>JAAIGE0101066038.1_pt1 | contig 12272 bp, 8 predicted proteins | sample 6487951 | NCBI WGS metagenome assembly JAAIGE01 (sample SAMN13974128, study PRJNA590717) | phyllosphere metagenome | biome: tomato field; feature: multiple bacterial spot infested tomato fields; material: tomato leaves; isolation source: leaves from tomato fields | host: Solanum lycopersicum ... | reverse complement strand
GCTGGTAGGTTATCCCATTCTGGATCTGGATAATTTTCGGCCAGATATTCACTGGTACATGCGAACGCTGGAAGAGGCCATCATTCGTACCTGTGCGGATTACGGACTGGAAGCGGGCCGCATCCCAGGAATGACGGGCGTGTGGCTGGATTACGTTGAACAGAAGAATCCCCGGAAAATATGTGCGATGGGCGTAAAAGCCAGCCGCTGGGTGACCATGCACGGTTTTGCTTTAAATGTCAATAATGACCTCGCTTTTTTCGAGTACATTGTTCCCTGTGGTCTGGAAGGAAAAGAAGTAACCTCACTGGCGAAAGAGCTGGGCCATTCCCTCGATTTCCAGGAAGTTTCGCAGCGATTAAAAGCTCATCTGGCCGATTTGTTCGAAATGGTTTTTGTCGAAGAATCGCTCACCATGCCGACCGTTTGAGTAACCCATAAAACCATTCATTCCCATGAAAAAAGACATCCCATTTTTACCCGTAGAAGGGGTAAAAGTAGCCATAGCCCGTGAAGTGAACGAATTCAATGAAGCTGCCTGGCGGGTCTACTTACTCAACCGTAATGACAAAGCCATTCAAAACGTTTTTGTAACTTCCCGTGGCTATAGTAAACCCCAACATCAGGGTGAAGAAGCCCAGGAAACATCAACGTTACGCCATTTTTTTCAGGAAGTTCCTGCCCATAGTCATCAGCCGATTGAACCCATTGATTCTTCAGTATTTCATTTAACGAATGAGTACTGGGTGAGTTATTTCATCGATAATCAGATTTATGACAAGCGGTTTATTTTCGTACCGGGTAGCCTGGACGAAGCCAATCTGATTCAAATTAATCAATTAGCTCAGGAAGGTATTCTGCACGAATAAGCTTTTCCTTTTCTTCTTATAAACGCGGATTTTACGGTGGTAAAGTCCGCGTTTTTTTTGTGCGTATACCTGTAGTTAATTCATCGGTTACCGTTTGCTCAATGCAGCACGGAGGAGATTGTTTTCTTCGTTACTTTCGAAGTGTACCTTCGTATTTCCTCATGAATGCAGCTGAATTTCAATCTACGGCCAGACATCTTTTATTCATTGATATTGAGACTGTTTCGGGCGAATCTTCGCTGGAATTAGTATCCGAACGGCTGCAAAAAGAATGGTTGCGAAAAGCGGATCGACTTCGCAGTACCGAGGGGCCGAGCGATGCAGAACTTTACTTTGATCGAGCCGCCGTTTACGCCGAATTCGGTAAAATTATCGTTATCGGATTAGGCTTCTTCCATTGGGAGGCGGATGAGCCTACCTTTCGGGTTCGTACCATTCACGGGCATGATGAAGCCAGCGTACTTCGTCAGTTTTGCACGCTGGTAGAAAAGCGGTACGCTCGTAAACTGATTCTCTGTGCTCATAATGGACGGGAGTTTGACTATCCGTATCTCTGTCGGCGGATGATGATTCACGGTATACCGATCCCCCGCTCTCTATGGAATACCCACTGGAGACGCTACGACTCCCCGCATTTGGATACGATGGATTACTGGAAATTCGGCGATTTTAAAAATTATACGAGCCTGGAGTTACTGGCCGCTTTGTTTGGTATTCCCTCCAGTAAGGACACGCTTTCCGGAAGTGAAGTAAATACGACGTATTATCATAAAAATAATTTGATTTCCATTGCTCAGTATTGTCGGGAAGATGTTGTAGTGCTAGCCCAACTCTATTTGCGTTATCATCAAATGGAATTACTACAGGAAAAACAAATTATTCGTTTGGACTCATAGTTTTTTTTCAGGGGTTTGTCCTTATTTTTACCCGCCCATTTTACTGGTTTGTCCTTTATGAAACATTTTTACAGATTAACTAGTCTGCTGTTTTTTCTCTTTACGTATTACCACAGTTTCGCCCAGTTAAGCATTACTTTTCCCACCACGCGAGCCGTTTTTCAGCGTGATTTATCGAATCAGGCTTCTGTACACGTAGCAGGGGTCTATACGGAAAAAGTAGACCGAATTGAGGTACGCTTGGTTCCCATTCCGGCAGGTGGCTCGATTGGTCCTAATAATGCCGTCGATACCCAGTGGCAACCCCTGTGGACCTATCCCGGCAATACCACCAGTATTCCTTCCAACGGTTATTTTCAGGGTTCGGTTACAGCCAAAGGAGGCTGGTATGACCTTAAAGTACGGGCTTATCAGAACGGTTCTTTGCTTGGGCAGGAAACTACGTTGACAAAAGTTGGCGTTGGTGAAGTCTTCGTAATTGCCGGCCAGTCGAACGCAACCGGAATTGCGGACCCTAACAATACGGGGCCATCGGCAACCTACGATCAGGTGAGTGCCGTGGGCATCGGTTATAAAATTGCAGAGAATCCGGATCTGAACGATCCAAGCCAATGGGGTCCCTGGAGCTATTCGAATGTGAAAGACAAGGTAGCTACCCCCGAGTTTGTTCACCTGGACGCGACGACGAAACTGGCTCCTTTCGGCCTCTCAGCCTGGTGCTGGGGAGCGTTGGGCGATTTGCTGGTGGAACGGTGGAAAGTTCCGGTAGCCTTTTTCCAGGGTGGCTGGTCCGGTACGGGCAGTGTCAACTGGCTTACGAGTATTGATCCTTCACAGGATCCAGCGTTGAATCCTGTTTTTAGTTATCCTTATCCAAAAGGCCAACCCTACGGAAACCTGCGGATTAGTTTGAATAATTATGCTTCTCAGTATGGCGTACGGGCCGTACTACTCCACCAGGGCGAAACGGATAACTTCGCCAATACATCGCAGGAAACATACATCGCAAACTGGAACGCTGTCATTGCAGCCAGTCGCTCGCATTCCGGCAAAGCCAATCTTCCCTGGGTCATTTCCCGGGCCAGTCGCTACTTTGACCGCACGAATACCTCCGGTCCTAGTGTCAACAATCCGACGATTATCAGTGCTCAGAACGCTCTGGTCAATCCTGCCAAGCAAATCTTTGCCGGGCCAGCCACGGACGATATTCACGGTCCCGATAACCGCGATGAAGTAGATGTTCACTTCAAAGGTCCGGGACTGGTACTGCTAGCCAAGGCCTGGGCTGACGCTCTGGATGCTGCTACTATTCAAACTTTAGCTACGCCCTATGCGGCTCTGGCTCCGGCTCGCCTGTATCCTTCCTGCCTGAGCAGCACACAAATGCGGGTAAAAGGCGAAGACGGGTGGGCTTCATATACGTGGGTAAATCCGCTGAACAATAACGGCGTGAACTCCGTAGCATCGGGTAACTCAGCTGATTTTACGGCCGGTACGTATCAGTTGAAAGCAAGCGATGGCAATGGCAATGTGATTATGTCGCCGCGTATCGTGGTTCCTGCTTCGCTGGGTACAGTTGCTGCAACCATTACAGGCAATGCACCACTTTCAGCGGGCCACACCCTCGGACTGACGGCTGGCGATGCTCCGTATTATAGCTGGAGTGGTCCTAACGGCTACACATCTACCCAGAAAACCATTCAGCTGGCTGATGTTTCAGCTGCTCAGACGGGTACTTACAACTTAACGGCTACGAACATTTACGGTTGTACGGCTATGACGAGCAAACCCGTACAAGTAATTACCTCTTACACATCAGCTCAATCAGGTAACTGGGATGATCCCGCTACCTGGACGGCTAACTGCCCTGGCTGCATTCCTACGTCGAAAACGAACGTAGACCTGCGTCCTAACCATCGGGTCGTTATTAAAGCTACGCAAAATACAACAGCTCCCAACCCTTAATTGAAAGGGTGGGGAGCTTTCCCTTCTTTAGCGTACCAGATAAGGTCTAAGTCGAGGCTCGGGCACTGTCAGGTGTTGCTGCAAAGCGGCCTGTAAATCCGTAAGATTTGAAATTTTGCGGGATAAAATACCTTGTTGCTTGGCCGGGAGTTTGCAAAAAGCGATAATCGTTTGGGCTTCGTCTTCCGTCAGACGACGACTTTCCACCAGTACATACGATTTGTAAATCATTCGAATGGTCAGGTAATTCAGAATTAGCAGTGCCGTGCCCGTACCATGGCGAAAGGCCCGTTGAAAATAAGCCGGGTGGTAGGATTCACCCTTTAGCTCCAGCCGAACATGACTATGGGGAAAATACTGTTCGGTTACTTCTCGAAATCCATTCTCTACCAATAATTGTACTAAACATTCAGAAGGGGTGTATTGAGTCATACTATGTGAAGGTTTCAATCCAATATACTATTCCATAAACGCCCTCGCCGAATGGATGTTCATTGAATGAAAGCCTGCACTCCCGAGTGGAATTGTACTTTTTCTTCACAAAATCTTCATCAATAGGTAAAGATTGATTCATTATTACTTTCTAAAGTATCGTAAGCTAAAGCGTTGCTTTATAGCTACTTCTGTCAAAAAATTGGTATGCTAGCATACCAATTTTTTATTTTTATTTTTCTTTTACTCAAATGATCTATTTTCACGGGCCTGGCAGGAACCTATTCACCAGACGAAGCCATCAAGGTTCGTGGGAAACGCTTCTGGTTCGTATTTTCACTAGTTAAAAGTCCCTTTTGTCAACGTATATTGATGGAGTTTCCTTAGCTCCTAAACTAATTTTTCGTCTCTGAGAATTCCTGGTTAGTCTACTTCCCGAAACCCATAAAAAGAGCTTCTAACCTGCTAAATACAAAAAATAGGTAGTCCCCCCTCCCCCCCTTGTTAAATTTCTGTTCCTACAAACGGGCATTCTTTTTAAAGAAACGCGGTTTTCGAATCAAATTTATTTTTTTTGTCCAATTTGCTTTTAAAAATACAATTATTAGTTTTGTCCTAATTTTAGAAAGGCCAGACTTTCGAAAAACACCGGCCTTACCCCATCGCAATGGAAGATTACAACAAAATCATTGAGTCGCTGGGCGTCCGATTTATCAAGGCCCGGCATATTCGGATGCAACAAGCCATCCGAATCAAGAATTTTTATGACATCGAAAACTCACTGTTGATTTTATACGACGGTGAAGTGTCATTTGGCGAAGAAGGAACCCTAGCCGAACCCGGTGATATGTTATTCATCCCCGGCGGCAAGTCGTTGAATATTACCTACGGTAGCAGTGAAAATCCAAAGGCTATCTCAAACGAAGAGTTTCTCACCTTCCGCGAACGGTATTTCGATTCGCGTCGGGATCCGGCCGAGATTGGGAAATTGCCCCACTCTTTTGGTTTGGTAGCGTTTGAAGCCAAGGTTTTCGATTCCGTTAACTTCTTTACTTCTCTGGACGTACCGCCCTTCCTTATTAAAGGAGAGGAATCGCTGGCTCACGCTCTGAAAGAGATTCTAGCGGAAGATTTCCGGGACGAAGCAGGTCGGGGTCGTATTATCAAAATCAAGACGGAAGAGATCGTCATCAATATCATTCGGTATATCCTGAAACACCGTCTGTTTGTGGAGCAACTGGCGACCAACAGTACGTATTTCAAAGATCCCCGTCTGATCGACATTTTTACGTATATCAAGGATAACATTGGCGGCGATCTGTCCAACAAGGTACTCGCCAACGTAGCCAACGTTTCTGAAGATTACGTCGGCCAGTATTTCAAGATGCTGACGGGTATCAATCCGCAGGATTATATCGAATACCAGCGGATGGAAGCGGCAGTGAATTTACTGCGTACGTCGAAGAAGAGTATTCGTGCCATTGGTGCCGAAGTAGGCTACAAGGATACGGCCTATTTCTGCCGTCGCTTTAAAATGATGTTTGGGATTCCCGCAGGCAAGATGCGTCGTCGCGAATCGCTGATGAACTTGTAAGTATTGCTTCTCTTACGAAAGCACTTGTCTCCCGGGATAAGTGCTTTTTTTATGCCCTTCCGGGACGTATACAAACTAAAAACTCTTCCGCGAGTCGCGAAAGAGTTTCAACCATAACCTCTAAACCTATGGTACAAAAATACCGCTAAGGTCTGTTTTTAGGAGGTTTATTCTATGGATAGTAAGGTTTATGGGTTAGATAGCTGAAATGACGGGCTAAATGCAGTTTTAGCCTCATTCTCAATTCAGGATTAAAGCTGCAACATCCATCCCATCTGGCCTGATCCTGTCTTTCGCCAATCTTTGATCACTGGCCGGAGGGCTTACCGTGGATACTCTGCATACGCCGTTATGCTACACTTCTATGCCTTCGATGTACTTTATTTCAATACCGCAGACGCTTCTTCTAAAGACGGTATCGGCACCTGTTGGTTTGGCAATTGCCTCGGCATCTTCTGTGTACGTCTGGCATGGGATTTACGACGGTTCAGTAAGGTATACCGGGCAGCAGACGGATTTACGGACAGGTATTTCTGACGGCTTTTTCGTTTTTCTAACCCCGTAATCACAAAAGCTACCAGTAAAATCAGAACAATTCTCAAGGTTTCTTCGGTCATAACAATAAAAGGGTTTTCAAATTCTGGAGGAAGAAGTCAAAATAGGTTTCATGCATCGGGTTGTTAGCGAACTAACAACCTTGCTTGGTTACTACGGTAATGAAGGTTCGCCATAAGATATACATTTCCAGACTGAGCGTCCATTGTTTAATGTAATACAGATCATACATCAACTTATGGCGGGCGTCTCTAGCTCCGGCTCCGTACGGGTAGCAGATTTGAGCGTAGCCTGTAATTCCAGGCCTGACCACGTGTCGGTTGGCGTAATGCGGGATTTGTTCCTCAAACTTCCGGGTGAACACCCGTCGCTCTGGCCGAGGTCCAACCAAAGACATTTCTCCTCTCAGTACGTTCAGAAACTGGGGCAGTTCGTCCAAACGTATCTTTCGCATAAAAGCACCAAAGGGAAAGGTTCGGGTATCCCTGCGGCTTGAAAAAAGAGCCCCGGAGGCTTCCGCATCCAGTCGCATGGAGCGGAATTTGATGCATTGAAACTCCTCATCCGCTACCCCAACGCGACTTTGCCGATACAGAACGGGTCCAGGCGACTGTTGCTTTATTTTCCAGGCACTCCATAGCCACAGAGGAGACGTAAATGTTAGAAAACCCAATGAAGTGACCACATCCAGAGCCTTCTTAAACGTTCGTATTTCCGGCCGGAATGGGGGCAACTGATCGGGCCAGGTTAATTCCTCCGCATTTTCAGCGATGTACACTTTTTGCAAATGGTTCTTACAAAAATCGGCTACTGTGCTGACCTTACTGAACTTACTTTCCCGAATAATTAGCTGATGAATAACCTGATGTTGGTGATCGTGGTTAGGATTAGCTACTAAGTGAAACTCCTGATAGGAATTCAGGAGGGAGTGTAATACGTCATTAGTCAGGTACTCATCGTCGGTATGGCGGGGCACTAAAACGATTTCTTCGTATTGAGGCATTAGTCGTTTGATATCCCGTTTGGTCAGAAAATAATCGTAACCAGTGATAACTAATATTTGTCTACCAATGCTTTTAGAGCTACGCAAACGATGCACAACCCGGCAATGAGCAGTAAAAACCGTAGGTAAAACAGAGGATAGGTTATTCATAGATTCCGGTTTTGGAGCGGATAATTGGCAATGAAAGCAGCCGTATGGTCACTATGTCAATCGTTAAAGCCTCTGTTTTTACAGCATTCCGTTCTGAGATTAGCACATAGTGTCAGCGTAGCCTGTCTTTAGAAGGACAAAGGCACTGCTATTCGCTAAAAAATACGGCTACTTTAAATGATGCGGGCACAGAATAAGCTTACGATGAAGACTTACGGCTCCTTCACATAAGTACTACGGGTTGTTTCAGTTGAGCTAAAAAGGTTTCTACTCGGCAGAATATACTTAGGGCGGGCTAACCATACTCTAGATTAACAATCATTTCTGCTGGCTAGTGTATACTGTAAGTAATGAAGAAGGCAGGTCATTACTATGTGTGCAAAAGTATAAGTTTTTTTGATTCAACCCTAGTAGGCATACATTAAATTATAGTAACTTTTATACTGATTAGGTAGCAGAAAAAGCTACTTCATTGTTTCGATCCGCTTAGCAGGAATAGGAGAAACATAGAAACTTAACATTCTGATAATAAGAGGTAAAGATTCAAATTACTCCTATCTTTTAATACAAAACTTGCCCAAGCTTAAACGTATATACAAATTATACCAACTAATTAGCCCTTGCTACTAATACTTTATACTCAAAAAGTATTTATTAATTCGGTTAAATATTTTTTATATACGTCATAAACGTAAGTTAAGTACTAACACTTATCATAATTATTTTTTGACTAGGTATCTAGATTATTAGTATGAAGCTTTACATCTGCTTGATTAAATAAGTAAGTAGACCAATTAATTAACATTTTACAATATTTTCAAAACTTATTTTAATCTATGAAAAGCTAATATCCTGTATCTAAAGAAGTCAGATCATAATCTTGATCACCGTTATAGCTTGACACTACTTTTTCATGCACAGTGAATGGTATCGCTCATATGGACTATCGACAACGCGATTTTCTGGTACTCAGGTAAACAATAAAGCCCTTACGGCATCTAACCGTAAGGGCTTTATTATTAACGTGTCCCCGGCAGGGTTCGAACCTGCGACCCATTGATTAAGAGTCAATTGCTCTACCAACTGAGCTACGGAGACTATTCCTGTTGACTTAGAAACCACCTCCCTGATCGTAGAAGCTACGACGGCGGGAGAGCTTGAGATCCTTCAACATAGCAGAACGAACGCGTAATTCAAAATTGTAGTTCCCACCCCGGAGATTTTGAGCAATCGGCGTCCAGTTAAACGAAGCCTCCCAGCAGTGAAGGTTACGCGTCAGGCCAATATTCGTTAGCGAAGGAGCATTCAGTACAAAGTCCCAGCCCGTGGTAAAGGTCATGGCCCATTTCTCGGTTAGTTTGACATCACCGTTCATACTCAGTGTTTGGAACGTTTGAGCCCGGCCCAGGCCGTACTTCGTATAGCTGAAGTTATAGCTCAGGTTCACATTCCAGGGGACATCCCAGTCGATGTACAGTTGCGGATTTGATTGAATAAACCGCATTTCGGCATCACTCACGCCTTCGGGTTTTTCCTTGGGCTTTTGCTCCTGCCCTTTCTTCTTATTCTGACCACCTTTAAAGCCCGTGCTAAACCCAATGGTCATGCTTTGCAGACTGGCTAGGCCCTTGCCGGAAGCTACTTTTAGACGATTTACCCTTCGGCCACTGAGTAGGTAATCATCCTGTACAACGTCATACGGATCAAAGGTGGAGGCAAAGTTGATGTTATACTTTTTCAAAATGACCGTATTGGCCACTAGCGAGAGATTGGAGAGATTAAACGAGTCGGCCAGGAAGTTGTAACTACCCGATAGCCCGAAGTTATCGAGGATATTAATCTTCTGAAAGGCCTCCTTCGCGGTATCGGACTTGGCCCTGACTTTCATTTCCAGCTGGTTGGTTAAACTGAAACTGGCTGCCGCCGCCGCCCCGATGCTTCCACTATAACCCGAAAACTTAGAAAGCAAACGTTGATCCCCCCGCTCGTTAATCTGTACTCGCTGGTAAAATTTACTCGACAGATCGGGTGTATAACTCAAACTGATCGAAGGGGCAAACGTATGCCGGATCGCTTCCAGGCGACCCAGTTTTTTGAAGTAATACGTTCCATATACCCGCGTGTTAATACCTAAGGAAGTAGAGTAGGTGTAAGCCGGCGATAAACGGCTGATGGTATCCACGACAACCCCACCACTATCCGACACAAAGCCAGCCCGTACGGATTCGAGGGGCGTTCCAGGGCTTATGTAACGATAAGAATATTGTTTTGTATAGAGATTTCCCTGTAAACTTACGCCCGGCGTAACGTTGATGTTACGGGCAATTTTGAAGTTAGGTAAGGAAATGGGAATCGAAAAGGTGGTGGTAACCTGACTATTTTTTAAAATGGTCGGTAAGTTTTCGAGATTGAAAGGAATATTTCCGGACAATACCCGCGTCTGAGCATTTTCAGGTGTTGAAGTCGTACGGGTATTCAGTGTATCAGGAATATAGTTGGCAATCCGGAATTCACCGGCGAAACCGCTGTTACTAATCACCTGAGGCTGAATATTGTTGGAAATATCTACCGTACTCGACAGGTTAGCTCCCAGACGGAAGGATTCGTACCAGGCTGGCGTTACGGCTTTTCTCCGTCGCAGCGGCTGAAACTGTGTTACCGCTGCCGTTACGCCCCCCCCAATGGTCAACGCCCGGGTCGTTACGTTCTGGTTGATCCGTACGTTGGCACTGGTCTGGAGATACTGCCCAAAGTTGTGTGAATACTGTACCGAAGATCCAAACACGTTCTGTTGGTATCGGCCCAGTCCACCCGTCTGACTCGTAAGGTTTTGCTCGTTGTTGTTGAGGTAATTACTACTGGCGACGTTTACCGAAGCCGAGAAACTATACGGCCGACCCAGCGTCTGGGGCGTATGTGACCACTGCACACTGAAGTCATTCGAAATGGTACGGTTTGGGCCAATTTCGTCCCCGGCTCTATTGTGGTTGTAAATCAGACTAAAACTGCCACTGTATCGATATTTCTTAATGTAATTTCCCTGCGAACCAGCACCCCAGCCGCCTTTTGAGTAGAGCTGTCCCGTAAATCGCAGACCCAGGTAATCGTTCACGGCCCAGTAATACCCAAAATCCCGCAGGTAAAAACCCCGGTTTTGCGGTTCCTCTCCGTAGTTACCCAGAATGAAGCCGGATTTTCGCTTTTCTGAAAAAGGAAAGAATCCGAACGGAAGGCCCAGCGGCAACTGTACGCCAGCAATCACCAGGTTAAAAGGCCCGGAAATAACCTGCCTGTTATCGCCTTTGCCCTGTACGAGTTTGATTTTTGGGGCCTGAATACCGTAGTGCGGGTGCAGTAAGTCGCAGGTCGTATAGAAAGCTCCGCGTAAAAAGAAGTTATTTGAACTGTCTTTCTTCACGATTTTCCCCCGTACGTTGCCCTCGCCCTGCTTGGTTACGATCGTCTTAATAGCGGCCCGCCGTGTCTTGAAATTATAGCGAATTTCGCTGGTATTGTATGCATCGGCCCCCTGCTCGAAAACGGGCTCCCCGATTACCTTGCCCGTTGAATCTTTTCGACCAATGGCGTACACCTCGTTGGTTTCCCAATTCAGCTTGATGTAATCGGCTTTCAGGTGAATGTCTTCGTAATCGACCTTGGCATCTCCGTACAGCTCCACCACTTTTTCGTCGGTAGTCATAATCGTTGAATCCCGGGCGAAATACTCCACCTGAGATTTCAGATCACTCTCATCTTGTAGGGAATCGGCTTTGGAAAGACGGATGGAATCGGCCGGAGCGAGCGGCTTTAGTGAATCGGGTTGTACGGGGCGTTGGACCCGGCCAAAGGGAAGAGCCATGCGTTTTGATCCCGGACGCTGTCCCCAGGCCTGCACAACACCAAGCATCACAAAAAAGATCAAAAGAAAACAGTTCTTCAACGGTCCTGGAATTTAATGTTCAATGTTTCTGGCCTTTCAGTAGACTATCGGGGAAACTTTTGGCGTTGGTATGAGTTGATTGCTAACGAACAAACTAAAAATTCCCGGTTCCGAATTTAAGAAGCGAAGATACGGCGACTGAATCATGCTTCATCGGTAAGTGACTCGCATTTTCCTTTAAATTTGTCGGGCAAAAATACATAGTAACTGTACCAACCTTCAGAAGCATGCGTGAAAAAAGCCCGTTAAAGTGTGTTAATGTATGGCCCGTACTAGGGCTGGTTTTTATTTTATTCAGTTTTCAGGAGAATACGGTGTCCGAAAGGCCGCCCGTTATGAACCCCAAAGTAGAGGCGATTCGTACCGTTGTCATTGACGCCGGTCACGGTGGAAAAGACCCCGGAGCGATTGGTAAAAATGGTACGCGGGAAAAAAACGTAGTACTACCGATTGCCTTAGCCGTTGGAGAAAAAATCAAAGAACATTACCCCAACGTCAAGGTCGTTTTTACCCGTAAAACGGACGTATTTGTCGAATTGCACGAACGTGGAGCCGTTTCCAATCGGAACAAAGCGGACCTGTTCATGTCGATTCACGCTAACGCTCTGCCCGCGACTCGCCGGGATTTCTACGGTACGGAAACGTACGTGATGGGGTTACACAAATCGGAGGCAAACCTGGCCGTAGCGAAACGCGAAAACGCCGTAATTTTCCAGGAAAAGAACTACGAGAAGAAGTACGAAGGCTTTGATCCCAATTCTCCCCTGGGACAAATCATGTTGGAAAATTACCAGAATGCCTATCTGGCGAACAGCGTGAATTTTGCCTCAAAGGTAGAACGAGCCTTTAAGCGAGCAGACCGCATCAG
>JAAIGE0101048277.1_pt1 | contig 12279 bp, 12 predicted proteins | sample 6487951 | NCBI WGS metagenome assembly JAAIGE01 (sample SAMN13974128, study PRJNA590717) | phyllosphere metagenome | biome: tomato field; feature: multiple bacterial spot infested tomato fields; material: tomato leaves; isolation source: leaves from tomato fields | host: Solanum lycopersicum ... | reverse complement strand
GACATTGATCGTTTCGGCGGCGCGGGCCTGCGCGCTGATGGGAAGGCCGATTGCAGCCATGCTGAGAACCGCCGTGAGAATGCGCGCCATGCTGCTGAAACCCCTGAAATCGACACTCGAACGATCCACCCGCTGGCGCGTTCCGCCGATCGGAAATTTAGCGCTCCTTACCGCAAACCACGAATGCTTCACCTCTCTCTTTTTGCTGCTATGCTGGCGTAATGGATATTGGAGCCCTGTTCGTCCGCTACTTCGGCACCGAAGACGTGGAATCTGTCGAGCCTGTCACGTTGGAAAGCGGGCTGGAGCAATTGCGCGTCGATTTCGGGCTGGAGAAGGACGCTGGCCGCCGCTTCGGCTTGTGGACCATGCTTTATATGTTCGGTGCGGCCCCCGATATCGACGTCGCGTTCGAGGATGAGGAGGATCGGGAAGCGGCGCGCGACTTCATGGACGCCGTCGAAGCCGAAGAAGAAGACTGATCGCCGCGCGCGATACGCATCATGGTCTACACCGACATCGCCACGCGCACCTATGATCATGGCTGGCGGCTCGATCCGATCGTGCGCAGCCTGCTCGACACCGATTTCTACAAGCTGCTGATGCTCCAGTTGATCTGGCGCAATCATCGCGACACGCAAGCGACCTTCGCCTTGATCAACCGCACGCGCAGCGTCCGGCTGGCCGATGTCATCAATGAAGGCGAATTGCGCGCGCATCTCGACCATGCCCGCTCACTGCGCTTCACCAAGAAGGAATTGATCTGGCTTGCGGGCAACAGCTTTTACGGCAAGTCGCGTATGTTCGAGCCGGATTTCCTCGCCTGGCTCGCCGACTTCCGCCTGCCCGACTATGAGTTGCGCTCGGTCGATGGGCAGTTCGACTTGCGCTTCGATGGCCCATGGATGTGCAGCACGATGTGGGAGATCCCGGCGCTCTCGATCGTCAACGAGCTTCGGTCACGCGCAGCGATGCGCGGCAAGGGTCGGTTCGCTCTCGACATTCTCTACGCTCGCGCCAAGGCAAAGCTCTGGGGCAAGGTCGATCGCCTGCGTGCGCTTCCCGACCTTGTCCTGTCCGACTTCGGCACGCGTCGCCGGCACGGCTTCCTGTGGCAGCGCTGGTGCGTAGAGGCGCTGAAGGAGGGGCTTGGCAGCCGCTTCATCGGCACCTCCAATGTTTTGCTCGCGATGGACAGCGATCTGGAAGCGATCGGCACCAACGCGCACGAACTGCCAATGGTCGCCGCCGCGTTGGCCCCCGATGACGAAGCGCTGGCACAAGCGCCCTATCGCGTGCTGGATGAATGGCGGCATATCTATGGCGGCAACCTGCTGATCGCGCTGCCCGATGCCTTCGGCACCACCGCCTTCCTGCGGAATGCGCCGGAATGGGTTGCCGACTGGACGGGCTTCCGTCCCGACAGCGCGCCGCCGATCCCGGCGGGCGAGCAGATCATCGACTGGTGGCGCGCCTATGGACGTGACCCGCGAAACAAGCTGCTCATCTTCTCCGATGGCATGGATGTCGATTCGATCGAAGCGACCTACCACCATTTCGATGGGCGGGTGCGGACCAGCTTCGGCTGGGGCACCAACCTCTCCAATGATTTTCGTGGATGTGACCCGGACGATGCCGCCGGGCTGGAGCCGATATCGCTCGTCTGCAAGGTCGTCAGCGCTAACGGCCACCCTGCCGTCAAGCTTTCCGATAATCCTGAAAAGGCGACCGGATCGCCCAAAGATATCGCCCGCTATCTTCGCGTATTCGGCAACGCGGACCGCGCGGCTGCGCCAGTCTCGGTTTAGCTCGCCTTGTATTTTGTGAATAAAAGGCGCATATAAATCACGCTACAGACGCAAATCGACGGTCTTTCGGCGCTTTGCGGCACCCAACTTCCTTCTTTCCCTGCCTTTCTAGCATCCGATTCGATCAGTTGGATCGTCTCGAACGTAAGAAGGAAACTACCCATGAGCATCACCGGAACCGTCAAGTTCTTCAACGCGGACAAGGGCTATGGCTTCATCGCCCCCGATGACGGCACCCCCGACGCATTCGTCCACATCACTGCCGTCGAGCGCGCCGGCCTCGCCACGCTGCGCGAAAAGGACCGCGTCTCCTACGATCTGGAGCAGGACCGTCGCGGCAAGATGGCGGCTGTGAACATTCAGCACGCCGAATAAGCGCGCCATGAAGGCGGGGCATCGATCTCGATGCCCCGCCTCCCTTATCGAAGGAGCATCCCATGGCCAATCCCGACTATCGCGCTCTTGCCGCCACGGCCCGCATTGATGCGGACGCCGCCGCGCTAGACAATGTCCGCGACCGATGCCTCCGCTCCGAAGCCGCCTTCCTGGCTATGGCCGCGCGCCAGGATCTTGCCGACCGCAACCGCGCGCGCCGCGAAGCGGAACAGGCTACCGCGCTTTAACGGCCGCTTCCCCCGGACCCGATCTCGCGCTAAGGCTGGCGCCATGATCCTCGTCATCGACAATTATGACAGCTTTACCTGGAACCTCGTCCATTATCTGATGGAGCTTGGCGCAGAGGTCGAAGTCGTGCGCAACGATGCCATCTCGGCAGGTCAGGCGTTATCGACCGGTGCGAAGGCGTTCCTGCTTTCGCCCGGCCCCTGCACACCCAACGAAGCCGGCGTCAGTCTCGATCTCGTCGCGGCGTGCGCCGATGCGGGTGCGCCGTTGCTCGGTGTATGCCTCGGCCATCAGGCGATCGGCCAGCATTTCGGCGGAAAGGTCGTGCGCGGCGGGCTGATGCATGGCAAAACCTCACCCGTCAATCATGATGGCACTGGCCTCTTCCGGGGGCTGCCCTCCCCCTTCACAGCGACCCGCTATCACTCGCTGATCGTTGAGGACATTCCCGACGGCCTGGTCGTCAATGCCCGCAGCGAAGATGGATCGGTGATGGGATTTCGCCATGCGACTCTTCCCATCCATTCGGTCCAATTTCATCCGGAAAGCATCGCGACCGAGCACGGCCACGACATGCTCGCCAATTTCCTGCGCATCGCGGGGCTGCCGGTGCTGGAAAGGCAAGCGGCCTGAGCGACCTTTCCTACCACGCCGCGATCGGCGATCATCGAACCTGATGGACCGAAAGTTGCTCGGATAGGAAATTAGATGTCAAGATATGCGGGAAAGATGCGAAGTTAAGCAGCGGCCCCCCCTCGACTTGCCGGGACAGCTGTGACTAATGCGAGCGCGATGACGACGCTGCCCAACCCTGCCCTGCCTCTGTCCGCCGATGATGCCGCCGCAGCATTTGATCTGCTCTTCGACGGCAACTTGGATGACGAGACGATTTCGGCATTCCTCGTCACCATGGCCCGGCGCGGCGAAACCGCGACGGAAATCGCCGCCGCCGCCCGCGCCATGCGCGCGCGCATGATCTCCGTCTCTGCCCCGGAGGGCGCGATCGACGTGTGCGGTACGGGGGGGGATGGTCATCACACGCTCAACGTCTCGACCGCCGTAAGCCTCGTCGTCGCAGCCGCTGGCGTGCCGGTAGCTAAGCATGGCAACCGCGCCGCATCGTCGAAGGCTGGCGCCGCCGATACGCTGGAGGCTCTCGGCCTCAACCTCGATCGCGCCACGGAAACGGCTGAGGCGACGCTGGCCGACCTCGGCATCGGCTTTCTCTTCGCGCAACAGCATCATCCGGCCCTGAAGCGCTTGGCGCCCATCCGCCGTGCCATTGGCGAGCGTACGATCTTCAACCTGATGGGACCACTTGCCAATCCGGCCAGCGTGCGCCGCCAGCTGGTCGGCATCGCCCGCCCCGCCTACGTCCCCATCTATGCCGAAGCGCTCGCCGAACTCGGCGTCGATCGGGCGATGATCGTATCAGGGGATGAGGGGCTGGACGAGCTTTCGCTGGCGGGCGGCAACGACATTGCCGAAATCGATCACGCCTCGGTCATCGCGATGCGGCGAGTCACATCGGCCGAAATTGGCCTGTCGACGCATCCCGTGACCGCGATCCGGGGTGGCGACGCCGCCTACAACGCTGCCGCTCTTCGTGCGCTGCTTCAGGGAGAGGCTGGCCCCTACCGCGACGCCGTTCTGCTCAACGCTGCCGCTGCCCTTGTCGTCGCGGGCGCGGCGCACGATCTTGCCGAAGGTGTTGAAGAAGCCGCCGAAACCATCGACCGTGGGCTTGCCTTCGCCTTGCTCAATTGCTGGATAGCCTATTGATGACCAACAAGCTGATCGAAATCCGCGACTTCAAGCGCGAAGATGTCGCCCGCCGCCGCGCGGCCACCACTATTTCCGCGCTGCAATCGCGCGCCAGTGAACAGACGCCGCCCCGCGGTTTTCGTCGCGCGCTGGATGCTGCCGCTCGCTCGGGCTTTGGCCTGATCGCGGAGGTCAAGAAGGCCAGCCCGTCAAAGGGTCTGATCCGCGCCGATTTCGATCCGCCAGCACATGCGCAAGCCTATGCGGCGGGAGGCGCGGCCTGTCTTTCGGTTCTGACCGACGAGCCATATTTCCAGGGGCATGACGATTATCTCATGGCCGCTCGCTCCGCCTGCGCGCTTCCCGTTTTGCGCAAGGACTTTATCGTCGATCCCTGGCAGGTGCTGGAAAGCCGATCGCTTGGCGCGGACGCCATCCTCATCATAGTCGCCGCGCTGGACGATGCACAGATGGGGGAGATCGAGGATGCGGCGCTGGGGCTTGGCATGGACGCGCTTGTCGAAGTGCACGACGAAGCGGAGCTCGACCGTGCGCTTGCGTTGCGCTCGCGCCTGATCGGCGTCAACAATCGCGACTTGCGTGACTTTAGCGTAGATTTCGCACGGACCTACGAACTTGTCGGCAAGGCGCCAGAAGGCTGTACCTTCGTCGCAGAGAGCGGCCTTGGATCGCACGCCGATCTCGTCGCTATGTCGAACCATGGCGTCCGCTGCTTCCTGGTCGGGGAGACGCTGATGCGACAGGCTGACGTCGAGGCGGCGACGCGGTCGCTGCTGACGGGCGCATGAGTGGCCTTACTCATCTAGACGCGGACGGCGCAGCGCGCATGGTCGATGTTTCCGCCAAAGCGACGACTGCGCGTGAAGCCGTAGCATCCGGCCGCATCACCATGCGGCAAGATGCCGCTGCCGCTATTGCTGCTGGCCTCGTCAAGAAGGGGGATGTTCTGGCCGTCGCGCGCGTCGCAGGGATCATGGCGGCCAAGCGCACCGCGGACCTGATCCCGCTTTGCCACCCTATCGCGCTCAGCGCCGTCAACGTCGACTTCGATTTGCATGAAGATGGCGTCACGGTCTCAGCGAAGGCCCGCACGGCAGGTCAGACCGGCGTCGAAATGGAGGCGCTCACCGCCACATCCACCGCCTTGCTCACCATTTACGACATGGCAAAGGCGCTCGATAAGGGCATGATCATCAGCGACATTCGCCTTCTTGCCAAAAGCGGCGGCAAGTCCGGCGACTGGCGTGCTTCATGAGCCTGCTCCCGGTCGCCGAGGCCCAAGCGCGTCTCCTCGAGTTGGCGACGCCGCTACCGGTTGAGGAGTTGCCCGTCGTTCAGGCGACCGGGCGCTATCTCGCTCAGGATCTGACCGCACGACGCGACCAGCCATGGACTGCACTTTCATCGATGGACGGCTATGCTGTGCGTTCAGAAGAACGGCCTGGCCCTTGGCGTATTACGGGGGAAAGCAGCGCAGGCGGTCTGCTCCCGCCCATGCTGGAGGCGGGACAAGCGTGTCGCATCTTCACTGGCGCACCGGTTCCTCCTGGCGCCGATGCAGTGCTCGTCCAGGAGGACGCGCTGGTCGAAAATGGCCTGCTCTATGCAAGTCAAGAAGCGCGGCTTAATCCGGGCCGTTTCGTCCGTCGCGCCGCGGCAGATTTTGCGGCAGGCGACACACTTCTGCCTGCCGGCTCCGCGATCGGCGCGGCACAGGTCGCGCTTGCTGTGCTTGCCGGTCATGCCACGCTTCTGGTTCGTCGCCGTCCGAAGGTCGCGCTTCTATCGACGGGCAACGAGTTGGTATCGCCCGGCACGCCGACGCACGCCGGCGAACTTCCCTCGTCCAATGCGCCGATGCTGGCGGCGAAGTTGGCAAGCCTCCCTTGTGATGTGATTGATCTTGGCATCGTGCGAGACGATCTGAACGCGACCGTCGATGCGCTCAAGAGAGCCGGAGGAGCGGATATCGTCGTCACGACAGGCGGTGCGTCAGTGGGCGACCATGATTTGGTAAAGCCTGCGGTCGAGAAGGCTGGCGGCAGGCTCGATTTCTGGAAGGTCAAAATGCGTCCGGGTAAGCCATTGATGGCGGGGCGTATCGATGATGCTGTCTTTCTTGGCCTGCCGGGCAATCCCGTTTCCGCTTTTGTCACGGCGACATTGTTTCTGTTGCCTCTCGTCCGTCACCTGTCTGGTGCAGCGCAGGCATTGCCTCCGATCCGACAGGCGATGCTTGCTTCAGCCGTCGAACCGATCGGCGATCGGGATGCGTATCTTCGTGCTCGGCATGTCGAGGGACAAGTCATACCTATGTCGGAGCAAGAAAGCTCGGCTAGCTTCTCGCTTGCGCAAGCGGATTGTCTGATCGTCCGTCCCGCCGGGTCTGCTCCGTTGGAAGCGGGCGATGCGGTGACAATAATTCCGTTCGCCTGACGTCAGCTGAATTGCCGCGATACAGGTGCGTGATCGGCGCGATCTTCATTACCCAATTGCTGCGAGGGCTCTTCCCACCGCCACGGGCGTCCGGAAGGATCGGCGTAAAGATCAGCAACTCCTGGCTTACGCCGGGGCGCCTTACGATCGAACCGCGACATCCTCTTCACTCCTATGCTTGGGCCGATAGAACCGCCGAGCAGAAATGTCGTTCCAAGGCATGGGGCGTCGATTCGAGCGGCTTGACTTGCCCACATACGTTTCCTAAACGTTCTTCATCCGTTCCATGGAGGACTTGGCATATGTTGACGCTCAAGCAGCAGGAACTGCTCAGCTTCATCCAAACCCGGCTGGAGGAAGGCGGCGTATCGCCTTCGTTCGAGGAGATGAAGGACGCACTGGATTTGCGATCCAAATCGGGCATTCATCGACTTATCAACGCACTGGAAGAACGCGGTTTCATTCGTCGCCTGCCTAATCGCGCTCGTGCGCTGGAGGTGCTGAAGCTGCCCGACGCGATGCACCGTCCGTCAACTGACGTGACATCGATCGCGCCCAAGGTTGCGCCGGCCAAGTCCTCGCCTTTGCCGATCGCCGCGAATGACGTGATCGAAATTCCGCTGCATGGCCGTATTGCAGCGGGCGTGCCGATCGAAGCGATGGAGGGGCAGAATATGCTGTCCGTACCTGCTGCGCTGCTGGGTGCAGGGGATCATTATGCGCTTGAAGTGTCGGGCGACTCGATGATCGAGGCTGGCATTCTTGATGGCGATTTCGCGCTCATCCAGCGCACGGAAACGGCACGCGAGGGAGAAATCGTCGTCGCCCTCATCGACGAGGCCGAAGCGACGCTCAAATATTTCCGCCGAGACGCCGGGAGGATCCGGCTCGACCCTGCGAACAGCGCCTATGAACCGCAGCTCTATGACGCACGTCAGGTGCGGATTCAGGGCAAGCTCGCTGGTCTTCTGCGTCGCTATAACTGAGAGCGTTTGAATGGCCGGGGTGATGCGACCCATGGATGAGCGTCCCCCGGCTGTCGCACAGTTTTTACAATTATATCATCAAGATCGATCGCAAGTCCGCCGGTGCGAGCGAGTAACCGCTTGTCTATCCGCAACCAGCGAGGGCGGCACCAGCGCGGTAAGGCGCGATCGGAAGTGACGATGTCCGCGGCGGCGCAGTCGGACGCGAACTGCTCTCGATCGATCAGCATGGCGCTACGCGTCATGAGTACGCGCCATGAGCGTCCACCCCGCCTGAGCATCACTGCGCAAATGTCCGTCGAACAGCGGGCATTTGGTAGACCGACCAACGGAGCCAGCGGCCCATCATGCCCTGCCCCTTCGGCAAGCGTGTCGCGTACATAGTCGCCCGCTTGATCGCGAAGGATCGCCATGCCCTGGTCCGTGCGGATGGCGACGTGTCGCCCGTCGTTCGTTACCAATATGTCGGGCGGCGAGAGAAACGGAAGGCCGATCGCTCCCGCTGCCAGCGCAACCAATCCCAGCCATCGCATCTGCGTGCGCCACAGCAAGCACCATAGCAAGCCACCGATCATCAGCGCGAACATCCATGCGGGCAAGGTCGGGCTGGCAAGGCTTGCCATGGGACTGGCCGCGACACCGTGCGCAATCCACAAGAGGAAGTCGAGCGATTGCTGCGTCAACCACCAGAATGGCGCGCCCAACCCCACAAGATCCAGAAATAGCGCAATTGCCTCTAGCGGCATGACCACGAAGGTTGTCAGCGGGATGGCGATCAGATTGGCAAACGCGCCAAGCATCCCTGCTTTGTGGAAGTGGAACAGAGCGATCGGCATCAGCACCAGTTCGATGGCGAACCCGGTTAGCAATGTGCCAAGCAGGCCGCGTCCCAGACGCTGCCACCAAATTTCGTCACGTGCACTGACCAGCGTCCGAAAACCGCGATGCTCGGACAAGGCCACGATCGCCGTCACGGCGGCAAAGCTCATCTGGAAACTCGGCCCGACCCAGGCTTCGGGCCAGAAGACAAGGACGACCAATGCGCCGCTCGCCACCAAGCGCAGCGTGATCGCCTCGCGCCCCAGCGCCAACCCACCAAGCACCAGCAATGCGGCGATGCACGACCGGACCGTCGGCACCTCCGCCCCCGTAAGCAAGGTATAGCCGATCCCTGCCAACGCACCGCCCCCCGCTGCGATCAGCATCAGCGGCAGGGTAAGTGCAGCCCACCGGCTCAACGCCATCACCCGCATCAGCAGGAAAATGACCGCGCCGATCAACGCGGTGACATGTAGGCCGCTGATCGACAACAGATGGGCCAGGCCGCTACGGCGCATGGCTTCTGCATCCACCTCGCTGATCGCACCCTGATCCCCGGTGGCCAGCGCCGCCGCGATCCCTTCGGCCGGACCATCGACTTGCTGGAGAATGTGGCCGAACAGCCGCGCACGAAGCGACGGATCGACCGAAGACGCGCTGAGAACGTCGATCGGTTTCAGCGCCTTGCCAGTGGCGCCTATGCCGAGGAAATAGGCACGCGCGGCAAAATCATAGCCGCCAGGGACCGCCGGCGGCGCGGGAGGCATGAGCCTTGCGCGAAAGCGAATGACGGCTCCGTCGCCTAAGCCAGCGGGAACATCGTCATCCGCGATGTTGACGCGGATCGTTCCGGGCAGACCCGCCGGATCATCCGGCCTTACGACCACCCTCGTCATCTTTTCCGAGGGCACCGGCCGTGTCGAAACGACGCGGCCTGTCACGACCGCAAACATCGCCCGCCGCAAAGGCGGCTCGCCGACCAGAACCGCCTTGCCCCACACCAGCATGGAACCCAGACATGCGAGCAGGCCGACGGCCATGACGATTCGCCGGAAGCGAGTTCCTGCCGGCAAAGCTGCGCCCGCAACGGTTAGTGCAAGAGCGACACAACAGAATGCCGCCCAGCTGAACCGATCGGGCAGCAGGAACCAGGCCGATATGCCGATGCCTAGTCCGATCGGCACCCAGAGCGGTATCTGCTCGCGCTCGGCCTCAAGCCAAGACTCGACCCCTGCAAAGAAGCTTTGCGCGCGCACGACGATCTCCCGGCGAAGGGATGTTTGTCGTGGCGAAAAAGCCATGCTAGGGGGCGTCGCATCCATGGGCCAGCGAGGCGAATGTCAGCGAATATGACGGCGAGTGCAACGGGTTTGACGAAGCAGGTGGTGACGCGGTTTGCGCCCTCCCCCACAGGCTTTCTCCACATCGGCGGCGCACGCACGGCATTGTTCAACTGGCTCTTCGCCCGCCATCATGGCGGCAAGTTCCTGTTGCGGATCGAAGATACCGATCGCGCCCGTTCGACCGATGCGGCGGTAGATGCGATCTTCGATGGTCTCGACTGGCTCGGCCTTTCCGGTGACGAACCGGCCGTCTTTCAGTTCGAGCGCACGCCCCGCCATGCCGAAGTCGCTAACCAGTTGCTCGACGCCGGACATGCCTATCGCTGCTACGCGACGCCGGAGGAACTGGCCGAATTGCGCGAGCAGCAGCGCGCCGCCAAGCAGCCGATGCGTTATGACGGGCGCTGGCGTGATCGTCCGGCGTCCGACGCCCCGATAGGCGCGCCCTTCGTCATCCGCCTCAAGGCTCCGCGTGAGGGTGAGACGGTGATCGAAGATGCCGTGCAGGGTCGAGTGGTCGTGCAAAATGCAGAACTGGATGACATGATCCTGCTGCGCTCCGATGGCACGCCGACCTATATGCTCGCGGTTGTCGTGGACGATCATGATATGGGCGTGACGCATGTCATTCGCGGCGACGACCATCTCAACAACGCCTTTCGTCAGCTTGGCATTATCAAGGCGATGGCCGAAATCGAGGGTGGCTGGGAGGAGCCGGTCTACGCGCATATCCCGCTGATCCATGGTTCGGACGGGGCGAAGCTTTCCAAGCGTCACGGCGCTCTCGGTGTCGATGCCTATCGCGACGAGATGGGAATGTTGCCGGAAGCGGTGATTAATTATCTGTTGCGTCTGGGCTGGGGTCATGGCGACGAGGAAATCATCTCGCGCGATCGCGCGATCGAATTGTTCGACATCGGCGGTGTTGGCCGCTCTCCGTCCCGTTTCGACATCAAGAAGCTGGAAAGTCTGAACGGCCACTATCTGCGAGAGGCGGATGACGCTCGACTTGCCGCACTGGTCGCTCCCCGTGTCGCTGACCGCCTTGGAAAGTCGCTGAGCGATACCGAAATCGCGCTTCTCGACCAGGCGATGGCGTCGCTCAAACCCAGGGCGAAAAACCTCGATGAAATCGCAGAAGGCGCAGAGTTTTTGTTCAAGAACCGGCCGCTCGATTTTGACGAGAAGGCCATCGCTCTGCTAGACGAAAACGCGCGCAAGCTGCTGGCACAGACAGCCGACGCTCTTGGCACCGTTCCGTCCTGGACGGTCGAAGCGATCGAAGATGCGATACGCCGCGTGGCGGAGGATGCCGGGCTGGGCCTTGGCAAGGTGGCGCAACCGCTTCGCGCGGCGCTCACCGGTCGCACGGTCTCGCCAGGTATTTTCGATGTCCTCTTCCTTTTGGGGAAAGAGGAAAGCTTGGAACGGTTGAAGGATGCGGTCAATGCATCGGTCGACTGACGACAGTCAAGGAGAACAATATGTCGGATAACACAGCCAGTTTGACCGTCGCGGGAGAGGCGAAGGACTATGCGGTACTTGACGGGACGATTGGCCCGCAAGTCGTCGATATCCGCAAGCTTTACGCCAATACGGGTATGTTCACATATGATCCCGGGTTCACGTCGACAGCGAGCTGCGATTCCGGCCTTACCTATATCGATGGCGACAAGGGCGTGCTGCTGCACCGCGGCTATCCGATCGGCCAGCTTGCCGAACAATCGAGCTTCATGGAGGTCAGCTATCTCCTGCTGAACGGCGAACTGCCGTCGGCGAAGGAGCTCGCCGACTTCACCAATACCATCACGCGCCACACCATGGTGCATGAGCAATTGACCGCATTCTTCCGCGGTTTCCGCCGCGATGCGCACCCGATGGCGATCCTGTGCGGCGTGGTCGGCGCGCTTTCGGCCTTCTATCACGATTCGACCGACATCAACGATCCAGAACAGCGTCGCATCGCGAGCCACCGCCTGATCGCCAAGATGCCGACGATCGCAGCGATGGCATATAAATATTCGGTGGGTCAGCCCTTCGTCTACCCGCGCAACGATTTGTCCTACACTGCCAACTTCCTGCGCATGACCTTCTCGGTTCCGGCAGAAGAATATGAGCCCGATCCGGTGATCGTGGACGCGATGGACAAGATCTTTATCCTCCATGCCGACCACGAGCAGAACGCATCGACCTCGACCGTGCGCCTTGCTGGATCGTCGGGCGCGAACCCCTTTGCCTGCATCGCTGCGGGCATCGCTTGCCTTTGGGGTCCGGCGCATGGCGGTGCGAATGAAGCCGCGCTCAACATGCTGCGCGAAATCGGCACGCCCGACCGCATCCCTGAGTACATCGCCCGTGCCAAGAACAAGGACGATCCGTTCCGCCTGATGGGCTTCGGCCACCGCGTCTACAAGAACTACGATCCGCGCGCGACCGTGATGCAAAAGACCGTGCGCGAAGTCTTCGACTCGCTCGGCG
>JAAIGE0100040295.1_pt1 | contig 12279 bp, 4 predicted proteins | sample 6487951 | NCBI WGS metagenome assembly JAAIGE01 (sample SAMN13974128, study PRJNA590717) | phyllosphere metagenome | biome: tomato field; feature: multiple bacterial spot infested tomato fields; material: tomato leaves; isolation source: leaves from tomato fields | host: Solanum lycopersicum ... | reverse complement strand
CTCGGCGGTTCCGGTCAGGGTCGGACGGCTGTCGTCGGTGGTCTCGCCGCTGACGAGCGCGCCGATATCGGCCCCCACGTCATCGGTAGCGCCCAGGATCACCGGGGCATTGGGCGCCGCCGCATCCACGACTTGCGAGTCCGGAGCCGAGACGTTGCCCGCCGCATCGATGGCGACGGCGATCACCGTCACCCCATCGGCGAGGCGAGTGGGCGGCGTATAGGTCCAGGCGCCGGTGGTGGGATCGGCGGTCACATCGGCGGTCACGCCGCCGCCCAGGTCCAGGCGCACGGTGCTACCCGCCTCGGCCTGGCCGGTCACAGTAACGCCGTTCGACGGAACGATCGTGGGCGCGTCCGGCACTACGCTGTCGACGGTAAAGGCGAGCGCGGGCGAAGGCAGGCTCTCGTTGCCCAGCGCATCCGTGGTGGTGGCGGTGAAGCTGTGTGCGCCCTGGCCCAGCGGAGTGGCCGGCGTGAAGGTCCATTCGCCCAGCGCGTTCGCATTGACCGAGTCCACCAGCACGCCGTTGTCATAGATCGAGACGAGCACGTTGGCCTCGGCCGTGCCGGTCAATTCCGGCTGCGTGTCGTTGGTGATGCCGCCGTTGCCAAAGGTGCCGGTCTGCGGGGCCACGTCGTCGATCGCGCCGTCCAAGGTGGGGATTGGCGGCGGCGTGGTGTCGGCAGCCGCGTCGACGGTGCCGAGCACCGGCTGCGAGGCATTGCCCGCCACATCGACCGCCACCACGCTGACCACTGCATCGTCAGGCAAGGCCGGATCGAAGGTGACTTGCCATTGGCCGTTCTGGCCCACCAGCACGCTGGTATCAGGCGTGCCGTCTCCGGTGGTGTCGACCTGCACGGTCGCGCCTGCTTCGGCGGTGCCCGACAGGGTCACGCCATCGCTGGGATTGAGGACGGGGGCAAGCGGCGCGGTGTAGTCGGTGGTCACCGCATAGACCGGCGAAGGGCCGCCCAGGTTGCCGGAGGTGTCGGTGGAGGTCGCCGTGAAGCTGTGCGCGCCTTCCGCCAGCGTGGTGGTGGTGAGGCTCCAGGCCCCGCTAGCCGAGGCGGTGGTGGTGCCGACCAGCGTCGCGCCATCATAGACGCGCACGGTGGCGAGGCCCTCTGCAGTGCCGGCGATGGTCAGGGTGGGATCGTTGCTGACCCCGCCATTGGCAACCGTGGCCACGCCAGAGGGCACATCGTCGCTCACGCTGGTGATGAACGGCGCGAGCGGTACGCTGGCATCGATCGTCGCCGTCTGCGGCCTAGAGGCATTGCCTGCCGCGTCCGTGGCGGTGACAGTCACCACTGCCCCATCGGCAATCGGCGTTGCAGGTGTGTAGGTCCAAGTGCCATTGTCCGCGACAGTCGCGATGGCATCGGCGGCCAGATCGCCGTCAACATCGATGGCGATCGTAGCGCCGGCTTCCGCCGTCCCGGATAGGACCGCGCCGTTGCTGGGCGCAATCGACAGCGTGGGGACGACCGTGTCGACCGTCAGCACGAACGGGGCAGATGGCGTTCCGACATCGCCGTTCGCATCGGTGGCGACGAAGGTCAGGCTATGGGTCCCCTCACCCAGCAGGGTCGCCGGGGTGAAGGTCCAGCCGCCGGTGGCATCCACCGTGGCCGAGCCGATCGGGGTGCTGCCATCGAACACCGCGACGGTGGCGCCCACTTCGGTCGTGCCGGTGAATGTCGGGCTGGCATCGTTGGTGCTGTCCCCGCTGTTGAGCGGCGCGACAACCGGCGCGACATCGTCCGTCACCGTGCCGATCGTAGGCGCTTCGGACCCGGGGGCGTCGATGGTGACGGTGAACGGCGCAGAGGCGGGGCCGGTGTTGCCGGCGGCATCGGTGGCGACGAAGGTCAGCGTGTGCGGGCCGTCGCCTAGCGGAGTAGCGGGCGTGAAGGTCCACGCGCCGCCGGCAGCGACAGTGGCCGTGCCGATCTGGGTCGCGCCGTCGAACACCGCCACGATCGATCCCGCTTCCGTCGTGCCGGCGAAGGTGGGCGTAGTGTCGTTAGTGGTGCCGCCGTTGGCGATCGCACCCAGCCCGGGCAGGGTATCGTCGGTCGCACTCGTGACCACCGGCGCTTCCGGCGTCAAGGTGTCCACCACAACGGTGAAGGCGGTGGACGGCGGCCCGGCGTTGCCGGCGCCGTCCGTCGCCACGAAGGTGATGGCGTGCGAGCCATTGCTCAGCGCCGTTGCTGGCGTGAAGGTCCATGCCCCGCCGGCGCCGACCACGGCCGAGCCGATCTGGGCGCCGCCATCGAACACCGCCACGGTCGCGCCGGGCTCGGTCGTGCCACTGAAGGTGGGACGCGCATCGTTAGTGCGCTCGCCACTGGTGAGCGCCCCCTGATCGGCGGCGACATCGTCCACCACCGATCTCAGCACCGGAGCTGCGGGTGCGCTGGTGTCCACGGTGAACACGAAGGCTGGCGAGTTAGCACCGTCGTTGCCTGCGCCGTCCGTCGCCACGAAGCTGATGCTGTGCGCGCCACCGCTCAGCGGGGTGCTGGGCGTGAAGGTCCAGGCCCCGGTGGCATCCACGGCGGCGACGCCGATCTGGGTGGAGCCGTCGAACACCGTCACGCTCGATCCGGGCACGGTGGTGCCGGTGAAGGTGGGCGTGGTGTCGTTGGTGATGCCGCCAGTGGCGATCGCGCCCAGCACGGGCGCAGCATCGTCGGTGACGTCGTCCAGCACCGGCGCTGCCGGGCCAGTCGCCAGCACGGAAAAATCGAACGCGGCCGATTGGGGACCTACGTTACCCGCCGCATCGGTGGCGGCGAAGGTCACGCTATGCGGGCCGTCGGCCAGCGGCGTGCCCGGCGTGAAGCTCCAGGTTCCACCTGTCCCGACGGTAGCGGTGCCAATCGCATCGCCACCGTCGAACACCGTCACTGTGGAGCCTGGGTCCGCCGTGCCCGAGAAAGTGGGAGTGGTGTCGTTGGTGGAGCCGCCCTCCAAGACCGGCCCTAGCGCCGGGTTCGCGTTGTCATTAGCGCTATCGAGCACCGGCGCGCCGGGCGCGCTCACGTCCACGCTGAAGGTGAAGGGGGTCGAGGCCGCACCGGGATTGCCGGCAGAGTCGGTGGCAACGAACGTCACGCTATGCGCGCCCGCGCCAAGCGCCGGGGTGGGCGTGAAGGTCCAGCCGCCGGTGCCGTCCACGATGGCATTGCCGATAGGGTTGCCGTTGTCGAACACCGCCACGCTCGCGCCGGGTTCGGTGGTGCCGCTGAAGGTGGGGGTAGGATCGTTGGTCACGCCGCCGCTTGTGATCGGGCCGGTCACGGGCACGACGTTGTCGGTCGCGCCGGTCACCACCGGAGCGGCGGGCGGGGTCACCCCGGCATCGCTGTCGACCGTCGCTGTCGCGGGCGCGGATGTGTTGCCGGCGCGATCGACCGCGACCACGCTCACCACGGTGCCATCGGCCAGCGGCGTCGGCAGGGCCACGGCCCAGGTGCCTGTCGAACCCACGGTGGTGGTCTGATCGGCCGTACCGTTACCATCGGTATCGATGCGGACGGTCGCCCCCACTTCGCCGGTGCCGGACAGGCTGGTGCCGTCCGTAGGTGCAACGCCAGGTGCAGCCGGCGCGCCGGTGTCCACGGTGAAGCTGAAAGCGCTGGATGCCGGGCCGAGATTGCCGGCAGCGTCGGTCGCCCGCGCGGTCACGCTATGCGCGCCAGCGGCCAGCGGCGTGGCGGGCGTGAAGCTCCAGGCACCGCCGGCGCCTGCCGTGGTCGTACCGATCTGGGTGGCGCCGTCGAACAGCGTGACGGTGGCGTTCGCCTCCGCCGTGCCGCTGAAGGTGGGTGTCGTATCATTGGTCGCGCCGCCTTTGGCAAGCGCGCCCACAACCGGCGCCACGTCGTCAGTCACCGCGGTCAACTCCGGAGCGGGAGGCGGAGTAACATCGGGGCCGGGGCCAGGTCCTGGACCGGCGACGACGGTGGCGGAAGCCGTGAGCGAAGTGTTGCCGGCGGCATCGACCGCGGTCACGCGCACCACGGTGCCGTCGCTCAGCGGCGTGCCCAGCGTAACGCTCCACGCGCCGCTGCTGCCCACAGTGGTGGTCGCATCGGCGGTGCCATCGCCATTGGTGTCGATCAGGATCGTCGCGCCGGCCTCGCCCGTGCCGGACACGGTGTCGCCATCGCTGGGCGAGACTTGCGGCGCGGCCGGGGCAGTCACATCGATGGTAAAGGCGAAAGCCGCCGAGGCCGGACCCTGATTGCCGGCGGCATCGGTCGCCGATGCGGTGATGCTGTGCGCACCGGCGGCCAGCGGGGCCGCAGGCGTGAAGCTCCAGGCGCCGGTAGCATCGGCGATGGTGGTGCCGATCACGGTGGGACCGTCGCTCAGCGTAATCGTCGCGCCCGCCTCCGCGCTGCCGCGCAAGGTCGGCGTCGGATCGTTCGTCGCGCCGCCATTCGCCACCGCCCCGGTGACCGGTGACACGTCATCGGAAACCCCGCTGACCACCGGAGCGGCCGGTGGGGTGATATCCGGCGACGGGCCGGCGCCGGCGCTCACCGTCGCGGTTGCGGCGGGCGAAGCATTACCGGCGGGATCGACCGCAGTGACCCGCACCGTGGTGCCGTTCGCCAGTGGCGTGTCCAGCGCCACGCTCCACGCGCCATTGGTGGCAACAGTGGTGGTGGCATCGGGTGTACCGTCGCCGTTGGTGTCGATCCGGATCGTAGCGCCGGCCTCGCCTGTTCCGGACACGGTGACACCATTGGTCGGATCCACTTGCGGGGCTGCAGGTGCGGCGGTGTCCACGGTGAAGCTCAACGGCGCTGTGGCGGCGCTGCGGTTGCCGGCGGCGTCGGTAGCGGTGAAGGTAACGCTATGCGCGCCCTCTCCCAGCGGCGTCGTGGGCGTGAAGCTCCATGCCCCGTCGGCCCCCGCCGTGGTCGTGCCGATCTGGGTGGCGCCATCGAACACGGCGATGGTCGCCCCCGCCTCGGCAGTGCCGTTGAAGGTGGGCGTGGTGTCGTTGGTTGCGGCTCCGGCGGCGATGGGACCCTGGATCGTGCCTACGTTGTCGACGGCGGCGCCCACGGAAGGCACTGCGGGCGGCGTCGCGTCGATCGCCACCTGGATGGGCTGGGAGGTGTTGCCGGCGGGATCGACCACGACGACGGAGACCATGCCGTCGTTCATCGGCGTGGCAAGCGTGTAGGTCCAGGTGCCGGTCTGGTCCACGGCAACGGTGGCATCGGGCCTGCCATCGCCGTTCATGTCGATCCGCACGGTCGAGCCCGGTTCGGCGATGCCGGTGATCGTCGTGGCGGAATTGGCAACGACGGTCGGCGGCGGCGGCGGCACGGTGTCGGTCGTGGGCGGCGCGGGCGGAGTCGGGGTGCGACCACCGCCACCAGCTGCCACCGCAACGCCGCCGCCCAGCGCCGCCAGTCCAAGGCCAGCCAGAAGAACCCCGTTGCCGCCGCCTTCAGCCGCAACGCCAGCGGCCACCGCTCCCGTGCCGGCCCCTGCGTCCACGGCGCTCACACTATAGTCCAGTTCTTGGATGGATGCGTCCGCAGGCCCGAAGCACGTCAGCGCGCCCAAGTTGACCAGCAGCTCCCCACCGCTCGGATCGACCAGCGTCAGATCGCCACGCTGCTCGGTCGGGCACGAGAAGTAGTCGTCCAGCCGCAACGTGGAGCCATCGACGAAGCGCATGATCAGGTCGTCACCCTCGCGCGCCATGCCGGTCACCGCCTCGCGCGGCGCGACAACCTTGACATGAGAGTTCGCCGGCACCGCTACCCGTGCCTGACCGCCCTTGCTGACCGTGCTGGTGACTGCCTTGGTGTTGCGATTGACGATATCGACCCGCTTTTCCATCTCATGACTCCCAATTACTCGCAGTGCGGCAGCAAGCGCTCGCAGAATTCGGCCAATCGGGTCTAACCGACTCCCAGATAGGCCAGCTTTTACTCTGAACGTTTCAGTACTTTAATCAGGCCGCCTACTCGCGCCTGGTTACAACCAAGATCAGATAAGACACGTAAGGCTTCCTTCCTTTCAGACGGCAGTCACCGCCTGGATCGAGATCACAATCAACAGGAATGAAATAGCACTAAGACTTGCGGGGAGCGTGAACGCCGCTCAGTTGTGCAGCCATTTCGGCACCAATGTTCACCATTGTCCGTGGATACTGCCGAAGCGGGACGAGGCGGACGTTTCCCCGCCCTAACCGACCCGAGGGGTGCATTTTTCAAGCGAATGCAGGCGTCGATGATTCCGGGTCGAAAAGGCAGACGATGGGAGCTCCGGTGTGCGGAACGCGGCGGGCAATTGTTCCGCCAAAAATCAGTGCCAACTCGGCTACGTCTTTCGTTCCAACTTGTTAGGGATTGTACGCCCTGCCATCGGTTACGAAGGTCCCGGCGCATGGGTCTTAGGGGGCCTATCAGCACCAGATTCGGGTTGGTCAGCCAGGCGCCCGACATTGCCGTTCCAGACAGAAGGCAGAAGCGCGCGGAACATCATGTCCAAGAAGTCGCACCACGCGATACGATGATCCGGATCGTTGCACAGGTACGTTGCGCGTGAGCTTGCGGATAAGGTAGCAGCTACCTTGCTCGGCTGCCTCAATCACGCTTGCTGGCGCCTACACGCGGATCGAGCGAGCCACTCTGTCGAGCCTTGAGAATGTCAAGCAGGACTGGGACACCACCGCCGTCCAGCGTATCCACTGGCAGCGCTGTATCGGGCTCAAGCGGGGGGCTGGCTTTGATTCCACATACGGAACCGCCCTGCCTGTAACAACCGCGGGTACCGAAGCAACGGCAGCACAAGACGGCACGGACGCCCCCACTGGCATGGGCAAGACCGGCGCGAAGGTGATCGCTCCCAATGGGATGGGCGTGATGTTCGTGGAGATAAACTACACGTACCAGCCGCTGTTCGGCTCGCTCTTCGTGGCCCCGCAGACGATTGGCTACAGCGCATCGTTCATCGTTCGCGATCGGCGTGACTATTCGAGGATCTGGCCTAGTCCGGGCACCACCAAGTCCACTTGCGACCTCTACGGCAGTTAGCGCGCGGCCTTTTCCCCGGGTATGCCCCGGATCAATCCAGCGCCTTTAGGATCAGGTCGGTGAGGACGGCGGCAGTCTGCTCGTCGTCGAGGCCGGGGGCTGTGAACTCGCGGTGACCCATGCCGAACAGACAGGCCAGAAGCAGCTCGGCGGCGCCTTCGGTGCGGATCGGATCGGCGCTCGCTTGCAGCAGCCGAGCCAGAACCCTGAACTGCTCGCGGTATTTGGCGCAGATACACGAGATCAGTTCGGCGAGTTCGGGATTGCGATGGCACTCGGCGACGATTTCGTGTTCGAGCGCGTCCTTGCGCTGCGTGATCCAACGAAGGATCATGGCTCGAACCGCCTCCCGACGTTCTACCTCGCCTTGCTGGATGGCGTCGATGTCACGCTGCAGTTCGTCCAACGTCTCGCGCGTGTCCGCCTCTATGAGCGCGCGAATGATCTCGGACTTGCTCGGGAACGCGCGGTAGATCGTGCCGACACTGACTTGCGCTGCTTCGGCCAGGTCCGCCATCGCGGTGCGGTGGAACCCACGCTCCGCGAACAGCTGCTTGGCCGCGGCGACTATGCGGTCCCGGGGGGAAACCTTGTGCTGCAACGCAAAAAAATCCTCTGAGTCTTGTTCGGATCGGCTTGCGCAGCAGTTGCACGAAGCATATTGAAGCGCAACTGGAATGAACGTTCATTCCTATATCCTCGCGAGTCACCCTGATGTTCCTCCCCCCCCTCCTCCCGCTTGGCGCTTTCCTTTTCGTGGCTGCATGCAGCTCCGAGCAGCCTCCGGCGCCGCCGCCGCCCAAGGTGGGCGTGGTGCGCTTGCGCGAGGAACAGGTGCTGCTCACGACCGAGCTTCCCGGGCGAATTACCGCGCGCGAAACCTCGGAAGTCCGCCCTCAGATCAGTGGCGTGATCCGGCAGCGTCTGTTCGCCGAAGGGTCGATGGTGCGGGCAGGTCAGGTGCTGTACGAAGTGGAAGACGCGCCTTATCGCGCCGCACTTGGCACCGCTCAGGGCAATCTCAGCCGCGCCCAGGCCTCGATCGAGGCCACTCGCCTTCAGGCCGAACGCTACCGCAGCCTGGTGGGGATCAACGCCGTCAGCCGCCAGGAACTGGACAACGCTGTTGCGTCCGCCCGCCAGGCGCGGGCTGATGTTGCAACGCAGCAATCGAACGTTCAGGCTGCCCGTGTGAACCTCGATTTCACCCGCATTCGCGCGCCGATCTCGGGCCGGATCGGTCGCTCGCTCTACACCGCCGGCGCGCTGGTGCAGACGGGACAAACCGATCCCCTCGCCACGATCGTGCGCACGGACGAGGTGTTCGTCGACGTGACGCAATCCGCCTCGCAAATCCTCGATCTGCGCGAGGCGCTTGCCAAAGGCGGCCTCAGCCGGGGGGGCCAGGACACCTTGCGCGTCAAGCTGATCCTGCCCAACGGCAAGCCCTACGCGCAGGAAGGCCGCTTGCAGTTCTCCGAAGCCGCGGTCGATCCGCAGACCGGCAGCGTCACCCTGCGGGCCGTGTTCCCTAACCGCGAAGGCCTGCTGCTGCCCGGCATGTATGTGCGGGCGCAAGTGGTGGAAGGCATCCGCGAGCGGGCGATCCTGGCGCCGCAACAAGGCATTACCCGCGATCCGCGCGGCCGCGCCACTGCGCTTGTCGTGGGCGCGCAGAACAAGGTGGAGCTGCGCAACATCGTCGCCGAGCGTCCGGTGGGCGACAAGTGGGTCGTCACCAGCGGTCTCAAGCCGGGCGACCGGCTAATCGTGGAAGGCCTGCTGAATTTGCGCCCGGGCACCGTCGTGGTGCCGGGCAAGCCCGCCCAGATCGGCGTCACCCCCGCGAACGGACGCTGATCGCCCATGTCTCGTTTCTTTATTGATCGGCCGATCTTCGCCTGGGTGCTGGCCGTTCTGGTCATGCTACTGGGCATCATCGCCCTGCGCACGCTGCCCGTGGCGCAGTTTCCTTCGATTGCCGCACCATCCGTGTCGATCAGCACGTCGTACCCGGGCGCTGATGCCCAGACGCTTGAGAACACCACCACCCAGGTGATCGAGCAGCAGATGAAGGGCATCGACAATCTGCGCTACTTCTCGTCGACGAGCGATTCCGCCGGCAACCTGGCGATCACGCTGACCTTCGAGCAGGGCACAGATGCGGACATCGCGCAAGTCCAAGTGCAGAACAAGCTGTCGCAAGGCACGCCGCTGTTGCCGCAGGAAGTGCAGCGCGCCGGACTGCGTGTGGCCAAGAGCAGCGCGGACTTCCTGGTGATCCTCGCGCTCTATTCCGAGGACGGGCGTAACGACCAGATCGACGTCGGCGACCTGATCGTCTCCAACATGCAGGATCCGATCAGCCGCATTCCAGGCGTTGGCGACACCCAACTGCTCGGCGCATCCTACGCCATGCGCATCTGGCTCGACCCGTACAAGATGACCAATCTGGGCGTAACCGTCCCCGACATCATAGCGGCCGTGCAGGCGCAGAACGCACAGGTTTCCGCAGGACAGGTGGGCAGCTTGCCGACGCCGGAAGGTCAGGCGCTTAACGCCACCGTCACCGCGCAGTCGCGGCTGCGTACGGCCGAAGAATTCCAGAACATCGTCGTGCGCGCGACCAACAATGGCGCGGTGGTTCGCTTGGAAGATGTCGCCCGCGTGGAGCTGGGGGCGGACAGTTACAACTTCCTCGCCAAGCTCAACGGCCATCCCGCCGCCGCGCTGGGCGTCAAGCTGGCGCCTGGCGCGAACGCGCTCGACACCGTTGAGGCGGTGAAAGCCGAAGTCGAGACGCTGACAAAGCAGCTGCCGCTGGGCGTCAAGCTCTCGTATCCCGTAGACAACTCGACCTTCATCACCCTTTCGGTCGAGCAGGTGGTGCACACCCTGATCGAGGCCATCGTTCTCGTCTTCGTGGTGATGTTCGTGTTCCTGCAAAACTGGCGCGCCACGCTGATCCCCACCATCGCGGTTCCGGTAGTGCTGCTGGGCACGTTCGCCATCCTGCTGGCGGCGGGCTACACCATCAATACACTGACGCTGTTCGGCATGGTGCTGGCTATCGGCCTGCTGGTGGACGACGCCATCGTGGTGGTGGAAAACGTCGAGCGCATCATGAGCGAGGAAGGTTTGCCGCCGCTGGAAGCCACGCGCAAGGCGATGGGCCAGATCTCGGGCGCCATCATCGGCGTGACCGTGGTGCTGATCGCGGTGTTCGTGCCGCTGGCCTTCTTCGCCGGCGCGGTCGGCAACATCTACCGCCAGTTCTCGATGGTGATGGCCGTCTCGATCGCCTTCTCGGCCTTCCTCGCGCTGTCGCTGACGCCGGCGCTGTGCGCCACGCTGCTCAAGCCGGTCGAGGGCGGCCATCACGAGAAAAAGGGGTTCTTCGGCTGGTTCAACCGCGGCTTCGAGCGTCTCACGGCGCGCTACTCGTCCACCACCACGGCGCTGGTCAGGCGCGCCGGCCGCATGATGCTGGCGTGGCTGGCGATCGGTGTCGCGCTGGCCTTCGCTTTCGGCAGATTGCCGTCGGCCTTTCTGCCCGAGGAAGACCAGGGTTATTTCATGACTTCGTTCCAGCTGCCGGGCGACGCCACCGTCGAACGCACGCTCGAGGTGGTCAAGGCCTATGAAGCGCACGTGGCCTCGCGCCCCGGCCTGGGCGACAATGAAGCGATCCTCGGCTTCGGCTTTTCGGGCTCGGGTCCGAACGCGGCCATGGCTTTCACCATGCTCAAGGACTGGGACCAGCGCGAAGGCGCCACCGCCCAGGGCGAGGTGGCGGCGGCCCAGGAAGCGATGAACGCCAGCCGCGAAGGGATGATCATGAGCCTGATGCCGCCGGCCATCGATGGCCTGGGCAACTCGTCCGGTTTCGCGCTGCGTTTGCAGGACCGGAGCAACCAGGGCCAGGCGGCGCTGATGGCGGCGCAGGACAAGCTGCTCGCGCTGGCAGCGCAAAGCCCGGTGGTGGCCGGGGTGTATCCCGAAGGCCTGCCGCCCGGCGTGAGCGTGCGCCTCGACATCGACCGCGCCAAGGCGCAGGTGCTGGGCGTGGCGTTCGCCGACATCAGCGACACCCTGTCGGCCGCCATGGGGTCGGTATACGTGAACGACTTCCCGAACGCCGGCCGCATGCAGCAGGTGATCGTGCAGGCCGAAGCCAGCGCCCGCATGCAGGTCGCCGATGTGCTTGAACTGAATGTGCGCAACGTGAATGGCGGCATGGTGCCGCTGGCCGAGGTGGTCAAGCCGGTCTGGACCGAAGCGCCGCCACAGCTGATCCGCTACCTGGGCTATCCGAGCGTGCGCATCTCGGGCGCCGCGGCGCCGGGCGCGTCCAGCGGCGAGGCGATGGAAGAGATGGAGCGGCTTGCAAGCCAGCTGGGCCCCGGCTTCGCGGTCGAGTGGACCGGCCAGTCGCTGCAGGAACGCGAAACGGCGGCCCAGGCGCCACTATTGATGGCGCTGTCGATGCTAGTCGTGTTCCTGGTGCTGGCCGCGCTGTACGAGAGCTGGTCGATTCCGTTCTCGGTGATGCTGGTGGTGCCACTGGGCCTGATCGGCGCGGTGGCGGCGGTGATGCTGCGCGGCCTGCCCAACGACGTGTTCTTCAAGGTCGGCATGATCACCGTGATCGGCCTGTCGGCCAAGAACGCGATCCTGATCGTCGAATTCGCCAGGCAGCTGCACGACGAGGGAAAAGGCTTGCTCGAATCGGCGGTGGAGGCGGCGCGCCTGCGCCTGCGGCCCATCCTCATGACGTCGCTGGCGTTCGCGCTGGGCGTGGTGCCGTTGATGCTCGCCTCGGGCGCCAGCGCCGAGACCCAGCATGCGATCGGCACCGGCGTGTTCGGCGGCATGGTGGCGGCTACTGTGCTGGCGGTGCTGTTCGTGCCGGCCTTCTTCGTGTTCGTCGTCGGCCTGCAGGAGCGCATTGCGCGCTGGCGCAAGCGCAAGCCCTGATTCCGGCGAACTCTCGCCAATTGTTACAATCGTGTGGCTAAAAAGTCACAAAAAACTGGCAAGTCCGATAGGTTGTCGTTAATTTGTAACCAGAGCCTGGGCGTGAGCGGCACCTTCGGCATGGGCGTCAGCGTCAGCGGTAGTTTCAGTGACAGCAAGCTGAGCAGTGATTACGCGAGCGTGCAGGAGCAGCGCGGCATCCGTGCCGGCGCCGGTGGCT
>JAAIGE0100515069.1_pt1 | contig 12285 bp, 8 predicted proteins | sample 6487951 | NCBI WGS metagenome assembly JAAIGE01 (sample SAMN13974128, study PRJNA590717) | phyllosphere metagenome | biome: tomato field; feature: multiple bacterial spot infested tomato fields; material: tomato leaves; isolation source: leaves from tomato fields | host: Solanum lycopersicum ... | reverse complement strand
CAGAGGTGGCTCGGTCGTAAGCGCCAACAGACTGGCCGCTGAGCCGGTCCAGCCAGTAACCCACTGGGCAGCGTCCTCTCAACGCACCTCCACCTCGCCAAGTGAGTCGCCCCAATCCGCATTTGCCGCATTTAAAGCGCTAATAGGCGAAGAACCAGGTTTTTACATCGTGCCCAAAAGCATGAGCCGCGATGCGCTGGAAGCCACACTTTTTCCGACGCTCGACCCGGCTGTAATGCGCAAGTTTCAATCGCTGAATCCCAACACAGGCCACGTCAAAGCTGGTTCGATGATCGTGCTCAGCGATCCGAAAAACACCTCCTGCACGTATGAAGAAGCTCAGTTGATGCAGGCCGCACAACACGTCAGCGCATCACTGGACGAACTGACGCCGGACGAGGCTGACTTTCTGTATCGCCACGGTGCAGAGATCGCCGGTTTCATCGGCCAAACCTCAACCTGGCTCGGCGTCAGTGCGGTGGTGATGGAAAAACACCTGAGCAATCTGCGCGAAACGCTCCAGGCCATGGAACGCCTGCATCAGGACAACTATCGGCAGCATGGGCACCTTAGATCACCGCAGTTCTTTGCTGAACGACAGCGGTTGATGAGCCAGTTGGATGCTCATCTGCTCAACTCCACCCGCCTGCGCGGGCAGACTACCTTGGGCGATCACCCCAAGTTGAAAACGGCCCTGGGTATATCCAGTCGCAGCTTGGTGCATCACTGGGACAAGGCGGGTGGGCCGGGGCAGATTCCGGGGTATGCCGCTCATGTGGAGGCGGTCAGTCGTGCCACGAAGTATATGAAGGCAGGGGGTTATATCGGTATAGGCCTTGGCGGTGTGTCTTCGTTGTTGGCTATTGAGCAGGTATGTAACGGGGATTCTGGGGCGGCTTGCGAGAGGGTTAAATTTACGGAAATAGGAAAATTTGTGGGATCTACTTCTCTTGGGGCTTTGAGCGGAGTGATGGCTGGTGCTGCCAGCGGCTCTATTTGCATTGCAATGGGCGTGGCGACTTTAGGCGCTGGAGGGGTTATTTGTGTTGCGGCTATAGTGGGAACGGGTGCATGGGTGGGTACGACGGGCGGGGGGATTGCGGGTGAAGCTATTGGAGAAAAACTCTACCAAGTTAATCAACCATGAGCAGTATCGACACTTGGCCTCTGTGGGTCGCGATCTCTTTTCTAGGGGGGCCGATGTTGCTTGCAGCTTTGACCCTTACATACAGCCTGTACTTGAGCCATCGTCACCTAGACGCTCTAAAGGAGGCCTTAAAGCACAGCCGTTATGTCTATATCTGGGGGCCAAGCCTTGGAAAACGAGGCTTGATTTGGTCACTCTTCGAGATGGGTAAAATTTCGGGAATGCTACTGTGGCCAAAAGCTTCTCTCATTAATGGAGAGCTGGACCCCATCGATCTTGAAAATTTCCCACCTCACTTAAAGCTTCGACTTACCCTTAACCTGAAAGCGATGATCATTGCCTTCATTTGGATGTTGATCGGGGTTGCTCTGCTGAAGTTCAGGTAGTTCTGCGGTGAGATTCTTAACATGAAAGCCCTCGGCACTTTCCACCTATGCCCCTGACCCGTCATTGGGATTCGGGTGGCGGTGCCGAGGCAAACCTCAAATTGAAGCCCACCCGTTCACTCACCTATTGATTGAGAACCCCGACCCATCCGCCTAATCTGCACCGACCGGCCCCAGGACAAAAACAATGAAAACCCTACCGCCCGTTCACCGCATCGCCTTGCTCTTCAACGGCAGCAAAATCTACGACCGCGGCATCATCGCCGGCATTGGCAATTACCTGAGCAGCACCCGTGCATCCTGGGATCTGTTCCTGGAAGAAGACTTCCTCTGCCGCCTGCGCGGTATCGAGCGTTGGCAGGGCGATGGGATCATTGCTGACTTCGATGACCCGCTGATTGGCGAGGCGCTGGCTGGGAGTCGGATACCGGTGGTGGCGGTGGGGGGCTCTTATGAGGATGTGGGCAAGTACCCCAAGGGCATTCCCTATGTGGCCACCGATAACCATGCCCTGATGAAGCTGGCCTACGAGCATCTGGTGGAGGCGGGGTTGACGCGGTTTGCCTGTTTCAGCCTGCCCGAAGCCCAGGCCAATCGGTGGGCCCAGGAGCGTGAGAAAGCTTTTCGCCGCTTGATGCAGCGCGATGGCTTGCAGGTGGAGGTGTATCGCGGACTGGGCACCAGTGCGCCGTTGTGGGACAGCGCGGTGGAGCAGCAGATTGCCTGGCTGCACAGCCTGCCCAAGCCTATCGGCATTATCGCGGTGACCGATGCCCGCGCCCGGCAATTGCTGCAAGCCTGCCTGACGGCGGGCATTGCGGTGCCTGAGGAGGTGGCGTTGATCGGCATCGACAACGACCCGCTGACCCGCACCCTCACGCGGGTGCCGCTCAGCTCGGTGATCCAGGGTACGGAGACCATGGGCCGCACCGCTGCGGCGCTGTTGCATCAGATGCTGCACGGCAAACCCTGCACGGGCACGCAGGTGCTGGTGCCGCCGGACGCCATCAACGTGCAGGCCTCCAGCCTGCATCAACCCCTGGGCAACCCTTACGTGATGCAGGCCTTGTTGTTTATCCGCCAGTACGCCTGCCAGGGTATCAAGACCGATCAGGTCGCCGCTTATGTCGGCGTTTCACGCTCGTCCCTGGAAGCGCATTTTCGCAAGGCCCGAGGCTGCAGCGTGCATGATGAGATTTTGCGCTTCAAACTCGCTGCCGCTGCCAAGGGCCTGGAAAACCACAGCCTTGCGATTGCCGACATTGCCGCACGTTGCGGCTTCACCTCTGCGCAGTACCTGCATACGGTGTTTCGCCGCGAATTTGGCTGTACGCCGCGTCAGTATCAGCAGGGTGCGACCTAGAACACCGCTTTGACCTGCAAACCCAGCACCAGCGCATTGTCGATGCTCTCCCCGGAAAACGCCCCCGGCTCGATGATGTATTGCACATCCGGGCGCAAGGTCAGCCAAGGCGTGGCCTGGTAGCCATAACTGAGTTCGATCAACTGTTCGGCGGTGTCCAGGTCGGGGTAGGCCGTGCCGGCGTTGAACGCTGCCAGCTCCTGTACATCACGGCTGCGCGGGTTTGGCACCGCGCGGCCATAGCCCAGGGCGACGGTATCGCGCGGGCGACCTTCGAACGGCTTGTACAGCACCACGCCCGCGCCATACCACTTGGTGAACGGCGAGGCCGCTTGGCTGGCGGCGGAGTACTGGCCGAAGGCGTGCAGGCTGCGGCCTTGGGAGGATGGGGAGGCCCACACCGCCTGGTCGATCAAGAGGTAGTGACCGCCACGCCCGCTGACGTCCTTGTTGCTGCCAATGCGTTTTACATCGGAACTGTCATAGTAATAGCCGAGCTTGTATTCACCGGGCAGTGCGCCCGCATGCTTGTAGATCAGTTCGATGGGCACCACGGTGCCGGTAGTGTGCTTGGGCCCCAGGTGCCAGGCGCGGCTGGAGTTGCCGTTGCTGGACGGGTCGACATTGAACGCCGCCACGCGCAGTTGCCAGTTGGGCGAAAAGTCGTATTTCACTCGGGCACCCAGGTGCGCGTTCGGGTAGTTGGCCCAGCCGCTGCCACCGGACATGTTCAGCGGATGCCCGCAGAACCCGGCGTTCATGAAGTTGCACAGGATGCCGCTGTCCAGGCCGCCGAGGTCATTGCCCATGGCCATATAGCCGAGCTTGACGTTCAGCGCCGGCGTGAACAGGGTGCGCTCGTAACTCAGCTCGGTGAGGCGCGTGTAGAGGCCGCCGTAGTTTTCCTGGATCGGCAGGCGGTTGCCCACCAGGTCCTCGGAGGCGCTGTTGCCGCGTCGGTCGTTGATGGTCAGCTGGATGCGGTCACCGTTGTTGAAGCCGTAGAGCTTGCCCAGGTCGAACTGCACGCCGAGCTTGACGTTTTGCGAATAGCGCGCCGAACGATGTTGGCCGCCGTGGGCGTTGTAGGCGGTCTCGCCGCTGTAGTCACCGGTAAAGCGCACACCTTGCGCGTCGAGTTCGCGGCGCAGGCCGCCCCAATCGCCGGTCAGGGTGGTGTCGTCGGCTTGAACGGGCAGGGCGGCCGCAAAGGCCAGGCCCAGCGCCAGGCGCCAGGCGGTATGAGGAGTAGGGGTCATGGGGGATCTTTCCAAACACAAAGCGCGGTGCCTGGGCACCGCGCGAACAGAGGGTGGTTACGGCAGGGCGTAGGCGATCACGTAGTCGCCGCGGTCGGTGGATTGGCGTGCGCCGCCGGCGGTGACGACGATGTATTGCTTGCCGGTTTTGGGCGACACGTAGGTCATCGGCCCGCCCTGGCTGCCGACGGGCAGGCGGGCTTTCCAGATTTCATCGCCATTGCCGCTGTTGAAGGCGCGCAGGTAGAAGTCCTGGGTGCCGGCGATAAAGATCAGGCCGCCTTGGGTGGACAGCGTACCGCCCAGGGTCGGCAGGCCAACCTTGATGGGCAGGTGCATACGGATACCCAGGGGGCCGGTGTCTTCAACGGTGCCCACCGGTACTTGCCAGGCGACCTTTTGCGTCTTCATGTCGATGGCGGTCAAGGTGCCGAATGGCGGCGCCTGGCACGGAATGCCGGCCACCGACAGGAAGCGGTTTTTGTTCACCGCATACGGCGTGCCCTTGAGCGGCACGGCGCCCATACCGGTGTTCAGCGCTTCACCACCGGAAGAGGCCTGGGCCTTGTTCTGCGACGGCACCATCTGGATCCACAGGCCCAGGCGCATGTCGTTGACGAAGATAAAACCGTGCACCGGGTCGGTGGAAATGCTGCCCCAGTTCATGCCGCCCAAGGAACCGGGGAAGCTCAGGGATTTATCGGTGCCCGGCGCGGTGTACAGGCCGTCGTAGCGCATGCCCTTGAAGTCGATGCGACACAGCAACTGGTCATACGGCGTGGCGCCCCACATGTCCGATTCGGTCAGGGTTTGCGCGCCGATCTGCGGCATGCCCACGGATTTCGGCTGGGTCAGGGAATACGGCTCGTTGGGAATGTTCGCGGCTTTGACCGGGACTTCCTGCACGTCCGTCAGCGGCTTGCCGGTGGCGCGGTCGAGCACATAGATCTGCCCGGCCTTGGTGCCGATGACCACGGCCGGTACGGCCTTGTCGCTGCCTGGCGGGGTGAAGTCGATCAGGCTTGGCTGCATTGGCAGGTCGAAGTCCCAGAGGTCGTTGTGGACTGTCTGGTAGACCCACTTCTCGGCACCGGTGGAGGCATCGAGTGCCAGCACCGAAGCGCCGTATTTGTGGTTGAGCTGGGTGCGTTCCACACCGTAGATATCGGTGGACGAGCTGCCCATCGGCAGGAAGACCGTGTTCATCAGTGGGTCGTAAGACATCGGCGCCCAGCTGTTCGGGGTGCTGCGCACGTAGGTGGCATCGCCCGTTGGGGCCTGCTTGTCTTCAGGGTTGCCTGGGTCGAAGGCCCAGCGCATTTGGCCGGTGATCACGTCAAAGCCACGGATCACGCCACCGGGCATATCGGTCTGCACGTTGTCTGCCACGCGACCGCCGACCACCACGGTGGTGCCGGCCATCAGCGGCGCTGAAGAGAGTTGGTAGTAGCTGTCCGGTACATTGCCCAGGCCGGCCTTGAGGTCTACCTGGCCATGGGTGCCGAAGTCTTCGCAGAACTTGCCGGTGTCGGCGTCCACGGCGATCAGGCGTGCATCAATGGTGTTGGTCAACAGGCGACGCTGGCACTGCGCACCGGCAGGTACGCTGGCGGCCAGGATCGGCGAGCTGTTGGGCTGGGTCGGCTGGGCAATCGGCGCGCTGGCATCGAAATACGCCATGCCCCGGCAACGTTGCCACACTGCCGATTTGGCGTTGACTTCGTTCTTCCACAATTCTTTGCCGGTGTCGGCATCCAACGCGATCAGGTTGTTGTGTGGGGTGCAGATAAACACTTTGTTGCCGATCTGCAGGGGCGTCAGTTGGTCTTCGGCACCGTTACCGTCGCTGATGGCCACGTCGCCGGTGTGGTAGGTCCAGGCGACTTTGAGCTTGTCGATGTTGTCGCGGTTGATCTGGTCCAGTGCAGCGAAACGGCTGCCACCTTCGGTATTACCGTAGTGCGCCCAATCTTTCTGCGCATCGGCCGCAGCCACGGGTGTGACGCCCGGGCCTGCACCGGTGGGTGCAACGCTTGGGTGCGCGACAAACATATTGCCCGCTGCCACCGCCACGCCCAGCGCCAACACGGCGGCGACGCCATAGGCACCCCGCGCCGGTTTGCCGGCCAGCAACGGATACACCAGCGCGACAACCACGCCGATCACCGCAAACATGAACAGTCGCGAGAACAGCGGCCAGTATTCCAGGCCCACGTCGGCCACCGCCCACACGGCGGTAGCCAGCAGAAACGCGGCGAACAACCAGGCGCCGGCAGGTTTGCAGCGGGCAATCAGCAGCCCGGAAATGGCCATGACCACGCCGCCCAGCAGGAAGTACCAGGAACCTCCCAGGCTGACCAGTTTGGCGCCGCCGACGGCCAGCGCAAGGCCGAGCAGGGCGATGACGACGCCCAGGCCCAGGAGTAAGAATCTAGAGACGCCAGCGGCGCGCGATGCTCGTTTCATGTCGAATGGACTCGAGTGAGAGAGGGCAAAGACGCGATTTTAGCAAGATAAGTAACCGGTTAGTACATTTGAGTCCTGCAATAGACTGTTGCAGGTACTGCGATGATGGGCAGTGCCGCCTCTGAGGCGGCATAGATGGACCTGGCGACGCGTACCCTGTGGCGAGGGAGCAAGCTCCCTCGCCACAGCATCAGAACTTGAAACGCCCCACCAGCCCATTGAGCTGACCGGAAATATCGGTCAACCGTCCGGACCCGGTCTGCGCCGAATGCGCAAAGCCTTCCACCAACTGCGCGTCGGCGTGGATCTGCGCGATATGCCGGTTGATCTCTTCGGCCACCTGGTGCTGCTCTTCGGCGGCGGTGGCGATCTGGGTGTTCTGGTCGCGAATCGAATCCACCGAACCACGGATCTTGTCAAAGCTGTCACGGGCCTGCTGGATGCGCGCAACGCTCGTGTTGGACACCAGCAAGCTGCCTTGCATCTGCTGGGTGACTTCCTGGGTGCGGCGGGCGAGGTTGCCCAGCAGGCTGTCGATTTCGCCGGTGGAGTCGGCGGTGCGACGCGCCAGTGCACGCACTTCATCGGCGACCACCGCAAAGCCGCGGCCCTGGTCGCCAGCGCGGGCGGCTTCGATCGCGGCGTTGAGCGCCAGCAGGTTGGTCTGTTCGGCAATCGAACGGATGGTGTCGAGGATGGTGTTGATGTTCTGGCTGTCTTGCTCAAGCAACTGCATGGTCTGTGTGGATTTTTGCAGGTCTTCGCTGAGCTTGAGCACGCTGCCGGTGGCTTCGCCGATGTGCTGCTGGCCGGTGTGCACGTCGCGATAGCCCTCATCGGCACTCGTGGCGGCGGCGCTGCATGAACGCGCGACTTCGTTGGCGGTGGCGACCATCTCGTTGAACGCGGTGCTCACCAGTTCCACGGCTTCGCGCTGGCGGCCGGCGGCCTGGTTCATATTGTTGGCCACGGCGCTGGTGTCGGCGGCGGCGGTTTGCAGGTCTGAGGAGGCGTTGCCGATGCGCTGCACCAGTTGCGCGATCATGCTCAGGAACTGGTTGAACCAGCCGGCGAGGCTCGCGGTTTCGTCCTTGCCCTGCACCTTGAGCTGGCGCGTGAGGTCGCCTTCACCTTCGGCGATTTCCTGCAGGCCGTCGGCCACGCCGCGAATCGGGCGCACGATCACACGGGCAAAACTGGCGCCGACGATGGCGAACACCACGGCCAATACGGCGGCAATCGCCGCGATCAACCACGTCAGGCGGGTGGCACCGGCCATCACTTCGTCCCGCTTGATCAGGCCGATAAAGCGCCAGCCCAGGTCTTTGGAGCTGACCACGTTAGCCATGTAGGCCACACCGTCGATGCTCACCTCGGTCACGCCATCGCCGTGCTTGGCCAGTTCGGCGTAGTTCGCGCCCAGGCCCGCCAGGGGCTTGAAGTTGTGCGTGGCATCGCTGGGGTCCACCAGCACATTGCCGTCGGCTTCCACCAGCATCAGGTAGCCGCTGTCGCCCAGCTTGATGGTGCGCACCAGCTCGGTGAGTTGCTTGAGCGACACGTCCAGGCCGACTACTCCAAGGATATTGCCCGTGGCATTCGCGACGGTGCGTACGGTGCCGATCAGCACCACATCGTCCGGGGCCCAGTAGTAGGCGCCTGTGCGCACGGTCTTGCCTGGCGCTGCGATGGCGGCCTGGTACCAGGGGCGGGTGCGCGGGTCATATTGGGTCAGTTTGGCGTCGTCCGGCCAACTGGCGTAGCCGCCATCGCTCAGGCCCAGGGACAGGTAGGCGGTGCTGGGGTGGCTTTTGGCGAACTGATCGAAAATCGCCAGCAGTTCGGTGTTGGTTGGCGTAAGCGGGATTTGCGCGGCATCGGCACCGGCATAGCTCTTGAGGTTCTTGGTCGCGATCACGCGCGGGTCCTTGGCGACGAAGTCGACATTCTGGCTGATGCCGTCGAAAAACTGCTGCATGCCATTGTCGATCTGGCGGATCTCGCGGCCGCTGCTGTCGAGGAAGTTGGCCAGCGCACCCTCGCGCAGATTAAGCACCACGATAATGGCGACCAGGATGACCGGCACGCACGCGATGGCCGCAAACGCCCATGTCAGCTTCTGCTTGATATTCATGACTTCACCCGCGGGTATTTATAGTTTTGGCAAGGGGAGAAAAATTAGTGCTGCGTGTCGCAGGCGTTTTTGTGAGAGGCGAGGCCATGCGTACCCTCGGTATATCGGCCGAGGGCGCAGGCACTTGAGCAAGGGTAATCAGGCGATCGGGTCACCGACCAGGGCATCGCGGCGCATCGACTGCAAGTTCTTCTCGATGGTCTCGCAGATGCTTTCCATCTGGATCTGGTGTTCGCTGGAATTGAACGGGCTTTGCAGGTCGGTGCCGATGCGTTCGATGGCCAGCAGCATGAAGCCCACAACGGTGGAGGCCAGCGGCGTGAACCAGCCAAGGGATTCCACCAGGCCCACCGGCACGATCAGGCAGAACAGCGAAATGAACAGCCGTGGGAAATACACGTAAGGGTAGGGCAGTGGCGTGTTGGCAATCCGCTCCATGCCGCCCTGGGCGTTAGAGAGGTCCACCAGGGTCGACTCCAACCGCGCCAGGCGAATGCTGTCCAGGCGCCCGGCCTGGTATTCGCGCGCCAGCAACGAGGCCGAGCCGGTGAGGATGTCATTGGCGAAGTTATTGGTGGCGCCGTTGCGGGCAAATTCTTCTGCGGGGATAAAAGCTCGCACTTCCTCCGGGCACGGCTGGCCCTTGAGGTGCGCAGCCAGGCAATTGACGTAAGCCACGTGACGGCGCAACAGCGTCGACTTTACCGGGTTCACCTCACCGGGTGCGTCATCGAGCAGGGTCAACACTTGCCGGGCAAAACTGCGCGAGTTGTTGACCATCGCGCCCCACAGCGTGCGTGCTTCCCACCAGCGGTTGTAGGCGCTGCTGTTGCGAAAACTGATCAGCACCACCAGGGCCGAGCCGAGCAGGGTCAGGGGCATCAGCGGCAAATTGATCTTGGCGGTGAGAAACAGCATGAAGTCCACCGTCACTGCCACATCCCACAACAACAGCCAGAACAACGCCCAGCCCACATAGCCCATGGTCTTGATGATCAGGCGGTATTTCTTCAGAAGGGCAGCTTTCAAGCGAGAACCTCGCGGCGGGCGGTTGGCAACAATCCCTGTTACGACGCCGTCGAGAGGGGAAGGTTCGCAGCGTGCTGAATCGATTAGTCCTCTAACCGCCAGGCGGAGGGAATGTAACCAAAGGTTGCGTGCAACTGTGTGCCACGGGCATTTGACTGTGGAACAACTTTGGTACTGATGACGTCTTGTCCGGCAATCGCTGTACATTGCGTTCGAGGCGAAAAGCCATTAATGGCAGGATTATTGAAGTGATTTGTTTTGGAGCCGGGCTGCAGGGATTTCGTAGCTGAGATCAGTGGCATCAAGTTGGATGATCAGGGCTCTTTCATGCGTGTCAGTTCGTTGAAGTTGGCTATGTGTAATACCGCGCAAGCGCTCGAACGTCATAAGGATTTTGAATCGTGCATGAGAGCGCATTACCACGTGCTGCTCGTGCCCTATTCGAGACGACCGTTTTTCTACAAGAGTGCCCTTAAATACAGCCGCTTGATGGTGTCGTTTGCATTATTGAGCCAATACTTTTCCACACCGCTGCCGTTGTTGGCAGAAGTTAAAGCCTTGTGCGTAACGCGCAAGTATTGTTCGAAAAACAGCCTGGAATCGATCTTTTTGCTGTTCCAGGCCCTGGGCTTCATGGAGGTTGCGCCGCACCCCGAAGACAGTCGCTTCAGGGTGTATGCACCCTCGGATGAAGCCTGCCGCGAAGCGCGGCTGATGCTCACCGCCCTCACTGAGTCGTTGGCGTTGCTCTACCCCGAGAGGGAAGTGTTCCGGCAGATGCGCGACCTGGATGACCGCGAGTTCCTGGCGCTCTACTTCAAGGGTTTTGCCATGATCCTCGCGGCCGAACTGACGGTGGATGTCTTGCTGCCCGAATGTTATTGGCTGGTCAAGCGCGACGCCGGCCATCTGTTGATGCTGGCGATCTACAACGACGCTTTTGCCCCAGAGAACGGCCGCGCCACCTTCCGGTCGTCTTCCTACCTGGCCTTGGCCAAGCAACTTTCCGTGTCCAAGACCCACATTATCCGTATGGTGCAGGAGGGGGTTGAAAAGGGTTATTTCAAAGCCCACTCCAAAACCCGGCTGGAAGTTCTGCCACCCTTTGCCAGCCTGGTAAAGCGGTTCATGGCCTTTTCATTTGCGATGGGCCTGCATGCTATTGAGATGGGAGCGTAAGGATGCCTGCTAACTTGAAGTTGCGGCCCAGAATGCGCAGTTTGTTGTCACCTGCGGTGGCCCAGGCCGAATGGGTAGGAATTATTGCCTGGTTCGGCATGCTCCTGATTCCTCCGGCCTTGAAGTTGGACCTTTATATGTTGGCCGTCACGGTCGGCCTGCTGATTGTTTGCCGGGTACATGCCACCACCGCGAACTTCCTGCTCTGGCGAGTGCTGGGGGTCATTTATATGGTGTTGTTGTCCGTCGGCTTCGCGTATCTGATTCATTTGAACGAAGAGTTGCGTATCTACGGCTTGCCGTTGGCCGTGACTCTGGTGGTGGGAAGCGCCATCTTGTTTATCAGTGTCCAGGATTATCTGGTCGATGCGCTATTGATCTGGCTGATCCTATGGCCGCCCATGCAGACGGATATAGAGGCTGGCAATGAGGTGTATTTGCTGCTGTTCTGCGCGGCGTCGGTGTCCATCGGGTTTATCTTGAGTTACTCCTACTTGAAGAACCTGCGTTCGGTATTGCTGGTGGAAAGCGAGTTTCGCGCCTTGGCCGAGACCGACTACCTGACCTCCATTCTCAACCGGCGGGCCTTTATGCAGAGCTTCGAGAAGTTGCTGGCCGGGGAGCAGGGCGGCTACTTCATCATGTTGGATATCGACAGTTTCAAGGAAAAAAACGACCTGTATGGCCACGACGTCGGGGACAAAATCCTGCGCGCCATGGCCCTGTGCCTGAAAAACGCCAAGGGCAGCCACAGCTTCGGGCGGATCGGCGGGGAAGAGTTCGGCGTGTTATTGCAGGGCGACGATGTGGAAGCGGCCTGTGATTATGCCCTGGACTTGTTGCAGGCGATCCGCAGCAGTGTGCCCGCGCCCCACCATTACACCTGCAGTGCAGGGATGGCGCGTTTTTCGCCGGGCGACGAGTTATCGGCCGTGCTCAAAATGGCGGACAAGAACCTGTACGGCGCCAAGCGCAATGGCAAAGACTGTGTGCACCTGGACGGCGCGCTGTTAAAGGCGATCTTGTCCTGAGGCTTGCCGTCTAGAGGTATCTACACAACTTCGAGGCGACGCTGGATCTGTGGCGAGGGAGCTTGCTCCCGTGACGATTAGACAGCCGACGCCTATCTACCTGACACCCCACAATCCAACTGTGGGAGCGGGCTTGCTCGCGAAGACGGCCTGACAGTCAACACAGGTGGACCGTGTACATATCCATTCCTGCGGTAACGGCCACTTAGGGTTCCGCCCTGACGGCGGCTCACTTTTGAAAAGCGCAAAAGTAAGCAAAACGCTCTTGCCCCACCACTCGGCACCTCGCTT
>JAAIGE0100555945.1_pt1 | contig 12286 bp, 15 predicted proteins | sample 6487951 | NCBI WGS metagenome assembly JAAIGE01 (sample SAMN13974128, study PRJNA590717) | phyllosphere metagenome | biome: tomato field; feature: multiple bacterial spot infested tomato fields; material: tomato leaves; isolation source: leaves from tomato fields | host: Solanum lycopersicum ... | reverse complement strand
GGGTCACGAGGCCCGCATGGTTAAGCGGCCGCTAACAGCCCTGTTCAGAAGGTGCAATGCGCCCCGATGGCCGGTCTGAATGCCGCCGCCCTCGGCACCACGAGCCGCTTCCACCCGATCCGATAACCGATGTTATGTCAGATAACTGACATAACACGCTTCACTGAACCTCCCCCTTGGGAAGCCCTGCGAACTCGTTAGCAGGGGTGAAGGGCCGACAGGCTAGTTCGTGGTGCCCCTTCTCGCCCGCGAAACCTGCTCCGGTCACTAGGTAGGGCCGGCGACTGTTGCAGGTGACTTCACCAAACTTGATGGTGATGCCCATCGAGCGAGCTACGGAGTTGGTCTGCTTGGTCACATTGAGAGTGAGCGTCGTGCTCTCAAACTCGCGATTGCTCTCAATCACTGCCGCTGTTTCGATCCTGTAGGACTCGACGTCGCGCGACTGAATGCTGACCTGTTGCGTTTCGATGTTTGGTGGTGGCTCGCTCGCGCCTGTTCGCCCATTCAGGCCGGACGGCGCACAGCCCCCGAAGGACAGCACGATGATGGCAGCCAGCAGCTGGTACCGGGTAGCTCTCATCGTCACAGCCCCTCTACGGGTGCCCAGACGATCTGCGGCTGGTCCCAAATGCGTGCGTGCCCTTTTGGAGCTTCCTGCCGCACGAACCGCCACCAACTAGTTGTGTAGATGAGCCTTAGATGGCGCCACATGATCTTGCGCACCACCCGTCTGACCACCGCACCAAACCAACGAGCGACGGGGTTTCGGGGTCTCCTCACTACTTCGACAAAAGGGTCGGCGTACTGATTGTGGTCAGGGAGGTCATCATTTCTCCACGCCCCCGGAGACTCCCCCCAATAGGGTGAAGCCCGCTTGTACATCCCACCGTTGGCGCGAGTCCAGTGTGCGTCATCGACCTTGATCCGGCCTTCAAATACAACGGCATCGTGGGGCTCTAGTCGGTAGGGCAGCTTCACCGCCTTGTTGGCTTCGTTGATGTCCTCCCAATGAGTGCCGAAGCTGTACCACCAGCCGGTGCGTGTGATCGTTACGGCACGCTCACCCACGTTGGTGGCCACGATCACCGCGTCCCAACCCTGAGGGGAACTAGCAAGCGATGTATGGAGCACAACCACGGGGCGCGACCAATACGTTTGTCGAAACTGCGCCAGCAACGATGCGAGAGCGAGGAAGGCCGCAACGGCACCAATGAGGATTGACCACTGTTCGAGCCAGCCTGAGCTCGCGGAGGCGGCAACAACCTCAGAACCGGCAGCCTGTAGTTGAGGGGCGGTCATCGACGCGAACTGTTGAGCGAGCACAAGAGCGAGAATGGCATGCCCTTACGCACGTCCTCGACTCCGGCCTGTTCATAACTTGCTCGGCACCGGACGCGTCGTGAACGATCGTCCCAAGCGGCTCTGGTTATGGTGCACAGATGAAGCACCTCCACTACGACAGCCTCGTGATCGCCATCTCCGACGAACTGGCTCAAACGATCGAGGCGGCCGCCTTTGAGTTCATGCACGAAGGTCGACACGGGATCTGGCCAATTGCCGGCTACAGGGACGAGCGGGACGAAGTCTCGGTTCGACTTCCTTTCGGGCCCGGGCTTCGCTTCGCCATCACCGAAACATGGCTACCCGATCAGCGTGACGACGCCCGCTACACCGCCGACTCAATTGCCTACATCGAGGGAGAGCGACAAGCGCTAGAAAGCGAAGTCATGGCGCGAACCCCGGAGAACGTCGTCATTTACGGACGATTCGAGAGGCATTCTCGTTCTGACGCTTCTTGGGCGTTCTCGGGGATCGATGGGGTGGAGGTCGCCCGTTCGGTGGCAGAGGCTGTGCAGCTACTGAACGAGAGCGGCTACGAAGTCGTTAGCGTCACCGAGAGCGGCTCACCGGGAGACACCTTCGCCTGGTCGAACATGTACATCTTCGGTCGCTGGCTGAAGTGAGAATCCGCCACCACAGATGAGGCTATCCGCCCCACAATCGGTCGTTTCCGTCGCGGCCGTTCGGTAGCTCGACCGAAGCCACGAGCTATGGCGAAACCGACTCAAAAACGAGCGTTCTGGCCGCCCGACGTGCGCGTCCCGCGATCAGTCGTCCGAATGCGCGTTGTAGGCGGCGTCATAGGCCGTCTGTGAGATCGAATTCCTCCACTGGTAGAACTCGTGACTGGACTCTGCCCACGACCCATTCGCGTTATGGAACGCCTGCTCATCGCGTTCGTGCCTCTGCCAGTCAGCCTCATACTGCTGAGGATCGGCAACTCTGACCACGGAGACCACTGACCCCCAGGGAAAAAACGTGCCACGGCTTTCGTCAAGTTCAGCGTCTTCGATCTTGCTGCTGTCCTCTGCAAAGATCGGCATGCAGCGGCCCCCGTGGCTGTGAACGTGCAGCCCCACCTGATCAGCGAAGACCACTCGACCCTGCAACCCATTACGAGGGCGATTCGATCGGATGCGTTCTTCGTCACCACGGACGAAGGGGAACGCCTCCTCTGTCAGGATCACGTTGACGACGTCTCCACGAGACAGGAACTCCGCTACACCCACGACATCCTCCTGGTCCCCGCTGATCGACCGATGTCCGCACACAACGAAGCATTCACCTCACAGCTTGACGTTCATTGTGGAGCACAACGGCATGACAGCGTCGATAACCACGCCATCGGCTGGGTGTTACGAGCTCTCGGGTGTCACTGATGGCAAGCAGTTCGTCTCTTCGAGGTGCTGCAACAGCCGCCACTTGTGGATGACCCATCGCGAACCGACGTATGTCGCGGGGATAGCGCCTTGTTCGAGCCAGATATCGCGTCTCCCCTCACTCCAAATCGAACTTCTCGTTAGCCTTCCTGGACCGCCAGTAGGTGCGTTCTACGGTGGGCATATCTACCCCGAAAGTCTGATCCTCAAAGGGATGGTGGTGCGGTCGCCAGTCGCCCTCTGCATCCTCAACAGGCATCAGAAGCGATCCGTGGACAACGATCCGGTGGACTTCATCCACATCTGCGTCGCGAGGCCCTTTGTAGTTGACCTGAAGCACCGCGGCGCGCTTCGCGGCGCGGGTGCCGTTAGGTCTGACTTCATCAACGAGCTGGACCCACTCGGCGACGGTCCGCGAGATAGTCACATCTACATCCACCGATTCGCCCGGGTGTAGCTGCTCTCGGAAGGGGCTCATGGATACGCCCCGTGTCCCGATGAAGCGAAGGGTTGCAGAGCTCGGACCATCGTTACGTGCTGTGAATGAGTAAGCCGTCTCGATGAAGGTGCCAGCATCTCGTGGCAGCTTGAAGACGTCGTCATCGGTGGTCGGCCTGCGGATGGTGTTTCCGATGCCCTCGCCAATGATGCGGACTACGGCGCTCGCTGCGTCGATATAGCCCGTCGGAAAGATGCTGATCTGGGGAACACCGCTCTCCATCCGCGCGATCTGACTCTCGACGAGAGCGGCTTGCGCGACTGCGACAGCTCGCTCCGAAGCCGCTACTGACTTGCGCGTCTGGAAAGCCTGCCAGGCGATCACGCCAGCGGAGAGCGCCGTGGCGACGGCGGCCGTAATCTCCCACCATTGGGGAGCGGTCATCAGCACGATCTGTTCAGGAACCACATAGCGAGAATGGCACGCTTAGTCACACGTCATCGACCCCAACCGATTGGTGATCGCTCGACCCTCTCGCTATCTGGTTAAGCTCCCCTGAGCCGGTCGCTGTTCTATAGCCCGTTCAGCAGCCGGTCAACGATCTCCTCCCCCGGTTCGATCGTCCCTCTCGCGACGTTAAACAAGGTTTGCAACTGATCGTTTAATCCGCTCCGTATGGCCTGGTAAGCGGTAGACGACTCGAGAACGCCCAGCACTTTCCCCGCCGGTCCTCCCTCGACGACACGTAGCGCGTAGGGCGCTAGACCGCCGTCAGCAGCGGACAGGTGATAGCCAACGCGCCCTTTCGCTGCAAGGAGCTGCACCTTGTTGTACTCAAATCCCGCGCCAAAACTGAACCCCAAGACGCTCGATGCTCGCTCTGCCTCGGCCCACCTCAGACGGCCGTCCTCGGTTGCTGCGATAAGCCCCTCTAGAAGACGTGCCCAATCCTTAGTTCCGATCATCCTTGCCCTCCCGGTTCTCGCTGCGAATCATGACCTCAGCCGCGCTGAGTGCACTGGAGACGGTTCGAATTTGCGCCGCGGCGCCGTCTACGATCTCGGCGGTCGTGAGGTGCAGGTCACCATATAACTTCGCTCGCGCCAAACGAGCCGACGCCGCTGCCCGACCGAGGTTAGCCACCGCATCGGTGTGCCCGTTCGAATATGACCGGAGCAACGCGCCGGCCTCTGACGCAATTTGATTGAAGCGTTGTAGAACGGTTCCAGCCGCGGGCCGGGAATCTTCAGTCATCGCGTTTTCGAGGGAGATCTCGATCTCCTCGAATCGTGGCAGGACACGAAGCAGCTGATCCCTCGTCGCACTCACGCGGGCGACCTCGTACGCCTGTCTCGCAGCGGCCAATGCACCTCTTGCTCGGAACAGTTGCCACAAGGCCACCCCGATTCCGGCTGCGCCCAATATGAACGCGACCCAATCGAGGTATCCCGGCACGTTTGTGGGATCAACCCAAGCTCGAAAGGGCATAGGGGGGAGCGTAATGGACTACCAAGGCCACCTGTACCCAAGGCTCAGTCTCATCGCGGGTGGGCGTAGCCCCTGCCAGTATCCGGTTCCACATGCATGCTCGGAACCTAGAGGGGGTGGCGCGCGGCCTCGCTGCCCGGGAGAGAATCCGTAGCCCGCCACCTAGGGGTGGTTCTGTGCTCAGCCGCTGCGGGACGGGAGCCCGAAAGCGACCTCCGCCCAGACAACCGCAAACGTGCCTCGACTGGTCACATGCTCTGAGCGACGGCCTTTGCAATCTCCGGGTCCATCAACTCGGGGTTTGGCAACATGCTCAGCTTGCTCATGTGACCCTCCACAATGGGGGTCAACGGATGGCGCGTCCCAGAGCTCTCCGCTTCGAGCACGCTCCGGCCGAGCCCGGCGAGTAGATCCGCGACCTGCACTCTGGCTTCCAGCTTCGAGTCAACCAAGGTGACGGACTTGAGTTCTACGCCCTTGCCTGCTCGGTTCGGGGATGCGACTTCAGGAGCGGCCAAGTGTTTTTTCATCCCCTCGATGCGTTCAGAGGTCAACTCCTTGGCATCGTCGTGCATCACCTCCACGGCATTACCCGACTGTGTCGCCCAATACAGTACGGCCGCGCCGAGGGCAGGAATCAGGGGGTCAAGAGTGCGCAGCCGGTAGTCGATACCCTCCCCGAGCTGTAGCTCGGACAGGGTCCGAAGGTACCTAATGCCTGAATGAATCAGGCTGAGGAACATGTCACCGGCCGAGTCGCCAGCACCCCGCACGTCGACGACACGGTCGTCAAACGTCTTGAGGGTGGCCGCTGCTTCGGTCGTTGACTTAGCGCGAAGAAAGTTCTGAAACGCGACCAACAACGCGTCCCACCGAGCGCCGTAGAGAGCCGGAGAGGTGAAGAACAGGACGTTCGCGCCACAGAGAGCGGCGCCGTCGGCGTACATGTCGTATTCGTTCTCGTGGGCAAGTTCTTCGATCGTGGCGTCGAACAGCTTTGAGACGAGGAAATAGCGTTTGTCTGTGAAGTGGAGGGACGCGGAATCCTTCAGATCCGGATGCTCCAGCAGCCATTTCGCGGTGGCCTGATTCTTCGGGTTCAGCAGCGTTTTGGATTTGAGCTCGGTGCTCCCACTCCCGGTTTGTGCCCGAACCTCAGCCATGATCGCCGTGGCATCGAGGTCGCTGATGGTCACACTCGCGTGGACGAAGAAGCGAGACCCTCCTGCAAGGAGGTTTTCTCCGTCATTTCCCGACTCATCGCAAGCAACGATGAGGGGCTGCGCTGCCCCGCTGGTCGTAGTGTCTGCCGTCATTCGCTCATAGTGGCACGAGAAGGTTCCTGCACGATTTGAGCGTCGCGCAAACAGAAGGAGGGGGTGGCCCGATCTGGGCCACCCCCTCCTTCTCATCCGTCTCAGATGAGGATGAGCTCTCGGACGTCCTTGCGGTTCTCGTCCACGGTCTGGACCTTCCGGCCCTCGCCAACCTCATCACTGATGTACTTGGCGATCGCGATTGCTCGCCGCACCGCTTCGGTATACGAAAGGTGCTTGCTAGCAGCAAACTGCTTGAGCGCTTCCGCAGTCTCGGGGTTCATGTTGACGCTGAGGCGCACGAGTTCTTGCTGCGTAGCTGTACGCCGCTCACTGGTCGCATCGTTGTCGCTCACGGGATTCTCCTATCGGGGTTTTACGCGAATAGTGCTCCCATCCGGGGATGGAAACACGAGGCGCCCGAGTCCAAGGAGTCGGGCGCGACGAAACGGTTTGCAGGGGCAGGCGTTTCGTTTGAGAGAGGTTGGCGCTGGGCACAGTCGCCCGGCCGGTTTCTCGTCCGCGTTGAGCTGTCGTCGGTTACAGCTCTGTGTGTTGTTGCACAACCTCAAGTTAGCACGCTTTGCACCATGGGGTACACATCTGATGTACACGAGGAGCACCCCTCCTGGTACTCTATGAGTCAGCTGAACTACCGCCCACCCGAAGGGCTCCCCCAAATTTGAAGTCGAGGACAGAACTGTGAGCGATGACGAGAGTGAAGAACTTATCCCCCATCACGTGATCGAACCGCTGATCAACTGGATGATCAATGAGGGGTACTCACAGGTCCACCTCGTGGCTCGGGCGATGCCCGATGCCCACGAGCATGAGCCGATCCGCGATGAGTCTCGCGACCTGTTCTACTGCGACGAGGAGCCCGACGCTACCGGGCTCCTCGACATTTTTGCGGTGTCGGGAGGGGCCGGTGAAGCCCGCGTGAATGGGCCCACGGAGATTCCGCTCCACGTTCTACGCCCGCTCATTCAAGCCCTCGACCAGGCCTCCGTTTCCGAACTGCTCATCGCGTCGGGCGAAGAGTCGCGATCGCCCGTGCTGACCGCGCCACGCCTCAGTGATATCGAGGAGCGCGAGACTCCAATGGCGGGCGCCTGGCCGGTCATCGCTTTCCAGATTCCCGAGAACGACTGAAGCCATGGCGAAAAGTGAGTTCGAAGAGTCTGACAACCCCGCGATCGTTCCTCAGACGACGGCGGTCTTCAAAAAGGGCGAGAAGAAGCGCTGGCAGCACGAGGCGGACACTCGCCGGAGCCTGGCGTGGGGCATTGTGGGCTCAACCGTCGTCCTCTACGCCTACCTCGTGTATTCCGTGGTGGCGGGCTGGATCGATCAAGAACGATTTACTGCGATCGTCGCCGCGCTGTCGCCGCTGCAATCTCTCGCCGCAGCCACCGTGGGGTTCTTCTTCGCGAAGAAGCGCTAGGACCCCATAGCCGCAGAGATGCTGCGTGGCTCTGTGGATAAGTGAGGCGAACCTTGTCTAAATATGGGCGCCTAAGGGCCACCGCGGTCTCTTGGAGGCCTTTGAGTGACCTAGATAGGGGTCTGAGTGCCCAATTGAGTAAAAACTCGCCAGAACGCCGACAGACCGTGTGAGTGTCGGCGGCGGGCACTATAATCAGACTGCAAGACAAAGCCCCGATTCACTAAAGAGGCGGGGCCTTCTTGTAGCAGATCGGGGCTGAGGTGTCTGTCCAGGACTTCTCAACTCTAGGGGCTCGATAGCCCCTATGCGAGCAGCGCAAGCTCCTCGGATGCATCTGCTTCACGCACAGCAGAGAGGAGCGCATCGTGGCGAAATCGTCGTCAGGATCGTCCAAGCCGTCGAAGGCAGCACTGAGCAAGGCAGGTCGGGCGCTCGCTTCCGATTCGTCGAGCAAGTCGGCCAAGTCGAAGGCCGGCTCGACCCTCGGGAAGGGCTGAGGCCAGGCGGGGAACGACCACGGTCGTTCCCCGCTCTTCCGCTGACGCAAACCACGACATGCGTTCCGCGCTCTGCTTATCGCCACACCAGGCGAGAAAGCAGCAACATGGAAATTGAGAACCGTCCGCCGTCCATCACGCATCTCCGCGAGTTCACGCGGGCTCGCAGTAAGGGCCGGTCGACTCACGTCAGCCGTGACAGGGCTCAGATCGAAGCACCCTCCGACAACAAGTTCTTCGCTTTCACCTACGAACGGTTCATCACGGCGACGATCGAATACATCGATAACGGGTCTCGCGGTGGCGCACTTCACCGTGTCATCCTTGAGACAAACGACCGCATGCGCCCGAGCTACGAAGCTGCCGCCAAGGGAATGACCTTGATGCTCTCGAAGGCGCGGGTCCTCACCGCCTCTCGCCGCCAGCGCAACGTCGTCGCGCGAGACACGGATCTCTTCGACCTCGTGAGCCTCCGCCTTCATCTCGATCTTCAGATGCAAGACGGCAAGCGTGTTCTTGCCTTGCTGCACTTCTCCCCTGTGCCGCTCACCGAACCCGAGTTGACCCTGCTCGAGACCGCCGTTTCACTCGCCGCCAACCAAGTCGACCCCACCGCGATCCCTGCAATCGCGATGGTGCGCGCCGGGACTCTGGTTCTTATCGATGAGTCGGCGACCGCGCCCGCCCGCGTCGCCTTCCTTCGCCGCGAGTCCATCGCATACCGCAACGAATGGCGTATCGCGGCCTGAGCGACGCGAGGCTTGGGGCTCGCGCAGATGCGAGCTCCCAAGTTGCCGGCGGTATTGGCGTGATGCCGTACCGATCGCACACCTCGCGGCGGATGGTCTTGACGCGTTGCAACGTCGCCGTTTCGGCACGGTGGCGTTGACGTCTGGCTCCTAACGGCTCTACCCCTGCTGTCCAGACGAGCGCACCCTTGCTGATGTCAACCAACAGGTAGCAGTCGGCATGCTCCCCGCGGTGCTCCGCCAACCACTCAAGCAGCTGGAGATCTCAGTCTGCGAACGCCTTCCAAGAGATTGGCTAGAAAGCCAGCTCTCCTCGCCCCGCCTGTGGGCGATAGAGCTCGCACCTCTGTGGACGAACTCTTGAGAACTTTGAGGGCGTTAACAGCTCCTGCCCGGGCGGTGGCGCGTCCAATGCTCCAATCCGAGATCCCGCGTACGCGATCACCATCGGCGACCCACACGGATGAGGCGATTAGCCACGTGAGAACGATGGTCCAGCCAACGAACAAACCGTTCCCCGTCAAGTGACCCACAACCACGTAACTGACGAGGACGATGACACTGGCCCCAACGATCGGAAAATGCCAGCCGATCCACCCACCGACGCGGGTCAGCCGATCTCGTGCCACCTCAACTGCGTACAACCACGGCACACTCGCAACCCATATATAGAGGCCCGTAGCGAGGTAAATCGTCGTCGGCACCCACCAGGGCAATACATTTCCAACGAGAACTAGAGAGGCCTGCGCGAGAGCGGTCGAGGCCAAGATGTTTGCTGGAACTACAACCCAAATCGATCGCGTCGAACGACGCCGGCGCAAGCTCTTCAGCTTTGACCGCGCCCATTCCTGAGCAGTCAAGGCTGCCCTGAGGAGTTGCTCCCGCTCGGGGATCAGGAAGCCACCGAGCTGGACTGAGAGGAAGAGCATCACGCCGACTGCTGGGACGATCACGAACATCGAACCGGCAACAGGTGGGTCCGAGAAACAAGCCGCGACGATCAGAAGAAGGGACGGCGCGAGGCTTGCCGCCATCACCTCCGCAACCAGCGCGAGAGTGCGCCGCGTTTGACTCGCACGCTCTTCCGAGCTCACGAGCTGACCCCCAACGACGATTGCGTACAGGGCAATCAAAGTGGGGATGTAGAGGCCCAAGGCCCACCCGATCTCCCTGAGCACCTGCTTGCCCATCAGCGCCGCCAGCTCAAATGCTGACCGCAACTGCTGCTCGCTGCCGGGTTCGTGCGGGTTGCCGATGTTGAGAACGCCGACCATGAGGAGGAAGCAAAGGAGGAAGCCCATCAGCGCGATCTCCGCCAGGGCATGTCGGGGCGATCTCGGCGCTGGATTCATCACTGGTCCACTCGCCACCGTTCCAACGTACGGGTCCGGCCCAGCTGAGACTCCCGCGCGCAGTGCGCCCGCAACCGCTCCGTCGGAAATTCTTTGACCCGCACACCTCGACTAGCTATCAAAGCGATATCAACGACCAAGACCGCTACGGCTGCGTTCCTGACCCGAACTTCGGGATTTTCTCGCTCGAGGTCCCGCATGAGCGGAACCACCGACCGCCTCGCGCGGGCTTCTGGCGTTGCCTGTGTCTGCGAGCACGCGGCCGCGGACCTCCTCGGCCGACGCGGTCCCCTCGAGCGAACGCGCGAACTCAGCACGACGCTCCGCACTGTCATAGCTGCCTGCCGCCTGCGATCCTTCGACTGCGCCCTCACGTTCGTGACTAGCCGACTCTGCTGCGGCGGTCGGGGGGCCGTTGTCCTGAGCGCGCTCCGCGGCCGCGTCCGCGTCACGGTCACGCGCCTCGGCAGATGAGAGAAGGATTTGGCTCGCGGTGAGCTCTTCACCGGACCGGCGCTGCTCTTCACGCGCCTGCGCGCGATCGGCTTCGGCGCGGCGCAGCGCGTCGGCCACCGCTGCCGGGTCGGCGCTGGCAGCGTCGACGTCGATGCCGTACCGGTCCTGAACCTCGCGACGGATGGTCTCGTTGGCGCGCGCCGCGACGTCGTCGTGGTCGCTCCATGCGACCGCGACCTCTCGCGCGTCGGCAATGTCTCGGACGTCGGCACGGTCCCACCACGACGACTGGTCGACCACCGCGAGCTGTCCACGCACAGCCGCACGCTCGACGTCGAGCCGGCTCTGCAGCTCGCGGGCTTCTTGGGTCGCCGCGGCCTCGCGTTGCCGGCTCCATTCCTCGCGGAGGCGAGCGAACCGCTCCCCGAACTGCGACGCGACCGTGAGCGCGATGCGCAGGGAGTTGTCGAACGTCTCGCCTACGCCGTCTGTGTCATCGACCATGATCCTGGTCTCCTTCTCTTCCGTTGTGGCCGCCCTGCTGATGTGACGTGTCGGACGTCATTCGGGGCCTGGGGGTAAGGGTGTTGGGCAGCGGCGAACGGCTTCCGGGTGCGGCGAGTCCCCGCTGCGCTCGGCGTACCGCTTCCTCCTCCGGGGAGAGCGTTGCCGTGGCCGTCGACGACGTGGTCGCGCGTGCGTCTGCCGGCATCCGCTCACCGATCGCTTCGAGCGTCCGTCGCAGCGATTCGCTCATCTGCTCTGCGCGTCGGGCATCCCCCGCCGCCTTGTGCGCGTCAATTAGCGCAACCGACAACCGGCCGAGCTGGCGGAACAAGATCGCTTCGGCGGCGGGGCCCTCCCCGCCGACTGCGGCTTGCATCAGCACCATTGCCGCGCCCGACGCTGAGCCCATGCGGACGGGCTTCGGCTTCGACTGGTGCGCGCGGATGTGAGCACTACGCGACAACTCTCGGGCCGTCTCAGCGAGCGGTCCCGGCGTTGCTTCAACGCGCTGGGACCACGCAGCGAAAGCGCCGGCGGTCTCTCGGGCGACATGCGCCCACGTCGCCCGGTCCGTCGCGGGGACGTCTCGCAACTGGGCGCGCAGCTCTTGCAGTTCGCGCCCGTACTGTTCCCACAACTTCGGGTCCGGGGCGTGCTCCTCGCGGCCGGGAACGACCGGTCGGTACTGCCACGGGTTCTTGCCCGTCGCACGCCACTCGTCGACGGCGCCCTGTGCTGTCTGCGGGCTGTCGGGCCATCCCTCGCGCAGGCGCGGGAGGGTGAGGTCGCGGGCGAGCCGCCCACCACCGAACCAGACAGGTCGCTCATCACCCGTAGGGCGTAGAGCGACCGAATACCCTGCGACAACGTCGTCCCGGCCGGCGGCGAACCTCGGACGGATGAGGACACCGGCATGACGCATCCGACGGACGAACTCGCCTTCGTCGACGGATGCCGTCGCGGCGGCGCGGACGGTGCGCTCGAGTCGGTGCGCGTCGACTTCGACCGCACCGGTGCGTGTGGCACGGGCGGTCTCGGCGGGCTTCACACCGCGCTCCCCCATGCCTCGTTCACGCGAGTCGAGAGGCATCAGACCGTGCTCGGCCAATCGCGCCGTGAGGCCCGCGATCCGCTCCTCCAGCTGGGCCAGTTCGGTGGTGCGGCGGGCCACTTCGCTCCTGGCAGCGTCGCCCGCCTCGCGTTCGGCCTGCAGCGCGGTCTCGCAGCGTTGCAGCTGCGTCCTGAGCGAGCCAGCCTCCTGCCGGGCCTGCTCCAGCGCTTGGGTGCGTTCCTGCAGCTGCGCCTGGAAGCG
>JAAIGE0100465095.1_pt1 | contig 12286 bp, 10 predicted proteins | sample 6487951 | NCBI WGS metagenome assembly JAAIGE01 (sample SAMN13974128, study PRJNA590717) | phyllosphere metagenome | biome: tomato field; feature: multiple bacterial spot infested tomato fields; material: tomato leaves; isolation source: leaves from tomato fields | host: Solanum lycopersicum ... | reverse complement strand
TTAAGCTGTGTAGCCATACCGGCAATTTTTAATTAACAGATTATAAAATTTCAATTAACGATTTATACGTAACCCCGGCAATTATTGTTTTGCTTCGGCGCGTGCAATATAAGCGTCAATGTTTTGTGCCTCAGCACTTGCAGCGTAATCTGTTTTAATTTTCTGGTAGGTCTCTAATGCGCTTTTGTTATCCTTACGGGCTTCATAAACCAAGCCTAATTTTTTAAGATAAAAAGGGGTTAAGAATTTATTGCCGGCTTTGTCGGCAGCTTTCTTAAAATAAGTTTCCGCTTTTTCGAAATCCTTTAATTCAACATAAGCATCGCCGGTACTTCCTAAAGCTTCAGCAGCTATCATATTGTCATCACCTCTAAAGTTGTTCAGGTTATCGATAGCTTTACGGTATTCGCCTTTGTTTAAATAAGCAGTACCAGCATAGTAGTAAGCTAAGTTAGCCGCTTTGGTATTGCTGTAATCGTTAATGATTTTCTCAAAACCCGGATAGCTGGCATCGCCGTGGATTTCTTCTACCTGTTCCTCGCCCAGCTCACCGGGCTGGACTGGCTGGCCGACCTGACCCGCAACCTGCTGGTGAACATCGTCACCTGCTGCGCCTTCATCGCCATGGCGGTATGGGTGTGCTGCCGCGGCATCGGCATGACCATGGGCGTGCAATACACCCTGGTAGCGCTGCAGTTGGTGGTGCTGATCGGTTTCTCCATCGCCGCCTTCGCGGCCGCGCCGGACAGCTCGCCGGTGGTCTTTCACCCCGAGTGGTTCAACCCGTTCAATATCGATTCGTTCTCCGCGTTCGCGGCCGGCCTGTCACTCTCGATCTTCATCTTCTGGGGCTGGGACGTGTGCCTGACGGTGAGCGAGGAATCGGTGGGCAGCGAGAAGGTGCCCGGGCGCGCGGCGACTCTCACCGTGCTGCTCATCCTTGCTCTGTACCTGTTCACCGCGGCGGCCACCCTGCAGTTCGCCGGCACCGGCGAAACCGGCCTGGGCCTGGGCAATGCGCAGATCCAGGAAAACGTCTTCGCTCACCTGGCCGGCCCGGTGATGGGCCCGCTGGCGATCCTGATGTCCATTGCCGTGCTGGCCAGCACCGCCGCGTCGCTGCAGTCGACCTTCATTTCACCGGCGCGCACGCTGTTGGCGATGGGGTATTACCGGGCGGTGCCGAAACGCTTCGCCAGCGTACACCCGCATTCGCAGACGCCGCGTTACGCGACCATCGCCGCCGGTATCGCCACCGCGGTGTTCTACGTGACCATGCGCACGCTGAGCGAGAACGTGCTGGCCGACACCATCACCGCTCTGGGCATGATGATCTGCTTCTACTACGCGCTGACGGCGTTCGCCTGCGTCTGGTACTTCCGCCACAGCCTGTTTGACAGCGCGCGGCACTTCTTCATGCGCGGCCTGTGCCCGCTGGTGGGCGCGGTGATGCTGTCGATCATCTTCTGGCAGACCACCCTGGACAGCATGTCGCCGGACTTCGGCAGCGGCTCGCACATTGGCGGCCTCGGCCTGGTATTCGTGATCGCCGTGGTGATCCTGTTGCTCGGCCTGGTGCTGATGTTCATCGCCCGCTGGCAGGCGCCGGCGTTCTTCAGGGGCAACACGTTGCAGAAGCAGATGAAACCGGTAAAAGCAGAGCTGTAACGGCCAATCCGTAGCCCGGGTCGAGCGCAGCGACACCCGGGAGCCTCCTGGGTATCGCTGCGCTCAACCGCAGGCTACGGAATTGCGGAGCTATCAATGAGTGTGATGTCGCGCGCAGGGCGCGCTCCCACAAATTCCAGCAGACGTCAGCCCGCCAGATACTGCTCGGTCGACACCACCGTCGCATAGGCGAATGCCAGGGCGGCCATATAGGCCGCCTGTACCTGTGCGGCAGGCACCTGCTTGCCTTGGAACTCCTGATCGCGGGTTGCGCAGGCATCGTGTACCACCGTGGTGGCGTAACCGAAATCGGCGCTGGCGCGAGCGGCGGCGTCGATGCACATGTGGCTCATGGCGCCGACCAGGGTGACTTCCTGCACGCCAGCCTTGTCCAGCAGCGTCTTCAGGTCGGTACCGAGAAAGGCGTTGACCTTGTGCTTGAGCACCACGCTTTCGCCGGCCCGCGGTTCGACCTGATCATGGATGTGCGCGCCGCTGGAACCGGGCGTGAAGAAGGGCGCGTCCATGCTCTCGAATTCATGGCGCACGTGCACCACCGTGTCACCCGCAGCGCGGGCGGCGGCCAGCACGCGAGCCGCATTGGCAGCGGCGGCGTCCATTTCATGCAGCGACCACTTGCCGCCAGGGAAGTAGTCGTTCTGGATGTCGATCAGAATCAGGGCGCGCTTGCTCATGGTGTTCTCCGGGGTATGGATGCCCACACCTTAACCTGCGCACCAGCAAAGCGGGAGGTACGCGGGGCGAGAGAATCAGAGATCCCGGGTGTCGCTGCGCGCGACCCAGCCCACGGTCGGTCGTTGATTTCAGACCGAATCTTCGGCCGCCTTGCCTGCCGGATTGTCGCGGGTCGGCATGGCGAGGATTTCCGGCAGCACTTCGCGGGCGAACACGGCGTGCAGGCGCCACAGTTCGGCGACCGGGTCGCGGTGATGGTCGACGCGGATATCCCACAGCGGATATTCCTCGCGGTCGACGATATAGATGACCGCCGAGGATTCGCCTTCACGGTCGCCACCGCGGTCATCGCCGGCTTCCAGAGCGTCGATCAGGCGCTCGACCAGCGGGCGGTCCTCGCCGCGGCGAAAGGCATCGGCGACGGCATCGAGCACTTGCGGGCCGGCCAGGCGATTGCCCTGCACGGAGAACTGTTCGCCGGACAGCGAGCCTGCCCAGGGGATGCACTCGCTGCCCGTCCAGCACACGCTGTCGCCGTTGCTGTCGATCAGCGCCAGCTGGCGCAGTTGCATGCACGGGTCGGTGTCCATCAGCCGCTTCAGGGCGGCTGGCGCCGAATGCCCTGCGCGCAATAGCGCCAGGCCGTCGAGCCCCAGGTACGGGTTGACCTGGGCCTGGGTCGCCACCGCGCCGGCACCGGCCGCTGCATGGCTGAGCAATTTGCCCACGGCGGGCATGGCGGTGGCGGCGGCAACCCCGAACTGGCCGGTTCGCGGGCAGCGGGCAACGATCGAGAAGGTCATGGCGGCTCCTTTTTGCGCGTCTGGCTTAGGCCACGTGCCGTGGGTGATCGTTCCGCTCCTCGTATGGCTATCGGTATTTGTTGATAAGCATTATCATTCGCCGCCTTGCCGTCTCGCTTCTGTCCGCATCGCCACGAGCAGTCCGTTTACATGGTCGATCTCCCGTCCTCGCCCGAACCTCGCCAGCCCGACCCGTCCGTGACGGAGCCGGTGCAACGTGACGCGTTCCTGCACACCTTTCTCGCCCGTCGCGAGCAGATGGAAGCGGTATTGCGTCGGCGCGTCGGCTGTCGGGCGACGGCGGCGGACCTGGTACAGGAGTTGTTTCTGCGCTTCTGGCGACGGCCCAGCGCGCCACTCGAAGACATGGGCAGTTACCTGATTCGCAGTGCCCACAATCTGGCCATCGACCACCTGCGCAGCGAGGGCGCTCGCTCGCGCAACGAGGCGGGTCTGGTGCCCGAGCAGCGCGGCGATTCAAGCGTTTCGCTGGATGCAGCGCTGGAGGCGGGCAGTGACCTGCGCCGTGTCGAGGCGGCCTTGCGGGCCTTGCCAGAGCGCACCCGGCACATCTTTCTGCTCAACCGCATCCATGGCCAGACCTACGGGCAGATCGCCCGCAGCATGGCGCTTTCCCAGAGCGCGGTGGAAAAACATATGATGCGCGCCCTGGAAGCTTGCAAGGCCAGCGTCATCGATACGCCGGCCAGCCATTCACACGGAAGCGCTGCGTCATGAGCCTCGAGTCATCCCCACCGCTGTCGCCTATCGAGCAGGACGCCTGGCTATGGCTCGGCCGCCTGCAGGGCCAGCCCGACGATGGCGTGCAGATGGCGTTCGAGCAATGGCTGGCCGCTGCGCCCGAGCATGTCGATACCTTCGTGCGCATGCAGTCGCTCTGGCACCTCAGTCGCCCGGCTGCCCAGCAACTGGCCGACGAGGAACATGCTGCCCTGCAGCAGTACCTGCGTGCGCCGAAGCGCCAGCGTCGGTACTGGGCGCCGACCCTGGCAATGGCCGCCTGCCTGCTGCTGATGGTGTGGGCCGGCGGCTGGCAGCCGCTGCGTTGGGTCGATGACCTGGGCGCGGATATGGTCTCGGCGCCGGGTGAGGTGCGCACGGTGACGCTAAGCGACGGATCGAACGTGGTGCTGGACGCCGACAGCGCCATCGCCGTGCGCTACAGCGCGGGTGAGCGGCACGTCGAGCTGCGCCGTGGGGCGGCTTACTTCAGCGTGGTGCGGGGCGAGATTCCCTTTACCGTTGCCGCGGCCGGTGGCGAGGCGCGGGTGCTCGGCACGCGTTTCGAGGTGCGGCGCCTGGGCGAGGGCGCGCGGGTTTCGGTGCAGCAGGGGCGGGTGGCGGTGCGCGGCGGGCCACTGGAGGCGCCGCGGGTACTGACTGCCGATCAGCAGGTCAGTTACCGGGATGGCGTCAGCGGCAATCCCCTGGCCGTCGACACCGCTGCGCTGACCGCCTGGCGCGATGGCCGCCTGAGTTTCTATCGCGCCCCGCTGGGCGAGGTGCTCGACGAGCTGCGTCGTTATTACCCGGGGCGCATCGTGCTGCTCGACGATGCGCTGCGCGGCAAACGGGTCAGCGGCAGCTTCGCCAGCCAGGATCCCGAAGCGATTCTCGATGCCCTGCAGGGCGTGGTGGGCTTCGAGCAGCACAAGGTGCTGGGCCGGCTGATCATCCTGCGCTGAAAAATATTTTCAGGCCGGGGTGAGGTAGATCCGCGCGGCATTCGTGTAGTGCTTTGAATGCGACTTTTTCGCACTGACAGCCCGCCTCTGGATGAACACCACCATGAACCACCGCACCATGCGCCGGCAGGATGCCTCCTTGAAACACATCGGTCTGGCCACCTGCCTGCTGGGCTCGGCCGTCCTGCCTCTGGCGCAGCCGGCCCTGGCCCAGGCCAGCGCCGATCAGGCCGCGACCTACGACTTCGCCATCGCTGCGCAGCCGCTGCCACGGGCGCTCGACGCCTTCAGCCGCGTCACCGGCCTCAATGTGGTGTACACCGACGAAGCGCCCTACGCATTACAGGCGCCAGCGCTCGAGGGGCGCATGAGCGCCGAGCAGGCGCTGGCCCGGTTGCTGGCCGGTTCCGGCTTCACCTTCGCCCGGGCGGGTGCCGGTACCGTTACCCTGCAGGCGCTGCCCAGCGACGGCGCCCTGAACCTTGGTGCGGTGAACATCCAGTCGCAACGCACGCCGAGCACCAGCTACCAGCCACCGGAAACCACCTCGCTGACGCGCAGCGACACGCCGCTGCTGGAAATCCCCCAGGCCGTCGCGGTGGTGCCGACCCAGGTGCTGCAGGATCAACAGCCGCAGACGCTCGACGAGGCGCTGGTCAACGTCAGTGGCATCACCCAGTCCAATACCCTGGGCAGCACCCTGGATGCGGTGATGAAGCGCGGTTTCGGCGATAACCGCGACGGCTCCATCCTGCGTGACGGCATGCGCACCATCCAGGGCCGCAACTTCACCGCCACCGCCGAGCGCGTCGAAGTGCTCAAGGGGCCGTCGTCGATGCTCTACGGCATTCTCGATCCGGGCGGCGTGATCAACGTGGTCAGCAAGAAGCCGCAACTGGAGAGCTACCGCGCCATCACCGGCCGCGCCTCGACCTACGGCCACGGCAAGAACGGCAGCGGCGGCACCCTGGACGTGACCGGCCCGCTGGGCGAAACCGGCCTGGCCTACCGGGTGGTCGCCGATTATGACGACGCCGACTACTGGCGCAGTTTCGGCACCAATCGCGACAAGACCTTCGCACCGTCGCTGGCCTGGTACGGCGAGGACACCACGGTGACCCTCAGCCATGAGTACCGCGAGTACTCGGTGCCGTTTGATCGCGGGACGGTGTTCGTCAATGGCAAGCCGCTCGACATTCCCAGCGAACGTCGTCTGGACGAGCCCTATAACGTCACCGAAGGTCGTTCCAACTTGAGCATCTTCGACCTTTCTCACCAGCTCAACGATGATTGGAAGGCCCACTTCGCCTACAGCTATAACCGCGATACCTATGATGATTACCAGGCGCGGGTAACGGCTGTTAATACCAGCAACAACACTGTCGCTCGCCGGCTCGATGGCACACGCGGAGCGGTCAGCACATCGCACTTCGCGACCTTCGATCTGGACGGCAAGGTCGTATTCGGCGGTATGCAGCACGACTTGTTGATGGGCGTGGATCATGAGTACCGCAAGTTCTACCGTGAAGACCTGATTCGCCAGACCACCACGCGCCGCCTCGACTACAACGATCCAATTTATGGGCTCGACCCGGTGCCCACGACCGTAGACGCCAGGGACAGCGACCAGACCGATCGGGTAGTTACCCAATCCGCCTTCTTCCAGGATTCGGTACACCTGAACGATCAGTGGATCCTCATTGCCGGCGCCCGTTATCAGCTCTACGACCAGCTTGCTGGTCGTAGCCGCCCTTTCAACAAGAATACTGATATCGACGGCCAGGTCTGGGTACCGCGGGTCGGCCTGGTGTACAAGCTCAACGACGAGCTGTCGCTGTACGGCGGCTACACCGAATCGTTCAAGCCCAACTCGACCATCGCGCCGCTGACGGGTGATGCCCCCATCAACGGCGTGCCGCCAGAGGAGGGCAAGAGCTGGGAAGTCGGTGCCAAGCTGGATATGCCCGGGCGTATCACCGGTACCCTGGCCTTGTTCGATATCGTCAAAGAGAACGTGCTGGTAACCCAGACCGTAGAGGTTAATGGCCTTGCCGAAACGGTCGCCACTGGCGCGGGTGAAGTACGCTCCCGCGGCGTCGAGCTGGACGTGACCGGGCAGCTGACCGACGACCTCAGCCTGATCGGCACCTACGCCTTTACCGATGCCGAGGTGACCAAGGATCCGGAACTCAAGGGCAATGGCCTGCAGAACGTGGCCCGGCACACCGCGTCGCTGTACGGCGTGTATGACTTTGGTCAGGTGTTCGGTGGCGATCGAGTGCGTGCCGGTGTGGGCGCCCGCTACGTGGGTGACCGGGAAGGCGATGCGGCCAATAACTTCACCCTGCCTTCCTACACCGTGGCCGACGCCTTCACCAGCTACGACACGCGCCTGGGCGACAACAAGCTCAAGCTGCAGCTCAACGTGAAGAACCTGTTCGACAAGACCTACTACAGCTCGTCGGTGAACAACCTTGCCGTCTCCGTCGGCGAGCCTCGCCAGGTGCAGCTCTCCAGCACCCTGGAGTTCTGACGCGCTCACGTTGGCAAGAACGCAACATCGCGGTATGGCCACAATCGCTTTCGCGCCGGGGCGACGCTCCTACGCGATCGTGGCTGCACCGCGATCCATTGTGGGAGTCGCGACCCGCGGCGAATCGTGGGTACGACGCCGGTTTTGCAGCACGGCCGCAATCGTTTCGCGCCGGGGCGACGCTCCTACGCGATCGTGGCTGCACCGTGATCCATCGTGGGAGTCGCGACCCGCGGCGAATGGTAGCGTCAGGACGGTGCCGGCTCGATCCGACAACGGCCCGGAAACGCAAGAGCCCGGCACTGGGCCGGGCTCTCGTCTACCGCTGGGCGATGCTTACTGCACTTCCACCGCCAGGCTTTCGGCGATCTTCTTGTTCCAGATCGCAGGACCCGTGATGTGCACCGACTCGCCGTTGCTGTCGACGGCGACGGTGACCGGCATGTCCTTGACCTCGAACTCGTAGATCGCTTCCATGCCCAGTTCAGCGAACGCCAGCACCTTGGACTTCTTGATCGCCTGGGCCACCAGGTAGGCGGCGCCGCCGACGGCCATCAGGTACACGGCCTTGTTGTCCTTGATCGCGTCGATGGCGGTCGGGCCGCGCTCGGATTTGCCGATCATGCCCAGCAGGCCGGTCTGCTCGAGGATCTGCCGGGTGAACTTGTCCATCCGCGTGGCGGTGGTCGGGCCGGCTGGGCCTACCACTTCGTCGCCGATCGGGTCGACCGGGCCCACGTAATAGATGAAGCGGCCTTTCAGGTCGACCGGCAGTTCTTCACCCTTGTTGAGCATCTCGACCATGCGCTTGTGCGCAGCGTCGCGGCCGGTGAGCATCTTGCCGTTGAGCAGGATGGTCTCGCCCGGCTTCCAGCTCTGCACGTCTTCCGGGGTCAGGGTGTCGAGGTCGACACGGCGCGCCGACGGGCCGGCTTCCCAGACGATTTCCGGGTAGGCGTCCAGGGACGGCGCTTCCAGCTCGGCCGGGCCGCTGCCATCGAGCACGAAGTGGGCGTGGCGAGTGGCGGCGCAGTTGGGGATCATGCACACCGGCAGCGAAGCGGCGTGGGTCGGGTAATCCATGATCTTCACGTCGAGCACGGTGGTCAGGCCGCCCAGGCCCTGGGCGCCGATGCCCAGCTGGTTGACCTTCTCGAACAGCTCCAGACGCAGTTCTTCGATCTTGTTCTGCGGGCCGCGGGCCTGCAGCTCATGGATGTCGATGTGCTCCATGAGCACTTCCTTGGCCATCACCGCGGCCTTCTCGGCAGTACCGCCAATGCCGATGCCGAGCATGCCGGGCGGGCACCAGCCGGCGCCCATGGTCGGCACGGTCTTCAGTACCCAGTCGACGATCGAGTCGGACGGGTTGAGCATGGCCATCTTCGACTTGTTCTCGGAGCCGCCGCCCTTGGCCGCGACGTCCACTTCCACCTTGTCGCCAGGGACGATGGAGTAGTGGATCACGGCCGGGGTGTTGTCCTTGGTGTTCTTGCGGGCACCGGCCGGGTCGGCCAGGATCGAGGCGCGCAGCACGTTCTCGGGCAGGTTGTAGGCGCGGCGTACGCCTTCGTTGATCATGTCGTCGACGCTCAGGGTGGCGCCGTCCCAGCGCACATCCATGCCGACCTTGACGAATACGGTGACGATGCCGGTGTCCTGGCAGATCGGGCGGTGGCCGGTGGCACACATGCGCGAGTTGATCAGGATCTGCGCCATCGAGTCGCGGGCAGCCGGCGATTCTTCCTTCAGGTAGGCTTCGTGCATCGCCTGGATGAAGTCGACGGGGTGGTAGTAGGAGATGAACTGCAGGGCGTCGGCGACGCTCTGGATCAGGTCGTCTTGCTTGATCACGGTCATGTAGGGCGCTCCCTTGTAGGGCAGGAACTTCAAATGCCGGAGCGTTGCCGGCTCGTTCTAAAAGGCGCGGCAGTATACCGCGCAGGCGGCGCTCGGGACACCCGTTGGGCTGGCGCGATAACTCCACATATTCACTAGGCTTTTGCATGGCGCACGGTTAGAGTGGAGGCCAGTTGCCAGTATGGGAGGGAGCCCATGACCTCCAGCAACCATCCACTCAATCAAAAGACCCTGCAGCGCCTGCTGATCAAGCGCTTCGGCATGGCCGTGGCCACCTACCTGACCCTCTCCGTCGTCGTGCTGGTGGCTTATTTCTGTGGCCTGTTCAGCGCGGCCGGCAATGCGGTCGCGCTGCTGCTGGGCGCTACCGTGATCAGCCAACTGGCATTTCTCGGCGTGTTTCTCAGCGGTCGCAACCTGGGCTTCGCTGATCCGAGCCTGACCGAGGTGCAGGTGCTGGTCGCCCTGGGCCTGACCACGGCGCTGGTCGCCATGCTCGACAATGGGCGCGGCAGCCTGCTGGTGGTCTACCCGATGTCGATGCTGTTCGGGCTGTTCCAGCTGCGCACCTGGGTGTTCTTTCGCTGCGCGTGCCTGGCCTTCGGTGGTTTCCTGGCGATCAATATCTACGAGTTCCAGGCGGGCATCACCCGGGATGTCGGCCTGGCGGTGCTGCAGGTTTGCGTGCTGGGCCTGGTGCTGGCCTGGCTGAACCTGTTCGCCTGGTACATGCAGCAGATGCGCCAGCGTATGCGCAAGCGCCGCTTCGCCCTGCAGGCGCACCAGGAAACCCTGCGCGGCATGATGCGTCAGCTCGAGGACATGGTGGCCACCGACGAGCTTACCGGCCTGTACAACCGCCGGCATTTCCTGCGCATGGCCGCCCAGGCGCTGGAGAGCCTGACGCCCCTGCGCCAGCACGGCCTGGCACTGATCGATCTGGATCACTTCAAGAGCATCAATGACCGTTTCGGCCATGCTGCCGGCGACCGTGTGCTGCAAGCCTTCGCCGGCGTGGCCAGCGCCTGTCTGCGCGAGGGCGACGTGATCGCCCGCTATGGTGGCGAGGAGTTCGTCCTGCTGATACCCGATACCGATGCCGATTCCTTCCTGGCCTGCTGCGAGCGGTTGCGCGTGGCGTTCAGTGAGTGCGAGCCGGTTAATGTTAAGGTGCCCAGTCTCAGCCTGTCCGTGGGAATGACCCTGGTGACCATGCACGACGATCTCGACGAAGCCCTGCACCGGGCCGACCAGGCGCTCTACCAGGCCAAGCGCGGTGGCCGCAATTGCAGTGCCTCGACCTGGATGCTGGCCGATGCCTGAGCTGCGCTTCGGTGAGCGCCACTGGGAAGTGGCCGCTGCCAGCAACCTGCTCGATGCCTTGCTCGGTGCCGGCGTGGCGGTGCCCTACAGTTGCCGCGCCGGTAGTTGCCAGGCCTGCATGGTGCGCTGCGTGGCGGGCGAGCCACGCGACGCCAAACCCGATGCTCTTGATTCCGCGCGCCGCGAGCAGGGCTGGCGGCTGGCTTGCCAGTGCAGCGTGGTCGAGCCGTTGCAGGTGGAAGTATTCGACCCGACCCGCGATGGGCTACCGGCACAGGTACAGGCCCTGGATTGGCTCAGCGAGCGGGTAATGCGCCTGCGCCTGCAGCCGCAGCAACCCCTGCGCTACCGGGCGGGCCAGCACCTGCTGTTATGGACGGCCGAGGGTATCGCCCGACCATACTCGCTCGCCTGTCTGCCTGGGGAAGACGCCAGCCTGGAATTTCACATCGATTGCGGCCGGCCTGGCGCTTTCTGCGATGCCGCCCGGCAGCTTCAGACGGGCGACAGTCTCCGCCTCGGAGCGCTGAGCGGCGGCGCGCTGCGCTACGACGCTGACTGGCAGGAAAGGCCGCTTTGGCTGCTTGCCGCCGGCACCGGCCTGGCGCCCTTGTGGGCCATATTGCGCGAGGCGCTGCGTCAGGAACACCAGGGACCGATCCGCGTCGTGCATCTGGCCAGTACGGGTGACGAGCATTACCTGACGCAGGCGTTGCGGGAAGTCGCCGAGCATAATCCGCAGGTGCAGGTCGAGCTGATCGAGGCGGCGCAGTTTCCCGCTTTCCTGTCGACCCTGCGCCTCGCGTCCCGGCAGACGGTGGCCTTGCTCTGCGGCGGTTCCGAGGCCGTGGAAGCGTTCTCACGGCGCCTGTACCTGGCCGGCCTGCCGCGCAGCCAGCTACTGAGCGACCAGTTTGTGCCTCACGCCTGATTATCCGACACACATGAAAAGGCCCGCATCGATGCGGGCCTTTTCGTTGTTGCGCCAGCCTCAGACGAGTGCGTCACCGACGTGCAGGATCTTCATGCCGTTGGTGCCACCGATGGTGTGGTAGCTGTCGCCCTTGGTAAGGATGACCCAGTCGCCTTGCTCGACCAGACCACGCTTGAGCAGCTCGTCCACCGCTGCCTGGCTGACTTCGCCCGGGGGCAGGGCGGCCGGGTCGAACGGAATGGTGTACACGCCGCGGAACATGGCCGAGCGCGCTTGAGTGTCGCGGTGCGGGGAGAACGAGTAGATCGGCACCGAGGAGCGGATACGCGACATGATCAACGGGGTGTAGCCACTCTCGGTGAGCGCGATGATCGCCTTCACGCCCGGGAAGTGGTTGGCCGTGTACATGGCCGCCAGGGCGATGCTCTCGTCGCAACGCTCGAAGGTCTTGCCGATACGGTGGCTGGAGCTCTTGCCGGTCGGGTGACGCTCGGCGCCCAGGCAGATGCGCGCCATGGCCTGCACGGCTTCCAGCGGGTAGGCACCGGCGGCGCTCTCGGCCGACAGCATGACCGCGTCGGTGTAGTCGAGCACGGCGTTGGCTACGTCGGAGACCTCGGCACGGGTCGGCATCGGGTTCTGGATCATCGACTCCATCATCTGGGTCGCGACGATCACCGCCTTGTTGTGGCGACGTGCGTGCAGAATGATCTTCTTCTGGATGCCCACCAGTTCGGCGTCGCCGATTTCCACACCCAGGTCG
>JAAIGE0100651821.1_pt1 | contig 12291 bp, 6 predicted proteins | sample 6487951 | NCBI WGS metagenome assembly JAAIGE01 (sample SAMN13974128, study PRJNA590717) | phyllosphere metagenome | biome: tomato field; feature: multiple bacterial spot infested tomato fields; material: tomato leaves; isolation source: leaves from tomato fields | host: Solanum lycopersicum ... | reverse complement strand
TAGCGCACTTGCATGGGGTGCAAGGGGTCGAGCGTTCGAATCACTCCGTCCCGACCAAATATCGAAAACCCAGTCACTTAGCGGTGACTGGGTGTTTTTATGCCTGCTTGTTTTTGGCGGACTCTAGGGAGTAGGCGTTTTGGTTGCCCATTGAGATTGGCTTATGACGACCATCAGTGATTCCTCTACCCATTCAGCTCGCGACATCACCGTGCTGACCGTGCTGACCGTGCTGACTGCGCGGGCTATCAGCGGGGAGCCTGCTGAACAGCGGAGATCCTGACAAGGACGATACGGCTTTATCCCTTATGGGAAGATCTAACCTAGGAAGGCGATGTGGGTCATAGGGCGTCAAGCTGATGCGCTTGCGCGCACCTGCTTTTTATCTTCAAACGTCATCAGGTACTTAGCAGCAATTGATAGTACTGACTAAGTATTTGATCCAACTTATCTAACTCAGCGCGCCCGTAATCACGTCATCCAAACTACTGGCTCGACCGAAGCGGAAGCTGGCTTCATCCGTTGCAAGTAGTTTGAAATGAGCGGTACCGCAGTCGATCTTGGCTTGCTCAATAGGGCGAAGGTCATCATTGAACAAGCTGCTTTTGGTTTCCACCACAAAGTAGAGGCGTTCGGCACCGTCTTGCTCAACCAGTATTGCCCAGTCGGGGTTGTAGCTGCCTATTGGCGTGGGGATGCGGAACCAGCCTGGCAGCTTGGCATACACCTTCACGGCGTCGTTGTTTTCGAGTGCTTGAGCGAAGTCGCGCTCGATGGCTGAGTCGTAGACCACGTGCTCGTAGACGGATTTTTCGGTGTTGAGCAGCATGTTTTTCAGGTAGCCGGTGAGCTCTTGCTGCTCGAATAGCTCCTGGGCATAGAAACTGTCTTCGCCCAGCTTCACGTACCTGATGCCGTCCACCAACGCCAGGCGCTTGCAGCGGTTGATGATTTCGCCCGCCAGCTCAATGAACTGCTGGGGGTTACGCTTGAAGTCATCTAGGCGCTTGCTCTCAGTGAGGATGCGCACAAGGGTGCGGCGAGTGAGCTGTGTGCGATCCTGCAGGTCGGTCAGAATGTCCGGCAGCTCGATATCGCTCTCGTCCAGGGTGACGGTGTAAGCACCTTTTTTCTCATTAGCTTCCACGCCCGACTTGCCGATGGCTAAATCCGCTTTGCGCCATTGCAGGCGAGGGCGGAACACTGCTGGTGCTTTCTGCAGATTGTCGATGCAGTCGGTGATCAGCTGTTCGTTGTTGAAGTCAACGCGATAGGTTGTCTGATGCTTGATTCGATCCCAAAGTGCTTTGAACTCTTCGCTGTGCAACACGGTTTGGCGAGTCGGGACGGCACGGCGCTCATCAGCGTTTTTGATCTCCAGGCGTCCGGAGACTTTCTTCAACAGCTCAACTATTTGTGAGCGCTGCGCCTCGAACTCGGGGGGGAGTTGCAGCAGGCCATCTTTGAGTGCCTGCTTCAGTGAGTCCTGCACTTTGCCCTTGGCGTCCACGTACTGCTGAGCTTTCAAGAAATCCCAGAGTACTTTTGATTGCTCAAAGCCAAGCGGTTTTGACTCGCCATCTGCGCTGGTGATGGCAACAGCAGCGAACTGGTGCTCCTCGACGATGCCGAAGCGAATGCCCGTGTCTTCTTCAATCTCTTTCTGCAGATTTTCAGCGAAGGCTTCATAGCTCTCAGTGGCAATCACGGTGAGGGTGTTCACCTCGAACCCGCGCACCCTATCGCCGTTTTGGTTGACGCACAGGCGCAGGCCGCGGCCGATGGTCTGTCGGCGCTCACGCTCGGATTGAATGTCCCGCAGTGTGCAGAGCTGGAACACGTTGGGGTTGTCCCAGCCTTCCTTGAGTGCCGAGTGGGAAAAGATAAACTTCAGCGGTGTGCTGAAGCTGAGCAGCTTTTCCTTGTCCTTCATGATCAGGTTGTAGGCGCGCTCAGCGTTCTCTCGGTTGCCGGCGTTATTCTCAGCGGTGTCAGACCAGCCGCCCTTTTTGTCGATGGAGAAGTAGCCGTTATGCACCTCTTCAGCGCTGTGGTTGAAGTCGACCTCGCTGAACAGGCTTTGGTAGTCCGGGTGCTTGGCGAAACGTTTGTATTCTTCTTCGAAGATGGTCGCGTACACGCCTTTCACTGGATTGCCGTCAGCGTCGTACTGGCGATAACGCTCGACCGTATCGATGAAAAATAGCGACAGCACCTTGATGCCCATGGGGCGAAAGCGCTTTTCCTTGTCCAGGTGCTCCTTGATCGTGCGGCGGATCATTTCGCGCTGAATCGCCAACGGTTCCACGCCGCCATGGACCTCACCAATGCGCAGGTACTTCTCGCCACCTGGGTAGCGCAGCTCGACGAACTCCTCGCCTTTGGCGGTGTTGATTTCGCCGATGCGAAGGTCTTTATAGACGGCGCGCTTGGTTGCCTGCTCCAAATCGTCGCCGTCGTAAACCGTGACCTCTTGGGTGGATACGCCACCTGTGGCTGTGCCCAGATCCAGCTCGACCTTGGCTGAAATCGTGCCGCGCTTGTTGCTGACCGCTACCAGCCGCACAAACGGCTTATTGTGGGCATCCTCAATCGTTGCCGAGGCCACCTCGATTTGCTTGACCAAGCGGCGCTCATAGGCGTCCACCGCGTCCAGCCGGTAGACCATGTGGTGCTTGTCTACATGAGTTGCGGAATAGCGCAGGGTGCACAGCGGGTTCATCGCATCCAGGGCGGTCTTGCCGGCCCCTTTAAGGCCGCCATCGACGCTCTGCGGCTCGTCGACAATGAGGATCGGGCGAGTTGCCTTGATCAGGTCGATGGGCTTCTCGCCGCCGGTCTTCTCGCTGTCCTTGTAGAGGTTGTTGACGTCCTTCTTGTTGATCGCGCCTACGGTCACCACCATGATCTGGATGGTTGAACTGGTCGCAAAGTTGCGCACCTCGCCGAGCTTGTTCGAGTCGTACAGGAAGTAGTCGTAGGGCACGCCGGCATAAAGGCTTTTGAAGTGCTCCTCGGTGATCTGCAGGGACTTGTAGACGCCTTCCTTGATCGCAACCGACGGCACCACGATGACGAACTTGGTAAAGCCGTAGCGTTTATTCAGTTCAAAGATGCTGCGCAGGTACACGTAGGTTTTGCCCGTGCCGGTTTCCATTTCGACGGTAAAGTCGCCTGACGTGAGCAAGCCGGAAGGCGGGAGCCCGCCGCGCAGTTGGATGTCTCTAAGGTTCTTGTGCAGTTCATCATCAAGCAGGGTCAGGCGATTACCAACGCCCAGGTCGGATTCGGCAATGCCCAGGGCGAACTGCTGTGGCGCGTCGCTCGGGTCGCTTTCGGCCGGGGCAGGGGCCTTCATGGTGACCGTGAACTCGGTACGGCACGCTTCCTGGCCACGGAACAGATCGCATACCGCTTCGATAGCCTGTAGTTGATAGTCGAGATCCGGCTCGAAGTGCAGTTTCATGTTCAATCCATTTTCAAGCTCGCCTTCAGGCAAGGGTGAGAAATTCTGTCAGTTAGCTGCTCGACTCCCCCATGCCGCGAGGCGGCAGGGGGAGTCAGATTCAGGGTGTCTTTTCAGGCGCTCAGGGCTATGGGCTCGATCCAGCCTTTGCTTGCCAGTACATCTACGGCGATACCGATCTGGCGTGGCGTGAATTGCTTCTTGCGAGCGTTCCAGGCGTAGGTGCGGGCGACTACCTCTTCGACGCTGGAAACTGGATCACCCTCTTTGACGATCCAGTGCACGGTCGCAAGCAGCTCCAAGCCGAAGGGCGTTTCAAAGCCTTCTACCAGCTCTCCGACGCGGTCGAATCGGGCGCGGGTTTCAGCATTCGCTTCCAGGAAGGCGTTAGCGTCATCGACTGCGCCAGGCACCAGCGTCAACGGCTTTTCTGGGGCATCTCCGCCGTCTGCATAACCCGCGACCAGATGACCTTCAATCGCGCGCAATACGTGCCGAAGATTCTCGGCGTACGGGCCGTAGGGGGCTTGGACGTACTTGAGGCGCAGCGGCTCGCCCGCTGCCTGCATGAAGTACATCAGCTTGTGTACTTCCAGCAGGCTAATCGTTGGGTCAAGCAGGCCGCGAACATAGCGATTCATCAGCTCCACCAGTGCGGCGCGCCCAGCGGTCATGCTCGGCACTTCGCGACTGTGGTGCATGGTGTCTGCAGCGGGGGCGCCCTTGGGTTCGTAGACGCGCACGTGCACGTCCGGTAGATCGGCCATGGCTGCTTCGATACGCGGGCGCACCTCTGCCCAATCAAGCCCACCCAAACCGCTGCCCAACGGTGGGATGGCGACGGAGCGGATACCACGGCGGTGAATCTCGGCCACCAGGGCGCTGAGCCCTGCGTCTATGTCTTGCAGGCGACTCTTGCCACGCCAGTGGCGCTTGGTAGGGAAGTTAATGATGTAACGTGGCGACGTGAGCTGGTTGGTGTCGAACACGAACATCCGGCCAGGCTGCACCTCTTCACGCTTGCAGGCCGCCTCGTAAGCCTTGAAGTTCTCCGGCCACATATTCTTGAACTGCAAGGCAATGCCACGGCCCATTACACCGACACAGTTCACGGTGTTGATGATGGCTTCGGAGTCATCCCGCAGGATGTCGCCGCTGGTAAATTCGATCATGACAGGCTCTTCACTCAGTAATACCACTCAGGGCGCAGCTCGACCGCTGGTCTATGCCCCTGTGCAGGCAGTGCATTCGCTACCTGCGTATAAATTTGCCGCGACTGTACGCCGATACGCTTGACCAAGTGCCATGGAAAGCTCTGTTCAAGTAGGAACTCTGCTTGCTTAGGCTCTTTGCACTGGTGCCAGATCCGCGCTGCGACGGCATCCCAATCGATCTCGTTCAGTTGCGCCAGATCTGCACGATCCTCGAAGTAGTTCGAACCTGCATTGGACAATGTGAATGCCCAGCGTCTGGCTTGGGCATTAGCCCACTGTACGGTCGCATGCAGGTCAGCCTGCAAATGCACGATAGGCCCTTGGCCGCCGTTGTAGGCGAGGTCTTGATGGCCCCGGCTGATCAGGAACAGCATCACCGAGCGTGGGCAGAAGTAGAACGGCACACATTCACCGACATGCAGGCCCGGATGGCTATCCAGCTCCAGTTGCAGGCGGCGCTGCTTGATATGGTTCATGCCAATGACAGTGCCTGGCAACGCCTGATTCAACAGTACCGCATCGGACAGCAAGCCAGCGCTGGCGATGATGGACGGCAAACGGTCCACATGGCAGATATGGTAAATCTTGGGTTGCGCTGGCACGGCCATTTTACAGGCTCCGCACGTTTTTGATGCCAGCCTGACTGAGGATTGCGGCCAGGTTGGTTTTGGCAATGTCGTCGGCAAAGGCACTGTCGCGAAAAACGCAGGTGCTGTCGCTGGCTGGGGCTTGCGCCTTGTGCCATGCAACAATGCCCTGAGCCAGGTCTTCCACTTGACCGCGGGTTATCTGCTCGGTCAGGCAGGCCAGCAGAACGCCACCGCCGATGCTGTGCACGGTTTTGCCGGCGATCTGCTGCTGCTCGATGGGGACGCACAGGTCCAGACCGAGCTTAAGCAGCAGCTCGTAGAGAATGTCAGATTCGCTCCGGCCTTCAATAAGGTGGTTTTCGTGAGCTAAAAGATCTGCCGCTAAGTCAGCTGGTGCGTGGTTCCATACGCGGATGTTACTAGTGTCAAGTTTAAAGACTCGAAAACCTGTATCACCAGAAAAACTAGGATTTTTTGCTTTAACTCTTTTTGCGGCTCTACGAAGACGCTCTTTGGTCAATTCGGAAATTGTGCGGGGTTTCCCCATTGCGTCGCAGTAGTCAGCCGCTGCTTTCTGATTTTTATTCTCAGAAGATAGCGGCTCAGGAAGTTGCACAACAACGTAGCGTCTATTGGCCATGTCCAGGGCATTCTGCGCCATAACTGCGTGCGCGGTTGTGCCCGATCCTGCAAAAAAATCTACTATTAAATCGCCTTCGCTGGTCATCATTCCGATGAGTTCCTGTAAGACTGTCTCATCCTTAGGAAAATCGAAACAGTCTTCTCCCATAAGTTCGCGAAGGCGCTTAGTCGCAGCCCGACCATCCTGATAGAAAACACTGTAAGGAGCTTGGTATTCTTGATCCTTAAGATAGGCCTTGAGGCAAGGGACTGATGTTTCGTCAACACCAAAATGGACTCTATTTTCGTCTATCCAGCCCTGCATTTTATCCGGGGAAGGTGTAATCCATCCTCGCGCGGGTACCTTGACTGGCTTTTGTGTGACTGGATGCAAAACCTCATACTTTGGACCGCCGCCACCTGGCCAGGAAATATCCGCCGCGAAATAAATCCCGCTTGTATCTATCTGGCAGTAGTGCTTGTGTGCTTTGGCCGGATGACCATCTGCAAGGTCCCGGTACCAGCTCTTAAGACCTGCTGTCATAGCAACAGTATCAGCGCCAAATTCACGCTTCAGCTTTTCGTACTGCGCATAAATGTCTTCAAGGCCTTTTTTGCGCTGTCGCCACTCAATTTTTTGTTCCGTTAGGAACGCTTTGTTGCGTGCATAACAGATTATGTACTCGTGAGAAATCGATATTAGCCGGGAGTCATTCTTGCGGCCGGCAGCCCAGACCATATCCGCTACAAAATTCTCTTCGCCAAAGATCTCATCCATCGCAACGCGCAGTCGGGCTTGCTCACCCTCATCGCAAGAGACGAAAATTGCACCGTCTTGTTGCAGTAGGTTTTGCGCTAGTTTAAGTCTAGGGTAAATCATATTTAGCCAGTCGGTATGGAATCGCCCGCTGGTCTCTGTGTTGCTGCTGTTTGAAATGCCGTCGGAGTTAACTTGGCCAGTAATCTCTTTGTAGTTGCGGATGCTGTCCTGGAAGTTATCCGGATATACGAAATCCTTGCCAGTGTTATAGGGCGGGTCAATATAGATCAGCTTAACCTTGCCCGCATAGCTCTTTTGCAGCAGTTTGAGTACTTCGAGGTTATCGCCCTCGATCATCAGGTTCTGTGTAGTGTCCCAATCCACACTTTCATCGGGGTAGGGCAGTAGCGTACCGGTGCTGGGCGTGAGCGCCAGTTGGCGCGCTGCGCGCTTGCCGTGCCAGTTCAGGCCGTACTTTTCGTCGGCGTCCGTTACGGTGGCGTCGCCGACTAGCTGTTTGAGCACGTCCTGGTTGACGGCCACGCCATTGGGGCCTTCGGTGATCAGCTCAGGGAACAAGGCTTTGAGTTTGTCGATGTTCTCGGCCTTGAGGTCGGCGCTGTGCGCTTCCGGCGACTGTGCGTCGATTTTTTGCATGGTCATTCGCTATTTCCTTCACGATCTACCTGCACGTATGTGTTTGCAGGCGCGGTGTAATGCTGGCTGGCATGGTATTCCATTTCGACAGCCTTTTAATGCTTGGCGGCCAGGTTTTGCTGCTTGCTAGAAGCATCGGCCTAGAGTCTTGCTTGGGCTTCGCTGAGCGCTTGCTGTAGCTGCTTCAGTTGCAGGTTTAGCTCCACCTGACGGGCAATCTGCTGAGTCTTTTGCGCCTGGGCGCGCAATGTGGCGATCTGCCCTTGTAGCTCGATGCAGGCTTGCAGGGCTTGGCGTCGGGCAGAGGCATCGAGCAGGTTGTTGACGGCGCGAAAACTTCCCGTGTGCTGCGCTGCCTGCAGGGCAAGCAAGGTATCTACCCAGCCCTGATAAAAGACGCTCAGGTCACTACGCGGTTGACGCTCCAGACTGATCGCATCGAGAAAGGCTGTGGTGATCTGAGGGGCGGCTGGCAGCACCGTAGCGGTAGTGATTTCACCATCGAGCACGGTCTTGCTGGCTTCGTTCTGCGCCCAACGTTTATGGCTGAGGGAGAGCTGTACCGATTCCGGTGTGCTGACCATTAGCAAGATTGGGTGAGGGACGGCGCGGTGCAGCAGTTCAATGAGCCTGGCTGGTCGAGCTGACGGGCGCAGGGTGAGGCGCAGCACGGCGACTTCCACGTATTCACGTTGGGCGTCGCGGTAAGCGGGTATGCCGCAATTGCCGGGCTTTAGCGCGGCAACCCACTGGACCTCCTCAATGCCTTCATTGATCTGCTGGCGATCCGCTGCTGTCGGAGCCAGATTATCGATCAGCAGCTTTTTGGATACGCGCTGATTGACCCGTGCCTGCTCAGGTAGTTGCAGGGCTGCAATGATGTCCTCGGCAACCACGGCTCACTCCTGGGGCAGTATGACCATGAAGGCGATCACTTCGAAGTCGTTGCTGCCGGCGAACTCGCCCTTCATCGCATGGCTACCGGCTGGGTTGAATAAGCTGGCGACGGCCCGCTCTTCACTCTTGCCGGCTACGGATGACACTGCAGCTGCCAGCAGGCTTTGTGCATAGCGCATGTCTTCGCCTAGCTTGGTGAGCTCGTCGAATCGGTTGCCAGCGGTGGCGTCAGGCAGTTCGCGGCCAAGGGCCAGGCGCTTGAGGCGATCCAGAATGCGCTTGGCCTGGGTGAAGGGCAGTAGCACGGTTTGGTCTTCTGCCACATGGATGAGGTAGTGGGGTGCAAGTGGGTAGCCATCGCTGATCTTGTCGGCGGCTTCTCCCTCAGCACGCAGGCAAAAAATAATGCCGGGCGGTATGTCCTCGTCACGTGTTGTAGTGATGGCACAGGCACCCAGCGGCATGTTCTCCAACACCCCCGGATGGGCCTTGAGGTACTGGGCGAGGTCGATACGGAAGTCGGTGAGGGTGAGGTCGGTAATCGATACGCCACTGGACAGGTCTTCCAGGTCGATGACGGCATCCTGCAGCTTGAGCAGCTGCTTGCGGCGGTATTCCAGATCGTTCATCGCATCGCCGGACTGCGCTTCGATCAGGTTCTCTTCCCCGGTGGCGGATACGTCTAGCAGAACCATACGACCACTGACGCGTTGCTCCAGGTTGATATATTCCTCCAGCTCCATATTGGGCCAGAAGTTGACCAACTGGATGTGCTGGTTGGGTGAACCGATACGGTCGATTCGACCAAAGCGCTGGATGATCCGCACCGGGTTCCAGTGAATGTCGTAGTTGATCAGCCAGTCGCAGTCCTGCAGGTTTTGGCCTTCGGAAATGCAGTCGGTGGCAATCAGCAGATCCAGCTCGCCTTCCTCGGCCATGTCGGCAGGGCGCTCTTTCGAGCGTGGAGAGAAGGTAGTAAGTATGGATGCCAGATCGGTACGCAGACCGGGGATCGTAGTTTGGTTGCGGCCGGAGCCGGTGACCAAGGCCGTTTGCACGCCCAAGGTTTCATTGGCCCAGGAGGCGAGCTGCTCGTACAAGTAGCGCGCCGTGTCGGCAAAGGCGGTGAAGATAATGACTTTGCGATTGCCAGGATTGATCGGGCTCTGGCACTTCTCAGCGAGCATCTTGCGCAGCTCTGCCAGTTTGGCATCACGCTGGGGTTGTACTTGTTGTGCTGCAGATAGCAGCGTGGCCAGGCGATTGCGATCTTCCAGCAGATCTTGCTTCCAGCGCACCAGGTCGACGTCACTCAGTAGCACCTTGACCTTGCGTCCGACCAGCAGTGCTTCAAACGCCGGATCGTCGATGTCGACATCGGCGATGTCGATTTCTTCAATTTCGTGGGCGTGCTGCTCGATACGTTCGAGGGTGCGTTCGACATCTTTGAGTTGCCGTTCGAGGGTCAGCGCAAACGACGACACCGCGCTTTCCATGCGCTTGAGGACGTTGATGCGCAGCAGGTGGATCAGACTCTCCTCGCGGTCAGCCTGGCGGAAGAAGCTTTCGCCACCGCGGATCTCGGTGCTGTATTTGGCGTCGTAAGCCGCTTGCTTGTGCTGCAGGACGTAGCGCAGCGGCGCATAGCTTGCGAGGTTGAGCCGGCGAATCTCTTGGTTGATTTCGCGAATGGCGCGAAATTGCCCAGCAGCATCCACGTCAGCCTTGATGTTGATCGGGGGCAAGCGTGTGGGGAAACGGCCGGTTTCGGTGGTGCCGTAGTACTTCTCGATATGTCGACGCGAGCGGGCGATGGTCAGCAGGTCGAGAAGGGTAAAGTAGTCGAAGCCAAGCATTTCGACCAGGCGCTCCGGGGTCTTCTCGCGCTCGTCCAGATCCAGCCAGCGATTGAACTGCAGCTGGGCTTTGCGGGTGGTGGCTTCGATGCTGCTGATACCGTGCTCAAACAGAGCGTTGTCATCACCCTCGGTCACGAAAGCGATCTGGTTACGCAGGTCAGCCAGCCGGTTGTTGACCGGGGTGGCGGACAGCATCAGGACTCGGGTTTTTACACCCTCGCGGATGATTCTGCGCATGAGGCGGTCGTAGCGTGTTTCCTGCCCCTGGCGTGGGGCTTTCTTGTTGCGGAAGTTATGCGACTCATCGATCACGACCAGGTCATAGTTGCCCCAGTTGATGTGGGACAGATCGAGGTCGCCGGAAAGTCCGGCCTCGCGAGAAAGGTCGGTATGATTGAGAACGTCATAGTTGAAACGGTCTGACGCCAGCACGTTGCGCCGGTCATTTGCCTTGTAGAGCGTCCAGTTGTCACGCAAGCGCTTTGGACACAGCACCAGCACACGGTCGTTGCGCAGTTCGTGGTATTTGATGACGGCAAGTGCTTCGAAGGTCTTACCCAGGCCCACACTGTCGGCAATGATGCAGCCGCCAAAGCGGTTGAGCTTGTCGATGGCCCCCACGACGCCATCGCGTTGAAATTTGAAGAGCTTGTTCCAAACCACCGTGTTGCGGATGCCAGTGGCGGATTTCACCACGCGATCCTCATCCAGCCCGTCGTCCTTTTCTTTGAAGAGCTGATGGAGAACCAGGTTGTACAGCGTGGCCGGCGAGCGCTGCTCGGCAATTTCGCGCAGTGCATTCAGCAGCTCGGTTTTATCGCCGGGGCGGGCATTCAGGGTTTGCCATTGGTTATCAAACCAAGGTGCAAACATGGCCGCCTCCTGGGGCGACTCGCTGGCTTGGATCAGGCTCATGGGGTTGCCCGGCGTGATACCGAGGCCATCGGTGGTCAGCGCGAAGGAGCCCATGACGACCTGGTCGGGCGCGCCGACAGCATCCCTCAGTAAACCGATCCCTTGAGGGATAACTGAATTAGCGCGTTTCAGCTCGACCTTGGCATTCAGCCAATCGTGGCAGCGTTTGGCGAGGCTTCGGGTAGTGAGGCGATTACGTGCGGCTCGGTCTGCTTCTCCGCCGAGCAGTTCCAGGCTCTCGCTATCGGACGGCAGAATCAACTGAACTTTGCGCAGCTGAGCAAGGGCTTTGGCCAGTTCAGAGAATGCAAACAAGGAGAGCCTTGGGGAGGCACAGGCTAGCTGGTGATCCGCTTTCATTCGCTCGTTGAGCAAATCGATCACTCGGTCTTGGCCGGCGTTCTGAATCAGTCTCATTAAGTATACCTTTGCATGATTCACATCCTGCTGATCAGCATAGACGTCCTGACCCTCATTCCTCACCTCGCCCGAATTTATGACTTTGCGTCCATCTTTCACAGTGAGGCAGCTGATCTACTCAGCGAGGCCAGCCCGCAGCGATGATCGGCGCTATTGATCCTGTCATTTTCCTCAGCTATCTGAGCGCGCCCGCATGGCGACTATCGAAACTCTGGTGGCTGGTCAAGCACCGTGGCTGCCTCTAAAGCTCGCCGCAGGGGAGCGCATTCTGCTCGATGCTCGTGCCCAATTCCTCTTTCGTATTCTTGAACCACGCCGTGAGAACCGATCGCCCGGATCACTTTGGTGCTAAATAAGCCCTGCGAATGGTTTTAGTAAGGGAAATGAATCGAGTAATGCTTACGTAAAGCTTGAATAAAGTCCGTCGCCAGCGGCGTCTGGCCCGACCCCGCCGGTGCAACTACGTAAACCGGAAACAACAGCTCGGGCTCGAAGCGGTGGATGGTGATGCCCTTGTGCAAGAAATCTTGGGCGACGTTCGGGCTCATGAGGGCTGCGCCCATTCCGGCGGCCACCATTTCGCAGGTGATTGAGCTGTATTGGCCTTCCACGGCGAGCTTGCGTTCGACACCGGCCTGCTCGAAGACCCTGTCCATCTGCTCGCGGGTGCCGTCACCATGGCAGAGTGACACGAAGTTCTCGCCATGGAGATCTTGTGCCCTGATGACTTCCCTTGAGGCCAGTCGGTGGCCTGGCGGCAGGACGCAGACGGCGCAGAGCCGGGTGATCAGTAGCGTTTCCAGAGGGCCAGCATCGCTTGGCTGGACCACTACGCCCAGGTCGCAGAACTGGGATTGCACCCACTGCACTACGGTGGGAGAGGCGTTCATGT
>JAAIGE0101488379.1_pt1 | contig 12295 bp, 7 predicted proteins | sample 6487951 | NCBI WGS metagenome assembly JAAIGE01 (sample SAMN13974128, study PRJNA590717) | phyllosphere metagenome | biome: tomato field; feature: multiple bacterial spot infested tomato fields; material: tomato leaves; isolation source: leaves from tomato fields | host: Solanum lycopersicum ... | reverse complement strand
CAGTAGGATTCCCTTGTTCTTCACGCTCTCAATGCTGCACAGGGCCTTGAGCAAGGTGCTTTTTCCTGTGCCAGCGGCACCCATGAGCACCGAGACTCCAGACTTGAAGAGCACCTCCAGGGCTGCCGACTTTTCCTTGCGCGCAGCCAGGTCGCGGTTGCTCGGTTTCGACTTGGGGGCGCCCTTGTTCGTCGAATCAATTGCCGCGTCGACCAGTGCTGCCCAGTTGTGCTCCCCGATGTTGGCCTTGCGGGATTTGCGCTTGCTGATCTTGGACCTGATCAGTGTTGAGGTCTCGACGTAGCGGTCCAACTGGAACGCCTGGAGGCCGTCTTTGACCTGTATGCCTTCAATCTTGGATGCCAGACAGTCTCCCATGATCGAAAGCGTGTCCATGTCCAGTGGGCAATCGGGCTGGAGGGCACGATCGCGAATCCGTTGAACCAACCATGTTGCCATGAGATAGGTATGCCCCTCGGTTCGTGCTGCCTCTTCCAGCGTCAGGAGCATCGCCGCGCGTACCCGTCGCTCATCAATGGCTTCACGCACGAGACTTGGTTCTGACAGCGGGGACACCCTACGTATCGACTCGGGGGGGAAGATGCCACGGTCTACGATCTCAAAGGCTACCGGATCGACCTGCAACCGGTCTTCCTCGTAGATCAAGTAGGGATTGGCCAGAATTGCTGCATCGCCGAGATCGATCCCGGCCTTCGTACGCTCAGTCGGCTGATACCAGCGCAGGGCTTGAGCATCGGACAGATTGAAGCGGGCAAGCAGCATCAATAGCGCACGCCGCTCGGGCGGAAGTTTCTCCCACTTCTTTCGGAGGGTGTCACCGATGCCATCGCGCAGGTAAGCGGGCAGACCCTCAGGCTTCTTGAGCGCCGCTGCCAGGGCAGGCCAAGGGTCGAACTTCTCGTCGCCCTGAATGGCCAGGTACCAGGCCAGCAAATTGCCATGTGGAAATCCGAACGCATTCAGCGCGGCCCCCAATCCTGGGAAGGCGCCACGCACTTCCCAGAGCCGGTTCAGCTCCGCATCGATCCACGCCAGATGCTCGTCCCATGGCACGCCTGTCAAGTGCGAGCGCATCGCCTTGATGGCCTTCTCGATGGCCAGCAGTGATGAAATGGCGCCGTCGTGTGCCAGATGTTCGGTGCCGTAGGAGTAGCTACCAAAGTACTCGTCTGGAGCGAAGGCAGTGCACGCAGCAAGGTCAATGGATTCGTCGACCTCTGCAGCCTCCAGCAACTGCTGGTATGGCAGCAAAAAGCCGTCCGAGTCCTTCGGACGGATCGAGTGCTCGATGTTCCGCTCCCAGAGGTAGCCACTGATGTTGTCTTTAGGCTTCTGGCCACCTGAGTAGTGATACTCAATGGGAGCACTCACCGACTTGACGCGCCCCACTCCAATAAGCACGCGACGAGCATCCTCGACCAATGGCGTGCGCTTGGCATAGAAGAAAACCAGCGACTCATCTGGCTTGGCCACGCTGAAAAACGTATCGAGGATGATGCGCTGGTTCGTGCCTTCCTGTACCCAGGTCTTCTTGTCCTTTTCCCAGCCCTTGTTGACGGTGAGGTCCGGCTCGCGTTCCGCCTGGTAGCCGAGCTGCAGGATCTCCTTTAGGCTGGGAACGCCCCACTTCTTGTTCCCTTCCACCTGCTCACGCAACATCCACCGAAACGGGATTCCTGCGGCAGAGTATGGGCGGATCGTGTATGGGGTGTCGGCAAAGTGCCCGTGCGTGGTTTTGGCACTCTCCGCATAAGGATGCTTCTTCTGCATCGAGAGTGGGAACTTCGCCATGAAGGCGCCATGCTCATCAATGCATGGTGGATGCTGGGAGCGGTCAAGCGACTCAAAGCTTTCGCCAGCATGCAGCATTTCAAAGGCGTCGTCGCGACTGGTCGCGATACGCGGAAGCACTGAACAACTGGTGTTAGCGGTGCAAGCTTGGCAGAAAGTGCCCTTCCAGCCGGAGTCGTGCCAAGGCACCCGAATAGTTAGATGCTGAACAGGCATCACGCGCGCACCTTGAATCACTTCGTATCCCCCACTGAAAGTTTCAACCATCAGCCTAACCGGGGCGAGATCATTTAGCCATCAGACTGCATACCGTACTGCCGGATCAAAAACGGAGGTAGTTAGGAGGGGTAAGCATGCGGCTCGGACGAAAACGGATCTGCAGCTGGGAGAATATGGATTGACGGGAGTTGAGCTCCAGGGAGTTGCACCTATCACATATTGAGTTCTGGTGCTTAGTCACTGGAGTTCGCATAATTGGGCACACTCACCCCAGCGCAATAAGCTCCAGGGCCTGTCCTGCCATCGACTCCTGAGAGATCGCCAAGCGCCGGCCAAGCATATCTGCCGTAATAGGCAACCCTTCTCTTTCAAGCCACTCCACCGCAGCCGCCTGTTTATCGAAGTCGGCAGGCTTGTTGAGGCGGCACTCAAGAATATGCGCGATTGTTGCTGGCGTAGGCACCACGATTGCCGCGGCACCAGCAGTCAGCGAGTTCATCAAGCCCTGTGGGTCGTAGTCTGGAAAGCTGATCAACTCGGCCACCCCTTCCCTTGCTGTAGACACAGCTTTTGGCGACCATTGCCGATCCCCCCTGAACAACATGGGCACATCCTGGAGCTCGGACGGTAGGTGGTAACGGTGGGCCGCGAGCAGGACGCTCAGGTTCTCCACCAGCAGCACCTTCGCCATTCCATGCAGATCGACGGCCTGAATGTTCAACGTACCGCCGCGGGGGTGCTGGTAATCACCAAAAGGCAGGCGAACCTTGCCCGATGGGTGAGCGACCAGTACAAGGCCCTCGCCCACCGCCCTGCCACTGACCTTTTCGTTTCTGGAGATCGCCGCCAGCGCCAGGCGGTCGCCCTCAAGCACTGCAGTATTGTGCACCAGCGGATCCAGGCTCATGTCCCTTTTCACCAGCGCACGCAGTGTCCGGCGGTCCGCTTCCGTCAGCAGCAACGCCGACGCTCCATGCATCGTTCCTACATCATAGTCCTGATGAATCTGCCGCCAGGTATCCGTTAGGGTGACTCTGTCCTGGTTGCGTCGAACCGCATTCATGATCGCCGTAAGGTGGCGCTTATTGGTCAGCATGCGCTATCGCCTCGTTACCCTGTCCAAGGTCAACTCCAGTACACGCCGGTTCGCGGAGTAACGACCGTGAGGCGCCAGCGTCGGAACAAGGCAGTAGTTGAGTCTCTTCCCGTTGGCCTTAGCGAACGCAGCCTGCAGCTGGGCGTACCCATCCAGGGCGTAGAGCCATATCCCCTCTGGAATGTCAGGATCACCGCAGTCCTGCCAATATGCGGTTGCCGACTGAGGTTTCCCGGTAGCGACAAGCTCCCGTAACATGGCCTCCAAGTGAGCACGCACGAAGGGCTTCTCCAGCTCCTTTTCCTGATTTCCGCCTGAAGGAACATTTCTCGATTCTCGCTCCAGGGCGGCTGGAGCTGGTACTGCCTTGACCTTCGGCGCAGGCAGCGAAGCGATCAGCAGCTCCAGCTGCTCAAGGCTCTCACCAGCCTGGACATCACAGAACGCATTTCCGCCCAGGCTAATCGGTGCAGCGCCAGCCCACCTCGCCGCATCCAGGCGCTCAAGCAGTGGCTCAAGATCGATCACGCCGCCGGCCTGCAGGTGAGCGTCGACGGCCTGGGCCACCTGGCGCATCTTGTTGCGCTTGCGCACTATCAGACTCAATCGGTCTAACCGACCAATCATCTCGTCGAGCGCGAAGCGGTTACGCGATACCGCGCCCAGTAGGCCGTCAATCAGTTTGCCTCGCAGCGCCCTATCACTCCGGGTGAGCTGTAAAAGTCCCGTGTGAGTGAACAGTCCAAGCTTCTCGTGAAGTCGCTTGAGCCGGTCGATCGCATTCTTGATATCGCGGATCCTGTCGGAGAGCCGGACGGAGAATCCATACCCCCCTTCAATGAATGCCCTGGTGACGTTCTGCTCGTTTCTCAGGTGCTGCACCACCTGGCGGGTGGTGTTGGTGACACGCCGAAGGTGGCGCTCAGTCTCAGCAGGGTCGCCCGCGGCCTTTGCGCCATGGTAGGCCTCGCAGCCCTCCTCAATGCTGATCAAGATCTCTTTGAGGTCGGGCGCTACGCGATCGAACCCCTGGATGGAGATTTGTGCGCCCACGTCGAGCAGCAGGCCACTGAGGTGAAGCAGGTCGTTGTCTTCCTCCACCAGGCCCTTGGACATGAGCCAGGAAAGGCCCTTCGTCATCCGCTCTGGCGGGGCTATACCTGTTTCATCGGCCAGGGCCATAGCCTCAAGCAGGTCAGCGTTCGCCTTCAGGTTCTCGCCGAACCTTACCCAGTCTTCAGCTTTCACAGATCAAGGCCTCGCTGTTCCAGCTGGGCTGCGGATGCATCCGACTCAGGATCCAAGCTAAGGCTGCTGAATTCCGCCACCCAGGACAGAATCATGTAGAAGTAGCCCATCTTGCCGGTGGCCACGTAGTTCGCGGACTCACTACTGCGTTTCACCAGGTAGCCGGCGTCGGCCAACGGCCGTAGCACCAGCGCCAGGCGCTCTTTGTTGTCCTTGGCGCTCTTGGACTTGCTGAAGAACTCGTGGCCACTCAGGTCCCGCAGCTGATCCCTGTAGGTGACATTGCTCTCGATGGCATCGAGCAGATCCGAAAAGGACACCGTGTCGCCGGGCGCCAGGCAAGCATCGGTGCGCCCTGAGCGATTGAAGAGGCGGATGAACTCCAGGCAGGGCTTGAGCTGATCGCGCATCTGCACCAGCTGCGTAGCAGCGGCAGCTCTATCCTGGGGATCAGACAGATCGGCATACCGTGAAAAGTAGGTGTCCGGCGCCGTTTCTTCACCGATGGTGCCCAACTCACGGCCAAGGGGCGCCAACGCCGCCCTAACCTCAGCCTCAACACCTGGTGCACGAAGCTGGCGATGGAGCTCCGGATGAGCGTATTGGCAGATGAAACCGCCAGAGAGTAGGGTTTCTAGCACTTCACGAATCGCGCTCACGAAAGGTACTCCTCATCCTGAGCGGCAAGGACCTCGTTCAGTTCATCCAGCTCCTCATGAACGTCCAGGCCGTACTCCTTGACAAGGATCGTGCCGGTATCAGCCTGCCGCTCCAAGAAGTAGCGGTTGGTGAACTGTCGCAGCAGCTCCGGTGCACCGCCTGGGAAACAGGCCAGCATGGAAATACCCCTCTGGTTGAAGTAGTTGACCAGGGCCACGTAGTTCTCCGGCGACAGCTCCAGGGCCTCATCAATTGGAATCGACATGAGGAAATCGGCGTCCTTGCGCAGCAGCTCGAACAGGGACACGTAGATCATTGCCACGATGATCTTGGTCAGGCCGGTGCTGCTGAGCTCAATCAGCTCTGAGTTGTTGGTGGCGATTTTCGTCCTGCCCTGGTCGTTGCAGGACACGCTCACGTCAAAGCACTGCTCAAGGTCAGAGGTGAATTTGCCCTCGTTGATCTGGCGTGCCACGTTCTCCAGCGCCTCGACGAAGTTTTCGGTAGGCATGACCCCGTCGCCCATGGCCTGCCAGCGGCGATAGTGCTGATCGTAGATGGACAGGTCAGACCAGAAGGACATTTCCTGGATGCGGGACGTAACCCTAAACTCGAACTGTTTGATCTGAGCGAATGCCCCAAGAACTTCACGAGCCTTCTGCGTCGCGTCTCGGCCCAGCTGCTGGATGCTCCGGTGCAGCTCCAGCAACTTGGTACGACGGTCGCACAGCTCATCAGAAAGATTCTTCGCCTGCATGATGAGCTTCGTCTTCTGGTCAGGGTGCGAGACGTCGATGTATTCCTGCAGGGCTGGCGCAGCCTCCAGCCAGGCGAGTTCATGCTCTGCAGCTGCGTTGCTGGCCTGGCTAGCAATTTGCTCGATTGCAGCACCTTGTGGCGTATGCAAAAGCTGACGAGTCCTGAACTGGGAGAGTATCTGGCGATAGGACTCAGAGGCGGATTTCTGGAACACGCCACGCTGGCGAATCAACCTCGTCACGTCCTCGTCAATGTCCTGCGCAGCAAATCCGTCCATCTGGGTGCCGGGCTCAACGGTATCGACCAGCGCAAGGCGGTTCAGCACTCCGCTGAGCAACCTGGCCTGAGCCTCATCCTGCTGCCCTTCAATCGTCAGCTTTTTACGGTGATCGATAATCTCCCTCAGCCGGGCTTTGACCTCTTCGTTGTGGCCTGCGATCTGCCTGTCCACCCTGGCAACCTGGCCCTCTAGGTCAGACATCTCAGCGATGCGTATCGGGAGTTGCGGAAAAACATCCTCTACCCAATGACGATAGCTCTCGATAATCGATCGCTGATCGGTGATCTCTTTGATCTGGGCAGACAGCTCGCTGATCTCTCTCTCGAGCCGGCGATTTTCCCTGTCGTCTATGCCCTCACTACGGAGCTTGACCGACTTGTCGTTTTCGATGGTCTCAAGTTCAGCGTTTAGCGCTTCGGTGATCCGCTGCAACGCATCCTTGTGGCCGTTGTTCAGCAGGGCACGCTCTTCAAGCAGGTCGTCACGCGCAATCTTTTCATTCGTGGTCAGCTCCAAGAGGTGCCGTCCGTGCAATGACTTCAGCTGTTGAATGCCCCCGTCTTTTTCGGCCAGGATCTGCTGTGCCTCGCCAGCTCGTGCATTTAGCTCTTCAACGTAGGCGCTATGTTCGTCCAGCGCCCGCTGGTACAGCCCTTTGCGGTGTTCGCGACGAGACTCCAGCTCGATAGAGGCCTGGCTCTCAGCGTTCTGGCACTTGCTCAACCGTGCAGCATGCTTACGAAAACGATCTTCTAAAACACGATTCTGCTTATCCAGACTCTCGAACTCGGCCTGGATGCCTTCGAGCCTAAGCGTCAGGGATGCAATTCCTTGCTCCAGGGCGTCATCGCTGGCAAACGTCGGGACTGACACCCCCTGAAGCGCCAGCTCCACTCCGTAGAGCGACTGCTGTGGCGAATCCAGCATTGCGGGGTTGAGATCGGTACGCAGAAGGGTTTCTACCGGTACCAGCTTAGCAATGTTGTCCTTCCAGCTGGGGTGATTCTTGCGCAGGTATCCAAGCATGGTCTCGGCACCAGCGTTGAGTTGCGCCTTCAGCGCGTCACGCTGCTTTGCTGTCTCAGCCCGCTGCCTATCGAGGCCCTGGAAAGCCGATACCAGCTTGCCCTGCTCATCCTGAAGGTTCTTCTCTTCTCCACGGGCGACAACCAATGCTGAGTGGAGCTCACCCAGCAAAACCACCTGTTCATCGATCGCGTGCTGAGCTGCGTCCAGGGCATCCTGAGAGCCAGGAAGTACCTTCGTTTTCTTCAGCTGCTCAAGCTCGGCCGAAGCACGGACCGCGGCAGTGGCCAGCAAGTTGCGCTGCTGCCCGTGCTCCTCAAGCTCCGCTCGCTGCTCTCTTTCGGTCTCTTCCTTGCGGCGACGCAGATCCTCCTCAAGCGCATCCTGGCGTTCCTGGAGTACCTCAAGCGCGGCGTTATAGCGTGCGTGAGCATCTTCCCGCTGCGCTGATGACGATTCCCTAGCATTCTGCGCCCGCAAGTCGTAGACCTGGCGTATATCCAGCCCTTTTGCGTTGAGCTTACTCAGGTGTTCCAGTTTCAGATCACGCTGGGCAATAACCTCGCCTAGGTTGTTCGCTCGCTCCAGCAGGTTAGCCATGCCCGCCTTGTCGTGCTTCTCTTTGGCCGACTCAATTTTACTTACCGAGTCTGTAGCCTCTGTGAAGTCTGCCTGCAGATGGCCGCGCTTTTCAGCCAACTGCAGGCGCTGAATGGCGGCGGCGTCATTGATACGAGTTTCACGGTCGGTCAGGTCAAGCAGCGCTTCCATCCGTGCAGTTTCGCGCTCACTAAACCGCGCAACCTGATGATTTGCACGGGCTTTCTGGATACCGAGCTGGCGCGAGGTCGCCTGATGGTCGACCCGAAGCTGCGAAAGCGTCTGCACTTTCGGTCTCAGTTCATCCATGAGCAGGTAACCCGCGCGGTTCTCAAGGACCTTATTGAATGGGGCGGCGTTGAGGGTTTCCAGGGTGCGGCCGAGGTCGGAGTTATCCTGCTCGAGGATCTCGGCCATGGTGGCTTTCATGGTGTCGAAAGTGCCTGCACTCGCCAGGAGGGCGAGCGCCACGTTGTCGATGCCGTTGAAGTCAGTCCTCTTCGGCGCCAGCGAGAACGATGGCCGGAGGGCTAGCACCAGCTTTCGCTTCTGAGGATCCGTCAGCTTCTCCATATGAGCGCTGCCGCTGTTGAACTGGATGATGTGGCGGTAATGGATAGGCTGAAGCTCTGGGCTGCAGTCGATGCCCTTCATTGCCAGATGGCGTATTAGATCCCCTGCCCTAACGAGTTCGCCGGCCTCATAGTCCCTGTAAAGTAGATCTGGCTCCCAGGCGTGGGCCACAAGGCGGTAGGCGTAGCCCTCACCACTGCGGTGCATGACCGCGCATCGCGGCGCGTTCATGGAGTTTGTGTATTCGAAGACGATGTAGCTGGACACGTTGGGCAGGTACCAGTTGGCGAAGCTCTCCCGGTTGCTCCCCGCCTTGACCAGTTGGCCAGGGGCTGCGCCATAGAAAACCGGTATGAGCTTCAGAAACGAGGATTTACCGATGCCATTTGTGCCGTTGACGCTGGTGTTCCCACTAATCGCAATCTCGGCTTTGGATCCCGCGCAGAGAGAGTCGATAAGGACGATCTTGAGCAACTGAGACATCGGTGATTCCTTTCAGATGACAGCGACACATCGGTATGTCGCTGCATGTATATCGTCTGAGGTGAAATCTTGCAAAATGCCTCCAAACTGGGGGAAGACGTCACTTTTTGCTCCAACAGCTCGGGCAAACGGAATAAAAGCCGTGAAGACGGGTAACCTCTGACATACGTGGCTCGCCATTTTCCTCGCCAGTTGCGCGCGAGTTCTATTCAAATAAATCTCAACCACACATTACCGCATTGACATAAGCACCAAGGAGGTTCGCCCCATGTCATTGCAGTGCCCTCGCTGTCACTCACCCAAAGTCGCTTCTTTCCATCACGCCATGAAGGTCGGCGCAGCTATCGGCACCGTGGGCGGTGTTGCACGCGGCGTCAGCGCTGCCCTGGCTGGCGGTCAGGCCGGTGCAGCTATCGGCGCGCTGGCTGGGCCGCTCGGTATCACTCTCGGATCCGTATCGGGCGCCATCCTCGGCGGCCTGGCCGGGGGCATAGGTGGCTGCGCGCTCGGCGCTCAGCTCGGCGAGTCGCTCGACCGTCACGTCCTAGCTCACAACCTCTGCCTGCTCTGCGGTCATCGCTTCAACCTGCCGACCTGATTCGGCATTACTACCCTTAATTTCATGCGTCCGGTCAGTGCTGCGCCTCGCGCGGCGCTTTATGCCGGCTTGCCTCCAAAGGAATCATCCTCATGGCTCATCTCCTCGAAACCATGGCCTACGCTGGCGCAACTCCCTGGCACGGCTTGGGCAATCAGCTCACTCAAAAACAGCCCATCGAAGTCTGGCAACGCGAAGCCGGCATGGACTGGCAGATCCTCGAAAGCCCAGTACATTTCAAGTCGGACGCCATTGGCCACCTGGGCGCGATCCACTCCTTCCCCGAACAGAAGGTGCTCTACCGTTCGGACACCAAGGCACCGCTGTCGGTGGTTTCCCAGCGTTACCACACCGTGCAGCCCCGCGAGGTGTTGGAGTTCTACCGCGATCTCACCGAGGTCTCCGGCTACGAGCTGGAAACAGCCGGTGTGCTCAAGGGCGGGCGCAAGTTCTGGGCGCTGGCGCGTACCGGCCAAGGCGCTGCACTGAAGGGCAACGACCAGGTGAATGGCTACCTGCTGTTGGCCACTTCCTGCGACGGCACCCTGGCCACCACAGCAACTCCCACCACCATCCGCGTGGTCTGCAACAACACTCTGACCATTGCTCTGGATGGCACTAGCCGTGCAATCAAGGTGCCGCACAGCACCCGCTTCGATGGCGATCTGGTGAAGAAGCAGCTCGGCATTGCCGTTTCGCAATGGGACGACTTCATGTACCGCATGCGCCACCTGGCTGAACGCAAAGTGCAGTGGCATGAGGCATTGGGCTTCTTCATGAACGTGATGTGCGAGACCAGTCCAACCGACGCACTGCCGGAGCAACTGCCCAACGAGCGAGCCCTGCGCAAGGTTCAGGAGCTGTACGAAGGCCGTGGCCGGGGCAGCCAGCTGGACTCGGCACGCGGCACCGTCTGGGGCCTGCTCAATGCCGTGACTGAGTACGTCGATCACGAACGCCGGGCACGCAGCACAGAGTACCGCCTCGACTCCGCCTGGTTCGGTCAGGGCGCACAAATCAAGCAGCGCGCTCTGGATACAGCACTGCAACTGGTCGCCTGACCTTTTACCTACTCCACCCCATAACGCCCGACCCGCTTCGTTGCAGGTCGGGCGTTTCTAATTCTGCAAGGTGAACGCTATGAAAGCCACTTCATTGAATCGCAGCACCAGCAAATCCCGTCCGGCTCTGCGTCTGGTCAGCACCAAGGAGCTGCCGCGCGAGGACTGGTTGCAGATCCGTAAGCAAGGCATCGGCAGTTCGGACGCTGCGGCGGCCGTCGGCCTCAACCCCTACAAGTCGCAACTGGAACTCTGGCTGGAGAAGACCGGTCGCGATGCCGGCATGCCCAAGGCTGATCCGCACGATGAGGAAAGCCCGATGTACTGGGGCAATGTGCTGGAGCCCATCGTGGCCTGGCATTACAGCAAGCGCACGAAACACAAGGTACGTCGTTTAAACGCCGTGCTGCAGCATCCCAATCCAGAGTTGCCTTGGATGCTGGCCAACATCGACCGCGAGGTGATCGGCACAGACAAGGTGCAGATCCTCGAATGTAAAACCGCCGGCATAAACGGGGCACGCCTTTGGAATGAAGGCGTCCCCGAGCATGTGCAGCTGCAGGTGATGCACCAGCTCGCCGTAACCGGTAAGCAGGCGGCGGATGTCGCCGTGCTGCTCGGTGGCCAGACGCTGGAGATCCAGCGTATCGAGCGGGACGAGCAGATGATCGCTCGCCTGATCGAGCTGGAGCGCAAGTTCTGGCAGTACGTGGAACCGACACACCACCGCCGGCCGATGGCACGGCTTCGGCTGAGTTGGCCTTGCGCTGCCTCTATCCGGAGGACAACGGCCAGGTCGTCGACTTCAGCAGCCATGCCGGACTGACTGCCGCCTATATCGAGCTGAAAGCCGTGCGTAAGTCGATTGCCGACAAGGAAAAGCGTGAGGCTGAGCTCAAGCAAATGCTGCAACAGGCTATGGGTGATGCCAGCCGCGCGGAATTCTCCAGCGGCTACGTCAGCTGGCGTAAGGCCAAGGACAGCGTTGTTCTCGATGTCGCTCAATTGCTCCAGGACAAACCCTACCTGCAGGCCAAGTACCCGTTATTGAAAATTGGTGCACGGCGTTTCCTGGTCAGCTGAAACACAACTCCTCCACCCCTTCCCTCCCCTTGGCCAGTTCATGCCGCTCAACCGGTATGGCTGGCCTTTTTCATTTCAGGAGAGTCACCATGCTCAAAGGTCTGGCTATCACCCCGCCGGTACTCGGACGGATTTCCATCGGCAAGGTCATCGAGAAGAACGGCAAGCGGCTGCCCGAAAAGGATGACCAGTTCACCATCACCTCCCAAGTGCAAGGCAAGGACGGCTGGCTGCTGCATCCGCTCAATGATGAGCTGCGCCAGGGCAAAGACGACAAGCTGCGGAGCATCCCAGTACGGCTGCTGTTCAATGAGCCGGAGCTGAACTTCAGGGCCGACTACACGCTGTTCGACCGGCAGTCCGGACGCCCCATCTGCGTCGGCAACGGCGAGACCTGCAAACGAGTTACCCAGGACGGCATGCAGTCACTGCCCTGCCCCTCCCCGGATGCCTGCCCACTGGCGAAAGGCAGTGCCTGCAAGCCCTATGGTCGGCTGAATGTGGTTATCGGCGATGAGGATCCATTGGGCAGCTTCGTGTTCCGCACCACCGGCTTCAACAGTATCCGCACCCTGGCGGCTCGGCTGCATTACTTCCAGGCTATCTCGGGCAACCGCCTGGCGTGCCTGCCGCTTGAGCTGCGTCTGCGTGGAAAATCGACTCGGCAGAGCCATGGCACACCGATTTTCTACGCTGACCTGACTGTACGCGGAGGTATGGACATCGCAGAAGCGCTGGTAACAGCGAGTGAACTCGATTCGCGGCGTCAGGCAACAGGCTTCAATCAAGCGGCTTTG
>JAAIGE0101431038.1_pt1 | contig 12301 bp, 13 predicted proteins | sample 6487951 | NCBI WGS metagenome assembly JAAIGE01 (sample SAMN13974128, study PRJNA590717) | phyllosphere metagenome | biome: tomato field; feature: multiple bacterial spot infested tomato fields; material: tomato leaves; isolation source: leaves from tomato fields | host: Solanum lycopersicum ... | reverse complement strand
GGCCCTTCAGCCCGTCCAGGTTCTCCAGCGGGTTGTTGGCTGCGGAAAGCGAGCGCAGGTTGGTGAGCGCCTCGTAGCCGTCCAGGTTGGTCATCGAGTTGTCATCGATGTTCAGCTCGATGACGCTGGTCGCATAAGCGACCTCCTCGCCCAGGTTGGAGTTGGACACGTTGAGGCCGTCCAGGTTCGGGAGCGAGGCGAAGGTGGTCTCTGCGTCTGCTTCGCTCGACTCGGTGTCCGAGAGGTTGAGCGAGCTGATGCTGGCCTTGCCACTGAGAGGCGCGATGCTGGAGACCGGGGTGAACGAGAGGTCCAGGTTCGCGAGGCTGGGAAGCGTGGTGAGCGGGGCAATGTCGGCGACGGCATTGCCGGTGAGGTTCAGCGAGGTCAGGCCGGTGGCATACTGGATGCCTGCGAGGTTCGTGACCTGACGGCCCGAGAGGTCGAGGTTGGTGATGGTCGCCATCTCCGCCTCAGTCGGGTCAGCGGTGTTGTCCGCCTGGTGTCCGACTGCTGCCTTCACGGCGGCACGGAGATTCGTGTCAGGGATGGTGACGGCGTCTCCAGGTGCAGCGAGCGCGACGCTCGGCAATGCAATCATGGAGCCGACGAGGGTGAGAGTTGCCCCGAGGGCGATAGTTGACTTTCGCAGCATGCTCCTAGTATACATGCCGACCCTCTCATAGCGGACACTTAGTCTTGCCGTATAGCAAGAATCCTGCACCTATCAGGCGCTTTTCAGCGGAGAGCCGCCACATCCGCTGGCGGGCCATCAGCGCGTGGGGTGAAGTCCACGAACTCCCCGTATGCGACATACCGACCCGTCACTCCCCACCACATGCGAGTGCAGGAGATGAGCGTGATAGTGCTCTTCGTCGGCGCCACACCCGGCTGACGGGGGACGGGGAGGAGAACCTCGTTCTCAGATGCATCGATGGGCTCGAAGTCAGTGAGGCGGTATTCGTACCATCCGTCCGCCGTCTCCACGTACACTGGGTCACCTGCTTCGCTCTGGTTCAGGTGAGAGAACCGGCCGGTCTCGTTACGCCCGTTGTGGCCCGTGATGACGAAGTTGCCTAGCTCGCCAGGCATCTGGGAACTGGGGTAGTGGTCCACGCCGTGCCAGGAGGAGACTTCTGTCGTCTTGTCGCCTTCCAAGATGGGTGCCACATAGTCCTTGCCCCAGCGCGGGACGTAGAGGACGCCGAACTCCTCGTAGGTGCCCGGCCGCTGCGTGACCGGAGGCTCCGCGGGAGCGTCCACGCGCGTAGCTGAACCCTTGCCGTCCCATTGCTGGATGAGGGCCTGGGTGTCCTGCTGCTTCTGGTTCAGCTCGTTCTGGTCAGCGAAAGAGCCGATGCCGAGAAAGCTGAGAATCCCGAGCCCGGACAGCACAAGCACCGCTCCTAGCGCAGTGAGAATCTTCCGGGTCACCTATCTAGGGTACCACTGGTCTCTGGCAGGAGCGGTGCCTGTTAGTCGATGAGCCGGGAGATAGTTGACGGGTCGCGAAGCGCCGCCATCTCTACCTCGCTCGGCTCGACGCCGTTCTGCTCCATTGCCTGGACGTAGTCGGCGACCGCAGCTTCGACAACCTCCGCGCGCGACCAGTTGTTCTTGCGTGCGGCCTTGTCGATTTCGCTGCCCCACTGAACGAAGGTGACGAGCGAGTCGTCGCTCTCGTGGTGGTTCGGGCCGTACATCTCGACGGCTGCCTTCTGAAAACGCTCGACCTCAGGGCCTCGGTGACGGGCTGGGCCACTGGGGTCGCTCAGGTCGGTGTACACGTTCGCTCCACCGTTGCCCTGGTTCTCGACAAGCATGACGCGCTTTCCGTCACGCCAGATGCTTGCAGTGAAGCCGTTGCCTTCCATGCCGATAGGCAGCCGCTTGAAGTTCTTCACCTCGTACCCGGCGTAACGGCCGGAGACATGCTCGTAGCTCGGGTCGTGGAAGTGCTTGCCCGGCGTGACCCGGACCCACTCGTCGTCGAAAGCGTCGATATCGCCCTCGTAGACTGCCTTGACGACCAGGATGTCGCGCACGTCACCGCTGTCCTCGTCATCATCGCCATAGCGCTCCTCGAAGAGGTCGGCGGCGAGGTCGATGGCCTCATCCTCGCTGGATGCCTCAACATCCACTGTCTCGTGGTCGTCGCCCTCCACTCGGTAGATGTAGGTCTTCTTCGGCGGCGTCACCGAAATGTCCGGCGCCGTGCCGGTCTTCTCGGCGAACTTGCCCGCTGTGTCACGGACGACTTCGGCTTCGCTGAAAGTCATGAGAGTCTCTCCTCGGGTGTTGTTCAGAACGGGGTTTCAGCCCAGGTGGACTGGTCGAACAGGTCTACAGGGAGCTGGATACGCCCGACGCCGTCGTCGCCGTAATCGATGCGAGCCAGGTCAAGGTACTCCCGCTCGTCACTGTCGGCCGCGAAGATGCTGTCGTCACCGCTGCTCGCAGTCCAGATTCTCTCGCCCGCCGCGTTGAGTACAGCGACCGGGCGCCGCTCGATGTCTGGCTCGCTCTGGTAGTCGTCGTCCGAGTCCATCTCGATGGACACTGCACCGGGAAATACGGAACGGACGCGGTTCGCGATGGCCTGTGCGGCGACTCCGTTGGCTTCCTGCTCCAGCGCGACATAGTGCTTGAACGCTTCGCCTGCCTCCGGGTACCCACCCAAGTCCAGAGTGTCACCGTCGCGGACTGCCCCATGGAGCCCGACGGCCGAGTAGGCGATGCCGTCGGACTTCTTGTCCCAGATGACCGCGCCGCTGGCGTCCTCTACAGATGCGACCTTGACGATGCCGCCCTCGCCTTCCTCGACCTCCAAGGTTGCGCGGACCGCGGTGGGGTAGTCGCGCTGGATGCGCTCAGTCACGACAGCCTGCGTGTACGTGGTGTAGGCATCCTCAGCCTGGCGGCGAACGTCGTCGAAGAGTTCACGGTCCAGCGACGCCACAGACAGCTTCACATCAGACGGTGCGCCCACCTTCTCGGTGAAGGTGCCATCAGTTGCGCGGGGGTGCTCGGTCTCAGAGAACGTCATGTGTATTGGTAGGCGGGGCTTCAGGCTCGCTCCAGGTCTCACCGGTAATCATCTCGCGTGCCCGGCGGACGAAGCGCGCAGCATGCAGCTCATCAGCCGAGGCCGAACCTTCGCGTTCATGGACGATGGCGGCAGCCAGGTACTCGGCCAAGTCATCCATCGTGAGTTCGCCGACGCCGGGGGACGGCAGCGAGAGGATTACCGGCCGGTTGTTGTGGACGAACCAGATTTCCCAGTAGGGGTCACCCTCGTCCGTGATGTGGTGGACAACGGGATGCAGCGAGTGGATGACCGGGCGCAATGACCACGCCTCGAAAGCGTCGCGCTCCCGCTCATGGGTGAACGGAACTTGGGCGATAGCCATAGTGGCAACGCCGGGTTCGCGCTCACCGCGCGGTGGCCGCTTCGGGAGGAAGCGTTGGAAGATAGAGTCCATGGGCAGGCTCAGTCTACCGCGCGGCCTGCCTGGGACCGGTCAGTCCTCTAGGATGGTGTCGCGATTCCAGAGGTAGTCGTTGTACTGCGCGAGCACCCGAGTCACCTCAGCCTGGTTCTCTGGCCGGACGTAAGCCCCCTGGGTTGGGTGCTGCTCGACGAGCTTGTACAGCCCGTCGATGGCGTCAAGCTGCGCCTTGTCTGACGGGTCCAAGCGCGCAGAATCCACGCTCATCGCGTTCAGGTGGCGTTGCATGCGCAGGATGCCATCAGCCATCGCCCCGGGAACGCCAGGTCCGTCCATGGTCGCGACAGCCATGGGGACTTCGCCGCGGACAGCCATGAGCGTGCCGCGTACTCGCTCGCGAACGAGACTCTGTGACGGCTGTAGCTCAGCCACAGGGTCTTCCTGACCAGCCGCTTCGCGCTGAGCGATGTACTCTTCGAGCTGTTCTTCGATGTAGAACGTGTCCACGTAGTACGGGCCATGCGCAGATTCGATGAGGCCAGCGTTGACTGCATCGTCGTGCAGCCAGTCACGGTCGCCGGAAGACTCCATGCTGCGGATGTCTTCGAGAGGCGCTGCGTCCAGCACCGCCCGGATGTCGAACTCGGTCTCTTCTCCGGTCTCGACGGCGTAGTCGCCCTGCCATACCTGGTGGATGACCTTCGCCTTCAGCGGAGGCTTCGATTCGAGCGCGATGTCCGGCGCTGCGCCCATCTTCTCGGCGAACTTTCCGTCGGTAGTACGTGGGTGCTCAGCTTCAGAGAATGTCATGCCCGGATGTAGGCGGGTCAGCGACCATCAGCCGCAGACAGCTCGTCCAGCATCTCGCGTACTTCATCTTCGATGCTCAGGTGGTCATCAGAGAGGCTGGTGACCACCCCGATGTACGTACCTTCCGGGCTGTAGACCGCGTAGGCGCCCTGCTCGCCAGCATGCCGGACCTCGTAGTCATCATCGGTGACGAAGAGCACCGGGGCCTCGTCGTCTGTGTCGGCGCGGGCCACAAGCATCTCTCGGTCCCGATGGAAAGTCAACTCCACCGGCCCGCCCAGGTCGAACGTGATGGCGTTATCCGTGTGACCATCCTCCGCCGCTCGCCCTGCCGCGAGAACACGGAGGTGCTCCGGACGCCCCGCTGCCTTCCAGGCCCGGCGGAACTCGGGGTTGTGCGCGTAGGCGTAGCCGAACGGCCCACCCGTGGTGGTGGTGAGCTGGACATCCACAAGGTCGCCGGGCTGCACTGCTCGCGCCTGCGAGCGCTCGAAGACAGGCAACAGACTCACCTCGGGCGAGGCGCCCAGCTTCTCGGCGAACTTGCCGTCGGTGGCGCGGGGGTGTTCGGATGCGTCGAAAGTCATGCCCGGCTGTAGGCGGTCAGCGGGGAGCGGTCATGCTGTCCCAGTCGTCCACGAAGCTCATTGAGCGATAGCCATGACTCGGCTTCGGGTGGCCGGGATGCTGGGGAGTATTGCCCAGCGCTTCTTGTCCTTCCGGTGTGAAACCGCCTGTGGTGTGCAGTCGTTCTCCCAGCCGGTCCTCGACTGAGAGAATGAGGCGCTTGGCCAGCCCTCGCCCTCGGTACTCTTCCCTGACTTCGATGTCGCAGATGCATGGCTCGCCGAAGCGCTCGCCGGGCGAATACGACCAGTGAATCATGCCGAGGACAGTGCCTTCATGGTCTCGGAGCCAGGCCCGCTTGTACTCGGGAAAGTAGCTGTTCGTGCTCTCGACCAGCATAGTCCAGTCGTCTTCGAACTCCCAGACCTCGTCCCAGGCGCGGCCGAGCGCAACTTCAGGGGGCAGGCCCATCTTCGCGATGAACTGTCCCGTATCCGCCCGAGGGTGTTGCGAAGGGTCGAACTCGGTCACTGAATCCCGCGGTGACCGAGCGCGGCGTCAAGCACCTGAGCCGCCCGCAGCTTCAATCCGTCTGGCGATTCGCGGTACTCCAGCCACGCGTTGTCGCGGAGGGAACTCACCTCGGCGTCGGAGTAGCTCTCGTACTTCCGGGCAGGCGACATGGCGGTGTGCTGCGTCACATCCCACGAAGCAGGCCGGGGCTCATCGTCGGGGTGAACCGGACCAACAGCCTCACGCCAAGCGCGCGTGAGGTGGTCGTAGTGGTCCTGCGTCCAGTTGTCCGAGGAGTCGTCGATGCGGTCGCGGTAGAGCACAGCGAGCGCAGTGCGTCGGGAGATGTCCTGCTCGTACTGCTCGTCCGGCAGGATGCCCATACGCTCCAGGGCTCGGAGATGGGTGTCGGCGGTCTCGTCCAGCAGGTCGCGCAGGCGAGCCTCGGGGCTCTGGGCGTCGGCATCTTCCTGCTTGAACTGCACGAACGCGCGGGCAGCCTGGTTGCGCCACTCCTCGTTCATACCCTCGTTGATGCCGGACTCGATGTCCGCAAGATGCATGCGCTCCGACTGCGAGACCTTGCCGAAGCCGATGGCCTGAGCCACATCACGAGCGGCATTGAAGCGTGCGTGACGCGCGACGTTCGCAGATGCGTCCTGAGCGGTGTCCTCCTGAAGTTCGGAAGTCGGGATGCCACTCCACATGTTGCCGTCCTCCAGCAGCAGCGTGTGCGTACCCGGGGCGTCGTCAGCCTGAAGAACCGCGCCATGGAGAGTCACTGTCTCACCGTCCTCTTGGTACGTGTACGTGACGTACTGGCCGGGAGTGTACGCCTCCCGCGCGAGAGTTATCTCGGCCGCACTCCCCAGCTTCTCGGCGAACTTGCCGTCCTGGTGGCGCTCGTGGTCTGCCTCAACGAACTTCATGTCAGTCTCCTAGCACGGCTTTCAAGCAGTCGGCGCACTTACGCCGGATGGTCGAGGTGGGCAGGTTGAACTGCGGACCAAGGGTACGGGCCAAGTCTCTCACATCGCGGTAGGTCCGCGCAACCCCCAGAGGTTCCAGGTCCACCGCGTCACCACACCCGTCCCGGTGGAAGGTGCCGTACTTCGGGTGCTTGTAGTTCCCCTGGCGAAGGTCAACGGAGACCTGGATGCCTGGCCCTTCGCCGGTCGCGGTGTGCAGGCGCGGTGGACCGCCACCACCGACGCGGGGGAGAACGACATCAGGCTTCGTGCCGACCTTTGTGCTGAATCGGCCGTCGTTAAGACGTGGCTGGTCGAGGATGGTCATAGGAAGCCCCGTTCCATGTCTGCCTCGCGGCGCGCTTCCCACCGGTCGAAGTCCTCGTCCTGCTGGCGCCGTGTGAGGCGCTGCGGCCGGGCCACGCGTCCACCGGAGAGCTGAGAACGCGCCTCGGCCGTAGCAGCCTGCTCGTCAGCACCTTCTTCGATGAGCGCGTCACGCAGGCGAGCGACCTCAGGAACGCGGCCTAGCAACTGGACGTAGCGAACCGGCGTGATGCCGAAGCGTTCGCGAATCGCATGCATGAACTGGCGGGACTTCTTCTCGTTCGGGAGGAACCCGCCCAACTCGCCATCATGCTCTTCAACCCAGTCGCGCTCGAAGGCCACGATGTCACGGTACTGCTGCGCGGTCTCCTGGTAGCGGTCGATGGTGTCCTGGTCGTCATCAGCGGACAGGTACTCGAACAGCTCCGTGTCCTCGTCATACAAGGCGGCGATAGCGTCTGCACGACGGCGCGCTTCCGCGACCTGGCGGTTGTACTGGCGCATCTCCGGGGAGACATCCTTGTTCTCCGGGACGTAGAAGCCGTTACCCGCATAGAGCATCACCGTGCTCCCGAGCATGCGCGTGCCTTCCGGGCCGAGCGACAGCTCAGGGGCAGAGCCACGCTTCTCTGCGAACTGGCCGGAGGTGTCACGGCGCACCTGGGTCTCATCGAAGGTCATGCCGGTGTGTAGGCGGCATGCAGGTGTTACATTTTCCTCACACGAGCACCATGTGAGGAAAATGTAACACCAGTCAGATGGCCTCGTCGATGGGGCGGTGGCGGTCGATGAAAGCGTGCTTCAGGTGCGCGTAGTCCTCCTGGGGCACATCAACGCTGAGCGCAGTGTGAACCTTCGCAGCCGCGGGCGTGGACTCGTTGTAGACCGCATGCTCGCGCACGATGACATCCGGGTCACGGGTCAGCTTCTCCAGCGTGGCCGGGGAAGTGTGACGGTTCAGGGCGACCGCCGCGCGGACACGCGAGTCCGTGTCCGTTGCAAGCATGTCCAGCACCATGCGGTGACGCGGCGACTTCAGGCTCCACGCAGCCGCGCGAAGCACGCGCTCACGGTCATCAGCCTCTTCCTGCGTCTCGGCTTCCTTCGCGCGGTACGTCAGCAGCAGCTTGTACCGGGCGCCCGCCGCCAGGTAGTCGTTGCTGACGAGAGCTGCGTCTGCCTTCGGTCCGTACTCGCCCGTGAAGACCTCGTCGAGCACACGTGGTGAGTTCGGCATGAGGGAAGCGATGTTCGTGACGGCGCTGAGGTTCTTCACGCGGTCACGCTGCGACCAGGAGTCCCAGCGCTCTTCGATGACGGCGACCTTCTCCTCCAGGGTGGGGAGATTGTGGAACCGCTCGCGGAAGTCAGTGAAGTTCTTCGCGTCCATCGGGCTCGGTACGGCTGCCAGGCCGACTTCAGGCGCGGAGCCGTTCTTCTCAGCGAAGCGGCCACCTGCGTCACGGGGCTGGATGCCGGATAGCGGAATCGGTGAAGTCGTCATGCCTAGCGTGTAGGCGGCAGCCACTCAGTCGCTGGTTTCGCCGTTCGTCAGGTGGTACATCTTCGCGTCCAGTTCGCTCACAGAAGCCACCCGAAGCGGGTTACCGGGGAACGCGATGACCTTACGCATGGCCTCTTCGTAGGTGTCAGCGCAGATGGCTTCGCGGGGGCTGGCGGAGGAGCGTTCGTTCTCCAGCTCATAGCGTGAATCGAGGAAGGCTTCGTATGCCGGGAAGATGGTGGAGAGCCAGCCGGGCTTGGAGGAGGCGAGCCGGAGGATGCTCTTGACCTTGCGGATGTGCTCGCGGCCGGGGCGAGGGTCCGGCGACAAGGCGTCTAGGAGAACGATGTGCGCGACCAGCGGGTCCAGCTCGAAAAGGCGTTGGGCTTGGAGCTGGGAGTACCACATCCAGGCGAACACGGCCTCGAACGGCACCTGGATGAGAGACCTGTCCACGTCGTCGCCGTCAGCAATCGCATCACCAATCTCGATGCGGTACTGGAGGGCGATATGGGCGAGCTGCATGTCGGCTTCGAGGGCAGCGATGATGCGCTGACGGATGGCGACGGAAGGGGACGTTTCGAGGATGGGAAGCTGGTAGGCGGACCGGAGGGTGTCGGCTGCGACCTTGATGCGAGTGCGAGTCCGCTGGTACTTGACATCGCCTGTGATGTCGTCCACCAGAGCATCGAACTCCATGCTCTCGGGGATGAATGTGGGAGGAAGGAGAGGCTCAGTCTCCTTGGTGATGGGAATGGCGCCCTTGTGAGCGCCGTACCGGAGCCGGTTCACCGTTGTGGGATGCGCGCTCTTCTCGACGACGGCCTTCGCCCAAGCGACGGCGCTTGCTCCGCCGTTGACGATTCTGTCGAGGTCAAGACCCTGAGGCGGGTCAGCCATCACCTTCTGCTCCAGAATCTCGCGGAGGCGGTCGTGCAGGACTTCCTTCATGAATCCGGAGAGGTTGTCGCGCCTCGCAACACTGGCGACGACAGGTTCCACAATGTTCAGCTCTGGACCAAGAAGCGTCCACAGGATGTCACGTTTGGCTGCTGCGACCGGGTCAGACAGGTCATAATGCTCAATCCCGATGACACGCCCGTAAGTCCGCATGTCGCCCTTCGGGGACTGTCCTGTGCTGACGCGCCCGTCCGTATTCCGGAGGGTTTCCGACGCGATAGACCGGATACGGTCTTCTGCGATTTCGCGGGATGGCGCCAACTGCATGATGCTGTCAAGCATAACATGCGTTCCCAGGCACGAACCGTGAAGCAGTGAGGGGCACCCCGCGAACGGAGTGCCCCTCACCTAAACCGCGTCTCGCATCATGGCAAGCTTTGAGACGCGGAACCTACCGCTCAGTAGCCAGCGGCCACCTGCTGGGCCGAAGCGAGCTGCTCGCGCTGGCGAGCCTGCTCTGCGTTGCGACGCTGGACCTCCTCCGGCGTCGTGGACGCGGCGTGGAGGAACGGAGCGGGCAGACTGATTTCGACCGGGGAGACCCGACCGTTCAGGTCCGAGTACAGCATGACCGAACCGCGGATGACCTTGCCGCTGCGTGGGTCGCGCAGCGCGCGGAGCGACTCGTAGTTCGGGGCGACAGATGTGCCTGCACCAATCGTCGGCAGAGCCGTGATGCGGTTCATCATCTCTTCCGTCTCCTCGATGCCGAACAGACGCAGGGCCGCGCGAGCCTCGCCCTCATCTCGGATGTGGCCGATGAGACCACGCGAGATGTAACCGGTCAGGCCCGCGTTCACAGGACCGCTCGGCGTCTGCGTGTACAGGACCGGGAGCACGTTCATGGAACGAGCCAGACGACCGACGCGCTCCAGCTCAGACGGCGAGGTCTTCTCGATAATCCACGACTCGTCCAGGTGCAGAACACCACCGCGGCCGGTGAGGGCAGCCATCGAGCCGAAGAGCATCATGCGGACAATCTGAGCGGCGACACGCTTGTTCGGCGTTGCCGTACGGATGTCCTCACCACGGTCCGGAAGCTCCAGGTTCGTGTGGCCCACGCGGATGAGCGTGATGCCGTTGGAGATGGACAGCGGCTTCGTGCTGGGGTCCATGCCGAAGCAGGCACGGAACAGCGGCGAAGCACGGAGCATCTGCCAGATGGGGAGCGTGATGTCCGCGGAGATTTGGCCGTTGTCCTCTGCGATACGCAGCGCCTGGCCGGTGCAGTTCGCGCCCGCCTTGATGCCGTAGTCCAGCGCGTACTGGATGACAGCCGCGTACTGGTCGGCGCCGGTACCACCCCACGGGTTCACCGCGATGAGCATGGACACAGCCAGCTCCAGGCCGAGCTGCGGCGACTTCGAGAACCGAATCGGGTCGAACACACCGTCGGCCGAGACGATGTCGTCCAGCGACGCAATCTGGCCACCGGTCAGGTTCACGACACTGGAGAGGTCAGACTCAGGCTTCGGGTCGATGATGACCGTCGGACGCTCCAGGCGAGCGGACTGGTCCGCAAGCCACTGGAGGACGACCGTCTTACCAGCACCGGTCGCGGCTGCGACCAGCATGATGGGCGAGAGGTCTTCCGCCGAGGCGCCGACCGGGTTCAGCCATGCAGGCTGAGTGTCGCGCTCGGTGAAGCCGACGAGCATCAGGTCGCCCTTGTAGTCACCGACCTGGGAGAGGGACTGAAGGCCCGCGAACGACAGCGTCGTGATGGGGAGGTCATGGAGGTGCGGGTTGGCCTTGGCCGTGCTCGCAATCATGGTCTCCTGCCACGCCTGCGGCTGGCGGTTCTCCATGTGGGCGAGGGTGATGCCCAGAGGCTCCACCGTGTGGATGTCCTCCACCTCGCCGTCGAACGCCACGATGACAGAGGCATCCACGAGAACCGGGACCGCGCCCTCGCCAGACTGAAGCGACTCAATCTGGCCCAGCTCGGCGAGCTTCTCCGACTGTTCGGTGCGGTCCAGCTTGCCTGCGTTCGCAGCCTCTTCGATGTCAGCGCGAATCTGGCGAATCTGGTTCTTCGCCTCGTTGCGGTTGACCGCAGCAGGTTCGAGGAGACCACGAATCGAGATGGCACGCAGCGGCACGCGGTCAGCGAGGTTGGACGCCCATCGGGCGATGCTGTCCTCGATAGACCGGTAGCCGAGGTCGAAGTCCAGGACGGAAGCGAACGTCACAGCGTGCTGACGTAGCGACGAGACCTCCTGCGGAAGCTCGCGGCCGACCTCATCGTACTCGTTCGACCAGAAGCGCGTCGGGACGCCCTCCTCGTAGAGACGCTCGGCGAGCTTCGCATCCGACATGGAGGCGAAGAAGTTCAGGTGGTCGCTGTGGCGCATCACCGGAACATCGGCGCCGTGCCCGTCACCCCACCATGAGTCTGCATGGCGAAGCTGGTCAGCAGTTGCTGGCGCCAGGCCTGCACGGAGGAACAGCGACTCGATGCGCTTGAAGTCCTTGTCGAACTCGTGGATGGGCGCGCCGCCGTCAGAGGCAAGGGTCTCAGCGACCGAATCCACGATGGAACCGAACCAGCGCTTCGACAGCGGCGTCCCCTCGATGCCGAGGTCTGTGGAAGCGCGCAGCCGGACACCGAGTAGGAGGTCACGCTTCTGGACGATGTGCCCATCGTACGCCGAGTTGAGGTAGCCCTCCATCGGGTTGCCCGCCGGAGCGCGGAACGGCGTCGGCGAGTTCACCAGCAGGAGGTGGATGTCGCGGTACGAGCCCTTCGCGATGCGGCGGTTGCCGCGACCGGTGGAAGTCTCCGTCAGCAGGGACAGGGCGACGAACAGCGGGTGACCGCCTTCGATGGCCTGCTTCGTGGTCTTCGCCTCAGCGATAGGGCCGAGCGGGACCGAGAAGTACGCCCACGTGGAGTTGTCCACGCCGCGGATGCGTCCGTTGGTGTACTTGGCCTTGACGCGTGTCGGCCAGACCGGGGTGTCCGGGATTTTCTCTACGTTCGCCATGGTTTACTCCCCGGCCGTGTCGGTCGGCGGCGGTGTGACGCCAGCCTGGTTGTCAGTCTTCGTCGGGTCGGGCACCGAGTCCAGCTTGATGCCGGTGACCGAGTTCTGGTACGGCTTCAGCGACGGCCCGGAGCCGGGTCCACCCCAGGCCACGATACGCGGCGACGCCGTGTTCGCGTTCTGGATGAGGAGGTCGAAGCTGAGGACCGCGAAGTC
>JAAIGE0100448107.1_pt1 | contig 12307 bp, 8 predicted proteins | sample 6487951 | NCBI WGS metagenome assembly JAAIGE01 (sample SAMN13974128, study PRJNA590717) | phyllosphere metagenome | biome: tomato field; feature: multiple bacterial spot infested tomato fields; material: tomato leaves; isolation source: leaves from tomato fields | host: Solanum lycopersicum ... | reverse complement strand
TTTGTATCGAGTCGGGCGTAGAAAACCTGGATCTTACCCAGCTCTTTGACCTGAGGGTTGGCCACGAAAAAAGCAACGCCATCCCGGTACCAGGTAATCTTGGTCCCGTGAGTTTTTTCGACCGATAAAGGAAAGCTATATACCGCCAGATTACGTTCGGGAGACAGGTGCGAACTGACCAGTCGCTGGTTGGTCACCGAAGCCAGTAACTGATCGAACAGGCGAATATTTTTTTGCGTGAGGCGACCCAAATCTTTGGGCAATGTTTCTTCATAAACGACCTGATGGGCAGCCGTATAAAACCGAATCAGCGGACTCTGACTTTCCTGTGAAGCGTACAGTTTCCAATACGCCCCGGTAGAATCGCTGGAGGCAGACTGAGCCGACACCAGCGTTGAAAAGCGAACAAGTACGGCCAGAATGCCGAATAAACGAGTACTGCGGAGGAAGCGTTGCATGAGAAGTTGACGTTAAAATGAAACCATAGGATCCAGCCCCATCCGTCGTGGATGGGTCAAAAACGCATCATAAGGGTGGTTAAGGATCCGTCTGCGAAGAGACGTCAACAAGTGTACGACGATACGCTCAGCATCCGTAGCTACTGCCGGGCCCGGACAGCAAGGTGTCAGATCTGGTACGAGCGTACTTCTTCTCAAGTACCAAAGCCGTGCCCAGGCAACATTAAAATCTTAATCCGCTTATAATCAGATATATACTAAAAATGAAATGTGCGAAAGTGAACAAAGCCTGTCCATTTTCGCACAAAAAGGCTCTTGATTTCACTTTCGGACAGGCCTAGCCAGACAACCGCACCGAGAACGTACGTACGGCTACGCTCAAACCCTCCATCCACGGATCGGAAAGCAGTTTAAAACAGAGTGTTCAACGAGGATCGGGCACTGATTACGGGAATGCGACTTGTTGTTGCTGTTCAATAATAATCCTTGAAACCCTACAAACGCTGATCTTTTTCTTACATACGATAGGTCCGCACGTAGTCGCGGGGAGGCATTCCGGTAATTTCCTTGAAACGTCGGTTGAAATTGGAAAGATTGGTATAGCCGCATTGGAAGGCGATTTCACTAATCGATTCGCGGGATTCGCGAAGGAGTCGACAGGCGTGTTCAATGCGTACTTCGTTGAGTAAATGCGAAAAAGTTTTTCGGGTATGCTGCCGGAAGAAGCGGCAAAAAGCTCCCGGCGTCAGGTTTGCCACACCCGCTACCTCTTCCAGTCCGATCGGAGCGGCGTAATGCTGGAGGATGTAAGAGAAGATCCGTTCAAGTCGCTGGTGATCATCGGGGCGGCTGGGTCGTTCGTAAGCCATTCGCGAAAGAATCTCCCGCTGCTGATTCCCCGCCAGCTGGTCCAGTACGCGTACCAGAAAGAGAAATTGCTGAAAGGGTCGTTGTTCGGGCAGTTGTTCGAATTCCTGCACGAGCGAGTCATCCGCCGGAACCTGCAACCGAACACCGTGCCGGGCTTCGGACAACAACTGTTTCAGGTGGACCATTTCCGGAAAAGCCAGCAATTGCTGTTCGAATGGTTCACTCATAAATAAAACGGAAGTAGATACTGCCTGTTCATTTTCGGCACCGGGCGTACTCCGCAGCACGTGCGGCAGGTTGCTGCCCAGCAGTAACAGATCATAGGGTTGAAAACGATCAATCCGGTTACCCACGACCAGCGTTCCTTCCCCTTTCTCGATCAGGGTAAGCTGGATTTCGGGATGAAAGTGTAATTGCCCGTAAAAGCTGGTTCCATTCTCCTTCTGAATTCGAAATGAACGCTGATCGACACTGGGTACGCGAAAGAACAGGGGCTTCATACTGATATTTATTTGGTCGATTTATTGGAAAGCCCCATAAAAGTAGTGAAAAAAGTATTAAAGCCAATCAAATCCGAGCAATGAAGCCTGCCAAACCTTTCGGACCTTTGAGCTAACATTTAAGCCCCTTCTACAATATGAACGTTGCCGTTACCTGGCAGGGAATTTACCCTGCATTGCTTACGCCCTTTACTGCTGAGGACACGCTGGACCTGGATCTGTTTGAAACCAACCTCCGGGCTCAGATCGACGCCGGCGTACGGGGTCTGATCATTGGCGGATCGCTGGGAGAAACCAGTACGCTGACCCGCCCCGAAAAACTGCAATTGCTCGAAAGAGCCCTGCAGGTTTGCGACGGACAGGTACCGGTTATCGTGAATATTGCCGAACAGGCTACGCGTGATGCCATCGCCGCTGCTCAGGAAGCGGAAGCAAACGGAGCGGATGGTTTGATGCTGTTGCCTCCCATGCGGTACTTTGCAGATTCCCGCGAAACAGTAGAATACTTCCGGAGCGTGGCCGAGTCAACGAAGCTGCCAATCATGGTTTATAATAATCCGGTGGATTACAAAATCCACATCACGGTACCGATGTTCCAGGAACTGGCTCAGATTTCGAACATTGAAGCCGTGAAAGAATCGACCCGCGACCTGACCAACGTGATCCGGATGCGGAATGCCTTCGGCGATCGCTTCAAAATCATGGGTGGCGTAGATACGCAGATTCTGGAATCAGCCGTACTCGGTGTTGATGGCATTGTAGGCGGACTGGTTGATGCCTTCCCGGCCGAAACCGTAGCCCTTTACGAATGGGCTCAGCAGGGCAAAATCAAAGAAGCCTTTGAATTATATCAGTGGTTCATGCCCTTGCTGGAACTTGACATTCACCCCAAACTTGTTCAGAATATTAAATTGGCTGCCGTGGCTACGGGCATCGGTTCCGAATACGTACGGGCTCCGCGTCTGCCGCTCATTGGCGAAGAACGGGCTCACGTACAGGGCATCATCGATCGGGCGATGGCGAATCGCCCCAGTCTTGCGGTTCCTGCTTAATCCAGCCAACAAAGGCTATTTTTCCTTGAACTGTGTCGGTCCTAAGCTGGCACAGTTCAATCATTAGGATCTTTGGCAATTTTTGAACGATGTCCACAGCGTATCATTTTTTCTGTATTGATGCCCATACCTGCGGTAACCCCGTACGGGTAGTCACTGGCGGTAGTATTCCCTTTTTGCAGGGCGAATCCATGAGCGAAAAACGGCAGCACTTCCTCCGGGAGTACGACTGGATTCGCAAGGGTCTGATGTTCGAACCCCGGGGTCATGATATGATGTCGGGGAGCATTCTGTACCCGCCCATTGATCCGGTCAACGACGCAGGCGTTCTGTTTATCGAGACCTCCGGCTGTTTGCCCATGTGCGGACACGGTACCATTGGCACCGTTACCGTAGCCATCGAGCAAAATTTGATTCGGCCCAAAACACCGGGTGTACTGAATCTGGAAGTACCCGCCGGACTGGTACGGGCCGAGTATGTACAGGAAGGCCGGAAGGTCACGTCGGTGAAAATCACCAACATTAAATCCTATCTGGCGGCGGAAGGTCTTACGGTCGAATGCCCGGATCTGGGTACCTTAACCCTTGATGTGGCGTACGGCGGTAATTTCTACGGTATTGTGGATGTGCAGGCCAATTTTCCGGGTCTGGAGCATTTCAGTGCCGATCAGCTCGTTAGCTGGGCCCGCGTTTTACGGGTTCGCCTGAATGAACAGTACCGTTTCGTTCACCCCGAAAATGACACCATTCGCGGCCTGAGTCACATCCTCTGGACGGGTGCTACGTTGAAAGAAACCTCTACGGCCCGCAATGCCGTTTTTTACGGTGATAAAGCCATTGACCGTTCGCCCTGCGGCACCGGTACTTCGGCCCGCATGGCTCAGTGGTACGCTCAGGGCAAACTCAAGCCCGGCGATACCTTTGTTCACGAAAGTATCATCGGCTCGATTTTCAACGGAAGAATCGAAGCCGAAACCGAACTGGCCGGCAAACCGGCCATTGTACCCAGCATTGAAGGCTGGGCCCGCATACACGGCTACAACCACCTCATCATCGACGAAGACGACCCGTATGCCTTTGGCTTTCAGGTCATTTAACTTATAAAACGAGCAGCCGCTCGTCACCCCAAAACACATGCAACACATTGGAATTGTTGGTGGAGGAATTATTGGTCTAAGCTCGGCTTACTACCTGCGAAAAGCCGGGTATGCTGTAACCATTTTTGACCAGACCGCACTGGCCGACGGCTGCTCCTACGGAAATGCCGGTATGATTGTGCCCAGCCACATTGTGCCGCTGGCCCAGCCGGGTATGATTGCCAAAGGGCTTCGCTGGATGCTTCAGCCGACGAGCCCTTTTTACGTGAAGCCCCGGCTCAATGCGGATTTGCTTCGCTGGGGCTGGTTGTTCTATAAACATTCAACCAACGAGCATGTTCAATACGCCATTCCGGCTTTGCGGGACATCAGCTTACTTAGTAAAACGATGTATCAGCAAATGGCCAAGACGCTGGATTTTGGCTGGCACGAACGCGGTTTGCTGATGCTGTACCAAACGGCTGCTGCGGAACATGAATTACAACACGAAGCGGATCTGGCGAATCAGTCGGGCATTGCAGCCCGCATGCTGGATCAGAAACAGGTACAGGCCCTGGAACCCGACGCGGAAGTGACGGTACACGGAGCCGTATACTATCCCGGCGATGCCCACGTAACGCCCCGGCTGGTTATGGAAACCCTGATTGCCGATTTGAAAAGCAAAGGCGTTCAGTTTCTGGAAAACCATCGGGTAGAGGGCTTCGAAATGAATGGCTTTCGGGTAACGGCCATTCGGGCGGGTGGTGAACAGTACCCCGTCGATGAAGTAGTCATAGCCGGAGGAGCCTGGTCGCCGGAAGTAGTCAAAAGTCTGCAACTCAATCTGCCTTTACAGGGTGGAAAAGGATATAGTTTTCTGCTGAAAGATCAGAGCCCTCAGGTGCGGGTGCCAGCCATTATGCTGGAAGCCCGGGCTACGGCCACGCCCATGGGCCAGGATCTGCGGATTGCCGGTACCATGGAAATCAACGGGACTGATCTTTCCGTAAACATGAAACGCGTACAGGGAATCAGTCAGTCCATTCAACGGTATTATCCGGGTATTCGCGTAGATTTGCCCGCCCGCGAAGTCGTCTGGAAAGGCCTGCGACCCTGCTCGCCCGATGGTTTGCCGTATATTGGCCGCATTCCGGCGTACCAAAACGTAACCCTTGCCACGGGTCACGGCATGATGGGTTTAAGTCTGGGACCTGGTACGGGCAAGCTCGTTAGCGAGATCATCCGCGGGCAATCGCTGAGTATGGATATCGCGGCGTTCCATCCGTCCCGCTTTCAGTAAAAGCAGGAAAAAGCTAAGGGTGAAGCAGGGACTCTTTCCGTCCCCTGTAAAGTACAGCGGCGTTTGGCCCTGTATGCCAAGCCCCAGCAAACGGGCCTTATACGCGTTCGAAAACCTCTGTAAACCTAAGCACTGGCATGTCACAAGCTACGATAGACTCTACTTTTCAAGCCATCAATCCGGCCACGGGCGAAACCCTGCCGGGTGAATTTACTGAAACCAGTCTCGAACAAATCACGGATTTTGGTCATCGTTCAGCGGTGGCCTTTGCCGAATACCGAAACGTATCCGGACGTAAAAAAGCGGAGTTTCTTGAGCAGATCGCTCTCGAAATTGAAGCCCTGGGCGACGCTCTGCTGGAACGGGCTCATGCCGAAACGGCTCTGCCCCTACCCCGTCTGACGGGCGAACGCGGTCGTACTACGGGTCAGTTACGCCTCTTTGCCAGCTACGTACGGGAAGGCTCCTGGGTAGACGCCCGCATTGATCCGGCCCTGCCCGAACGGCAGCCCCTGCCCCGCCCCGACCTGCGACAAATGCTGCGACCGCTCGGACCCGTCGGTATTTTTGGAGCCAGTAACTTTCCGCTGGCCTTCTCCGTAGCGGGTGGCGACACGGCTTCGGCCCTGGCTGCCGGTTGTACGGTGGTGGTTAAAGCTCACCCGGCTCACCCCGGTACATCGGAGCTGGTAGCCGGAGCCATTCGCACGGCCGTACAAAAGTGCAACCTGCCCGAAGATACGTTCCTCTGCATTCAGGGTCGAACGAACGAAACGGGCCAGGCCCTGGTGAATCATCCCGCCATCAAAGCCATTGGCTTTACGGGATCATTCCGGGGCGGTAAGGCCATTTTCGATGCAGCGGCCCGTCGCCCTGAACCCATTCCGGTGTACGCTGAAATGGGCAGCACGAATCCGGTTTTCTTTTTACCCCAGATTCTGAAAGAACAGGGAGCGGCCCTGGCTCAGGCATACGTCGCTTCCACAACGCTCGGTACCGGTCAGTTTTGTACGAATCCCGGCTTGAGCATTGTCACGGCTTCGGAAGCTAGCGAGCAATTCAAAGCACAGGCCCAGCAGTCCATTACGCAGGTAAAACCGACGTCTATGCTGACCAAGGCGATTCGCGAGGCTTTCCATCAGGGCATCACACACCTCACCAGCCACGGAGACGTGCAGGTACTGGGTGAGTCGGATGCGACGGAGGGTTACGCACTCGCCCGGCCCGTCTTGCTGACCAGTACGGCTAAAACACTGCTGGCGAATCCGGCCGTAGCCGAAGAAGTATTTGGTCCAAGCAGTATCATCGTTCAGGCGGATAGTCGCGAAGAAATGCTGGCCCTGGCTCAATCGCTGGAAGGTCATTTGACGGCCACGGTTTATGGTACCGAAGATGAACTGCTGCAATACGGCGATCTGCTGGCCATTCTTGAACAAAAAGCGGGTCGATTGATCATCAATGCGTTCCCGACAGGTGTGGAAGTAAGTCACGCCATGCATCACGGCGGACCTTTCCCGGCCACGACCGATGCCCGCTCGACGTCTGTAGGTACGAACGCCATTTGCCGCTTTGCCCGACCCGTATGTTATCAGGGATTTCCCCAGGCTCTGCTTCCGGATGAATTGAAAGATGCCAATCCGCTCTCCATCTGGCGACTTTGGGATGGCGTAACACAGCAGTAGTTCCTCCACGACTTTCCATACATTCGTATCATCATCCCAGTCTGCCACAGGCTGGGATTTTTTTATTCGTTTTCGCTGGCTAGTTTCTTTCCTAGCTAAAGGATCGCTAGTCGGTAGGTAGGGTTTTGCCCATTCTCCGCCAATTCTTACTCCTGTCTACAGCTTGCCTGCCAAAAGGAAAGCGGGCATTCTTTTTTACCGATTTGCTATACGTTTTCGGATTTACCTGGTACTCCGTCCGTATCAGGTTTTAGCACTTTGCTTTGTTATCCGCCTTTGCAGTTCGTTCATCATTCACTATAAACTCAACGCTATGGTAACCCGCAGAAGCTTTATTCAAACAGTTTCGAACGGCATTGTTTACACAAGTGTAGCGGGCAGCGGCCTTCTCGTCGCCTGCCAGGGCAAATCAGATCAGTCCAAAGAATCTGAAAAACAAGCTGATCAACGTAAGGAAAAGAAGAAAGGTAAGCTAGGCATTGCTCTGGTTGGCCTGGGGAAATATAGTGAAGAACAGCTGGCTCCGGCCTTGGAGGAAACGAATCATTGCTATCTGGCAGGGATCGTTACGGGCACGCCGGACAAGGCGGAAAAGTGGAAAAAGAAATACGACATTCCCGAGAAGAACATTTATAACTACGAGACTTTCGATACGATCAAGGACAATCCAGACATCGACATTGTCTACGTGGTACTCCCAAACAGCATGCATGCCGACTATACGGTACGGGCAGCCAAGGCGGGAAAACACGTCATCTGCGAAAAACCGATGGCCCTTACTGTAGCCGAGTGCGACCAGATGATTGCCGCCTGCAAGGAAGCCGGGAAAATGCTTTCGATTGGCTATCGGCTTCACTTTGAACCGTACAATCTGGAAATGGTACGTCTGGCCGAAACCAAAACCTTCGGCAATCTAAAAAAAATCAAAGCCGAAAACGGCATGAATGGTACCGAAGGCTGGCGAGTCGATAAAGAGCTTTCGGGAGGGGGTCCGCTGCCCGACGTAGGCATCTACTGCATTCAAGCCGTACGGTATACGACTGGCCAGGAACCCCTGGCCGTACGAGCGAAAGAAGGACCAAAGAAAGACAAGGAATTCTTCAAAGAAGTAGAAGCATCGCTGACCTGGGAAATGGAGATGCCGGGCGGCGTGATTGCCGAGTGCAAAAGCAGCTACGAAGAAGATATGAGTTTGCTACGAGCTGAGGCTGATAAAGGATTTTTCGAATTAAAACCCGCGTATGGTTACTCCGGTCAGAAAGGCGAAACGTCCCAGGGAAAAATGGACTTGCCCAAAGTCAATCAGCAAGCCTTGCAAATGGATGACTTCGCCGAAGCCATCACGAAGAAGCGGCCCACGCCCGTACCGGGGGAAATGGGTCGTCAGGACGTAAAAATCATCAACGCTATTTACGAAGCGATGAAAACGGGAAAACGGGTCGAGATACCGGCTTAAGGGGGTTTGATTTGGTTTGAGGTTTGAATGGGTTTAATGTTTGAGCAGGTATCAGGTTTGATCGAGTTTGAACTAAAGTTTTCCGGTAAAAACTGAGGTTTCCTGAATGCTTTTTATACCGAATAAATCCTTCAAATCTGATCGTAATCAAACTTCAAATCATTACAGGTTTCGCCTGATCAGATTCGTGTATTAATCATTCAAACCATAAATCAATTCAAACTTTAAGCCCGATCAAACTTCATCAAACCTTAAACCAAATCAAACCTCCAACCTACGTAAATGCCAACGCATTCCTACACCCTTTACTCTATAAACACTCTATTCTATCCAATTCAATGAAAACAAGAACTACATTATTCTTAAGTGCTGCACTGGCGGGCGTGATTGGCCTGAGTTGTAGCAAAGGCAGTGGATTCTGGGATTCTTTTATTCCCGAAACCGACGAGGAACCGACTTCTGCTCAGGTCACTGGTTATGTATTTCGTCCGGCTCTGGTACCAGCTACACCCGAACGCATCCAACAATTAAAAGTGCCAAATGGATTTAAAGTACAGGCATTTGCTCAGGAAGTGGGCAAGCCTCGTATTCTGGCCGTTAGTTCGCAGGGTTATGTGTATGTATCGGATCGCGATGCTGGCATGGTTACGCTTCTGGAAGATAAAGATAAGGATGGCGTAGCTGAACGCAAACAGATGGTAGCCAGCATCAAACAGGCCCATGGATTAGCCATTCATAACTCAAAGCTTTATATCGCGGCAGTTCAGGATCTGTACGTAGCTGATATTAATTCGGATGGGACGCTGAGTCAACCCAAACTGATTAAATCCGGCTTGCCCGACGGTGGGCAACACCCTAATCGTACGCTTGCGTTTGGTCCTGACGGACTGATGTATTTCTCCATTGGCAGTACCTGTAACTCCTGCCCCGAACCCAATGCCATGCATGCTACGATGGTACGCATGAATGCCGACGGATCGAATATGAAGATCTACGCCAAGGGTTTACGGAATACCATCGGTTTTGGCTGGCACCCTGAAACCAAGGAATTCTGGGGAATGGATCATGGGATTGACTGGTTGGGGGATGAAGAACAGAAAGAAGAGGTGAACCTCATCAAGGAAAATGGCGTATATGGCTGGCCTTACATTTATGAGGACGGAAAATATAATCCCGGTACTCGCCCTCCCGGAGACACTACCTACCAACAGTACTCGCAACTTTCTACCAAGCCCTCGCTGACGTATCAGGCTCACGCAGCCCCCATGCAAATGGCGTTTTATACGGGCTCGCAGTTTCCAAGCGATTACCAGGGCGATGCGTTCGTAGCCATGCGGGGCTCCTGGAATCGGAGTAAGCCTTCGGGATATAGCGTAGTGCGGATGCACTTTGAAAACGGAAAACCCGTACGGTTTGAGGATTTCCTGACGGGCTTCCTCGTCGACAATAACCGTTCTCACATTGGACGACCCGTTGGTGTAGCCGTACACGCGGATGGCTCACTGCTGGTTTCGGATGATACGAATGGGGTGATTTATCGTATTTCGCGTCAGTAAGTATTTTTTCAAAAAGAGCGGCCTTCTACCGATAGAAGGCCGCTCTTTTTATACGGATATTCTGTGGGAATGGGGCGTCCCTGTACCTCGCATTGCATACGGGGCTATTCAGGTTGAACCCCTCCGGGGTTAAATAATCGATTCAAAAGAAAACGGATGCAAGTTTCCAAACTTGTACCCCTTATCGGGCAGTTTCAAAATGCCGGACTATGAGAAGCCGATACCCGTTAAAGATCATTTGCCGTACCCTGCAGGCAATAAAGAATGAACCTTACAGAATTTGAGATTGCGTTTGAAAATGAGCAATAAGTGCCCGTTTGTACGTATTTCATCTTTCAACCTATGGGTCCGACAAACCTATTAACTCCGTACGTCTCGCCTTTCATTTTCTGCCTCGCACCTTAAGCAAACCTTGCCCCACGGCTTCCACCGCCCGTTTATGGAGAGTTCTGTCACCCCGCGTCATGCGTTGGAGTAACGTTTTGGATTCAATCAGGTACTTCGGAGCAAAGTCAGATTTCGACGCTACAATATCCAGGCTATTATCCAGAATATCCGCGTACTTGATCGTCTGAGCGGCCGGGCTGACCTTGGCCATTCGTTCCGCTTCCCGGCTTTTTCGTTGATCCCGATTCAGCCCCGGATAATCCGCATGGGTGTATACGTCGGTTAGCTCCCGTACTAATTTTAAAGTACGTCGTGCCTCCGCCTCTTCCATGATACCCGACAGAAATTCCTGCATCTCTTCGGTCGATACTTCGGTATCTTCCAGCACATCGTGTAACAAAGCTGCCGCCAATACCGGTAATTCCGCCGAATATTCTTCACACATCTGCCTGACCCGAATGGGATGATTGATATACGGTTCGTCGGCGTATTTCCGCCGTTGTCCCTCGTGAGCCTGACGGGCAAACTCCTGAATTTTTTCTAAGGTTTCCATGACTGTACCTGCCTATTCGTTTACTCGTTCCCTAAAAATTGCAGACCAATTTCACGCATTGAGGTTTTTACCTGGATCTAGCCTTCATTTCCATACAGATGTGTAGACGTATTTCCGACTTACGAGTATTATTCAACAAAGTATTTTAAAAATAGCCGTCTGCTAGCGTTATTTACACTAGTTGCCATTTCTACCAAATAAAATAGCGACACTACCTCGACAAACAAAAGATCATTAGTTTTCAATTCTGCATGGCAACTGTACCTCAGGACACGGGTTTTAAGCCCCGGGTAAATTTATTTGATGCGACGATGGTCGTGGCGGGTTCGATGATCGGGTCCGGGATTTTCATTGTGAGTGCGGAAATTACCCGCAGTGTCGGCGGAGCGGGTTATATGCTGGCGATGTGGTTGCTGGCAGGAGTCGTCACCATCATTGCGGCGGTGAGTTACGGAGAGCTGGCGGCCATGTTTCCCCGGGCGGGAGGCATGTACATTTACCTGCGGGAGGCCTATGGTTCGCTGGTGGGTTTCCTGTATGGATGGGCTTTTTTCACCGTTATTCAAACCGGTACGATTGCAGCAGTAGGCGTGGCTTTTGCCAAATTTACGGCCTACCTGATTCCGGCGGTTAGTGAGAAAGAAATTCTGCTGAGTTTGGCTGGATTTCAGCTATCGGCGGCTCAATTGGTAGCGATTGGGACAATTGTCTTTCTGACGTACATCAACAGCCGGGGTGTAGAAAACGGTGTCGCCGTGCAGACGATCCTCACTACGGTTAAAATTCTTTCCCTGGTCGGTTTAACCATCGCTGGTCTGGTATGGGGAGCCAAAGCGGAAGTGTGGCAACAGAACTGGCAGAATGCCTGGACCTTGTCAGCTTTGACCCAGAATAATGGGCAAATCGAAAGTACCGCTCTGTCGGGACTGGCCTTTTTCGGAGCCATTGCCGTTGCCATGAAAGGCACTTTGTTTTCGAGTGATTCCTGGCATTCGATTACGTCCATCGCCGGGGAAGTAAAAAATCCGCAGAAAAACATCGGTTTAAGTCTGGTACTGGGCACGCTGATTGTGACATTTCTGTACGTCCTCACCAATGTCATGTATCTGGCCGTTGTCCCCTTGTCCGAAATGGCTTTTGCTCCGAATGACCGCGTAGGCGTCGTTGCCGCCGATTACATCTTTGGCTCCTGGGGTACCATCGCCATTGCCATCATGATCATGATTTCTACGTTTGGCTGTAACAACGGACTGATTCTTTCCGGTGCCCGCGTGTACTACACCATGGCGAAGGATGGGCTGTTTTTTCGCAAAGCGGGTCTTCTTAATAAAAACAAAGTACCCGCCTACAGCCTCTGGATTCAATGTGCCTGGGCCAGTTTGCTTTGCCTGACAGGTGAGTACAACCGTCTGTTAGC
>JAAIGE0101308620.1_pt1 | contig 12311 bp, 8 predicted proteins | sample 6487951 | NCBI WGS metagenome assembly JAAIGE01 (sample SAMN13974128, study PRJNA590717) | phyllosphere metagenome | biome: tomato field; feature: multiple bacterial spot infested tomato fields; material: tomato leaves; isolation source: leaves from tomato fields | host: Solanum lycopersicum ... | reverse complement strand
TTCACTTCCAGTGGATTGCTACATTGGGGCACATCTGAGGGCATGCTTTGGATGGTTTGAAAAGGATGCCCCCAGCCCAAGGCCAAGTGGCCCATTGATGAGGATAGATGCGACCGGACGCTTTGCGATCGACATACCGCCCTGAGGCTTTCAGTGGCGGCCCGGACGGCAGGCTTGGGGGAATAACGTTTCAAGCTCTTTTATGAAACGTTATCTTCCCCCAAATCAATCCTATGACTGCAGCAACCGAAGATGCGGCCAGCACGCTGAGTTTGGCGGACGACAGCAATGCAGCATCGGAAAACGCCAACGATGCAATAAAAATAGACATCGTGAAGCCAATCCCTGCCAACAGGCCAACTAGCCCTACTCCACTCCACGTCACACCATCGGGCAACTTGCAGATGTTCAGTGTGACCAGAGCAAAGCTGGCCAGAATGACGCCCAGCGGCTTTCCAAGCACCAACGCCAGCATCACACCCACGAACACTTTCTGAGAAAGCGCCTCATCCAAATTGGCACCTGCAAAGCTCACCCCGGCGTTAGCCAGCGCGAACAGGGGCATGACGCCAAAAGCCACCCATGGGTGCAACCCTACCTGGATTCGCTGAACGGGTGGCAGCACTTCGCGCTGCGCGTGGCGCAATTGCTTGAGTGGTTCTGCGACGGCCTGCGGATTGTCTTTGGCCTGAGAAAAGCGGTCCATTAACTCATGGAAGGTCCGCCCGATTGTTTCCAGTGGGCGCTCCGTTGCGGGCTTGGAGTTCACCGGCGTCATGAGCCCAAGTATCACTCCCGCCAGCGTTGGATGAACGCCAGTCTTCAGCAGCCCAAACCAGACGATGGCACCCGGCACCACATAGGCATATGCCTTGCCTATGCCCATTCGCTGTAAAGCCAATACCAGTGCCAAACCGCCCAACGCGATTACCAACCCCAGATAATCCAGGCTTGCGGTGTAGAAGATCGCGATGATCAAAATCGCGACGATGTCATCGATAATGGCCAGTGCCAACAGCAGAATCCGCACGCCACTCGGGATAGATTTCCCCAGCAAGGCGAGCACCCCGACGGCAAAAGCAATGTCAGTCGCGGTAGGCACAGCCCAGCCGACACTCGCCTCGCTACCATGATTGAGCAGCGTATAGATGATCGCCGGCATCATGACACCGCCCAGCGCCGCCCCTAAAGGCAGTGTCGCGAGTTTCATATTCGCCAGTGCGCCGTCCTTGATCTCTTGGCGGATTTCAGCCCCAACCACCAAAAAGAAGATCGTCATCAGGCCGTCGTTCACCAGAAAATGCAGTGAGCGGGAAACGCTGAAATCGCCCACCCCCAAGGTGACCTGCGTGTGCCAGAAATGCTCATAGGATTCGGCGACCGGACTATTGGCCCAAATCAGCGCCGCCAACGCCGCGAGCAAAAGGACGATCCCGCTGACTGCTTCAATATGAGAGAACCGCTCCAGCGCAGAAAACGCACGTTCGGTTAAAACCTGAGGACGGGGAATAGCTGGAGAGGCCGAGTTTTTTTCAGACACGATAACGCTCCGTTGGCGGCCCGACCAACGCTTGCATTTAACCTGCGCAGTGCCGTATGCAGCAACGCACCCAGCGCGATCATAAGAAGCTGGCCGATGAGATGCAAATTGCCATGGCCCGATGCGCCATGAAACTTCTGATTCGGGGCACACTCAATCAGCCGTAGTCTGTGGCGCACGTCACTGACTTTCATTGAAGCGTGACCACGACTGGCCCAATTATTTATAAGGACTGATTATGATCGCTCGCTGGCGCTGGCTGTTGAGTCAACTGACCAAGCGACTATGGTTCAGAGCCAGCCTGTTTTCCCTGCTCGCGGTGGCCACTGCGTTACTTGCCGTGGTTTTCAAGGACTTCATTCCCGAGTCTCTGCCCACCCGGATTGGTGCCGACGCTGTCGACAAGATTCTCGGAATCATCGCCTCCAGCATGCTGGCCGTCACCACCTTCTCGCTGAGCACGATGGTGACGGCCTATGGCGCTGCGAGCAGCGGCGTTACGCCACGTGCGACCACGCTGGTGATGGAAGACACCACCACACAAAATGCGCTTGCTACTTTTATCGGCTCATTTCTGTTCAGCCTGGTAGGCATCATTGCGCTGAGTACCGGTGCCTACGGCAGACAAGGCAGGGTGCTGCTATTTGCGGTGACGATCGTCGTGGTCATCCTCATCGTCTACACCCTATTGCGCTGGATCGATCATTTGTCCAGGCTCGGGCGCGTAGGCGAAACCATTGACCGGGTGGAAAAGGCTGCAATCGAAGCCATCATTAACAGGGTTCAGCGGCCTTATCTAGGTGGTATGTCTTACTCGGTAGATCAGGCGCTTGCCACCTCTGCAACATCGGTGAAAAGCCGCGACACAGGTTATGTGCAACATATCGATGTACATGCTTTGGGGCTTATCGCCAAAGCGCGACAGGTGAAAATCTACCTGGACATTCTGCCGGGAAGCTTTGTTCATCTGGGCATGCCCGTTGCTCACACCGTGGCCTTGAGCAATGAGATGGCTGACGAACAATACCCATTGGAGGAGAAAATTCTCGAGTCTTTGACGCTGGGGGTTCGTCGAACTTTCGAACACGACCCACGATTCGGGCTTTCCGTCCTTTCCGAAATTGCTTCACGCGCCCTCTCACCAGCAGTCAATGATCCAGGAACTGCTATCGACATCATTGGTCGCGGAGTAAGAACCCTCACTTGCTGGGGTAAACCACAGCAACCCGTTTCGCAGATAGACTCGGACTGTGAACTGGTTTACCTGCACGGCCTGACAGTGGATGATCTGTTCGATGACTTCTTCGCCCCCATCGCCAGAGACGGTGCTGCGCTTCTGGAAGTGGATGTGCGCCTGCTGAAGGCGCTTGTCAGCCTTTCACAAATCAATCCGGACTATTCCAGAAACCCTGTGCCAGACACGCGGATCTTTTACTCAAGCGCGCGAATAGCGCGCTTACCCTGCAAGAGGATAAAGACCAACTCCGCGCACTGGCCCGACCGCTGGCGGTTTAGCCTACTGCCTCGCTTGACGCGGCGCTGATTCATCCGCCAACGGCTGGATAAAGCCGCGAGCCAACTGCTGATACAACTCAGGCCCCATTCTTGAACTTACTGCCTTGGCGATCAGGGAGACAGCCATCAGGCTGATCACCATTGAGTGGCTGTCAATCATTTCCATGACGATGATCGCGGACGTGATGGGCGACTGGGTCACTGCTGCCAGAAAACCGACCATGCACAGGGCGATCATGGGTTGCATGGCCAAGCCGAATAGATCAGCGACGTTTGCACCTACGGCGGCCCCCACGGCCAGGGCCGGGGCAAAGATGCCGCCAGGAATGCCCGAGAAATAAGTCACCACTGTGGCGAGAAAACGCGTGATTGGAGCGTGCCATGGCAAGCTGATTTCGGAAGCGATGACGTGGGATGTGACACCGTACCCACTGCCAAAAGACATACCACCGCTTAGCCAACCCAATATCGCCACAATCAAGCCACAGATTCCGGCGAACCAGACAGGATGCCGGGCGCGCCACTCCCAGACTACAAATCGACGATGTCGCTGAGGCCACAGCAGCATTTGGCTGAACAATCCGCCCAACAGCCCGCAGCCGACACCGATCACCATCACTGGCGCGACGATATCGACATTGATGCCCTCTATGTTGAAGTGACCGAAGTAGTTGTAATTACCTTGCAACGCAATTGCGACCATCCCAGACAAGATGATGGTACTGAGCAGCACCCCGCTCGTGCGGGTTTCCAGCTTGCGTCCCAGTTCCTCCACAGCGAAAGCGATGCCAGCCAGAGGGGTGTTGAACGCGGCGGCAATACCTGCCGCACCGCCAGCCAGAATAAGGTCCTCAGCGCGAATGACCCGTGCGTTGGGCAAAAACCGATGAAAGAAATGCATGATCGAGGCCGCGACTTGCACCGAGGGGCCTTCGCGCCCAGCCGAAAAGCCCCCAGTCAACGCCAAGGCACCTAGCCCTATCTTGGCGAAAGCTATGCGAAGCGAAATCAGACTGTCCACCCGCTTGCCCTGATGAACCAGGCGGGTGGCCGCGATCACTTGAGGGATGCCGCTGCCCTGTGCTCCGACAAAAAAGCGGGTGGTCAGCCAGACAACCAGCATGCCGATCAGTGGGGTGTAAATGAAGGGTAGCCACGGCCGCTCGGCAGTCTGCTGGGCAAATTGCGCCAGAGCCATATCGGCCAGACGAGCAAACATAACCACGAGCAGCCCCGCCATGGTCGCGGCCACCCAAAGCGTGATGCGGGTGCGCCAGCGCATTGAGGCAAAACGGCGGCGTATCAGCATTATCGGTTTGATCACTCAATGGTTTCCAGTTACGGTTCAACGTGATGTGTCAGCAAGCCTACTCAAATAAACGACGACGTCCAAACACAATTGGAAGACTACTTGCCTGGTGATCTGGCCCACTTGGGGTATCGCTTCGACCAGATGGTCAACCCGTTGTCTTTTGGTAACGGAGGGCGGTACGCATCGCACTGACTGGGTTTGTCATTCCATTCATGGCGGTCTATACCCGGCGCTTATGCTGCAACACGATTATCTGTGGATGACCACCGTCAACTGCCGCCTCAACAGCCACTGAAGCTTGCGCGCACGACTGAAGCTGGTGACTTGCAACTGTGTTTCGATGGGAAGTGCTGACCCCTCGCCGGCCAAGTCTGAAACCTGACACTCGACGACTAAGAATCAATTCAATCCGACTGATTTGGCCGAACTTTCGGCAAACACTGTCAGATAGGGGAACCAAATATCTCGTTCTACCCTCGGAACAGCGGGCATCAATACAAATGCACGCAATGCGTGCCCTAACCAAGGAGGCTCTCATGGGTCAAAACCCAAAGGATGATCTACCCGTCAATCCTCAGCCCGTCGGTGAGGACGGCATTCCTGCTCCCAGCGGAGCCGCGAACCTCATTGATACCGACTATGTCATCGGCCAGGACAACATCAAGGGTGACTTTTCCTTTTCGCTGGATATCCATGGCAAAGTCTTCATCATTTCGGCAGCGGCAATATTGCTGTTCGTCATTCTGACATTAGCGTTACAGAATGAGGTCGAGCCCCTTTTCAGCTCGATCCGCAACTGGCTGACAAGCCGCCTGGCATGGTTTTTCATGAGCGTGGCCAACATCTTTGTTGTGCTGTGCCTGGTGCTGATTGTTTCTCCATTAGGCAAGGTTCGCTTGGGCGGAAGAGACGCCAGGCCAGACCACACTTACATTGGCTGGTTTTCAATGCTCTTTGCCGCAGGCATGGGTATCGGACTGATGTTCTACGGCGTTGCCGAACCTATGTCGCACTACGCCGCGTCAATGGGTGGTGTCACTCTCGACGCTAATGGCGCGCGTACCGACTGGGCTCCGCTGGCAGGTGCTGCAGGCGATATGAAAGGGGCCGCCGACCTGGCAATGGCCTCAACAATCTTCCATTGGGGCCTGCACCCTTGGGCGATCTACGCGATTGTTGCGCTGTCCCTTGCTCTTTTTTCCTACAACAAAGGTCTGCCACTCTCAATACGCTCGATCTTCTATCCATTGCTGGGAGAACGTGTCTGGGGATGGCCAGGGCATATCATCGATATACTCGCGGTTTTCGCCACGCTATTCGGATTGGCGACATCACTAGGGATCGGTGCAGAACAGGCCGCTGCGGGGATTGAATACCTGTTCGGTATCAAGTCCTCGAACCTGAGCAAAGTTGTGCTGATCATTGGCATTACACTGATAGCACTGTGGTCGGTTTTGTCAGGCCTGGACAAAGGTGTGAAGCTGCTGTCCCAGATCAACATGGGTTTGGCGCTGTTACTGCTGCTGTTCATTATCGTCGTGGGCCCGACTCTCGCAATTTTCAGCGGGTTCTTCAAGAATCTGGTGACCTACGCAGAGTACCTTCCGGCACTGTCCAACCCGTTCGGAAGAACTGACACCGAGTTCACTCAAGGCTGGACTGCCTTCTATTGGGCCTGGTGGATCAGTTGGTCACCTTTTGTCGGTATGTTTATCGCCCGTGTCAGTCGCGGTCGGACCGTTCGGGAATTCCTGATCTCAGTGTTGTTGGTACCTACACTCGTTTCAGTATTGTGGATGACAACGTTCGGCGGAACGGCTATTGACCAAGCCACCGTCCAGGGATTTGTCGGTGTCAAGGATGCCGTCCTGGAGCTCAAGTTGTTCGCAATGCTCGGGCATTTACCGCTCAAGGATATCACCTCGTTTCTGGGGATCATCCTGGTCATTGTCTTCTTCATTACCTCCTCTGACTCCGGGTCTCTGGTGATCGACACCATCACAGCCGGTGGCAAAGTCGACGCACCTGTTCCACAGCGCGTTTTTTGGGCAGTCATCGAAGGTGTGATCGCCATCGCTTTGTTGCTCGGCGGTGGTCTGGTGGCATTGCAGGCGATGGCCGTTTCCACCGGCCTGCCGTTCGCGATCGTACTGATGCTGGGGTGCATTTCATTGATCAAAGGCCTGATGTCTGAGCCCCGATCGTAATACCGCACAGGATGACTTAACAAAATCTGACATTGTCTGCGAGACGCGTAACTCTGCAATGGAGTTGCGCGCTCACGGGCACCTGTCGAGGGTGGCATGCTGCAAGCAACTATCGATTTTTTCATAAGTGTTGTCAGGGACCAGCGGCACACTTTTGCTGCTCGCATTCCTATTGATAAGTATCGGAGTACCTGACTTGCCTGAGCCTTGGTGTGGGCAGCGTTGCAGTCGCACGGGCTGTGCAGAATATATTGATTGAACGGCCCTTACGAAATAGAGGCCCCCCCTATCTACCAGCAAAGGCTTGATCAAGCGGAGCAGTAGATCAATCCCACAGCGTTCCGATGGGAGTGGATGGGGAGTAATGGTTAGCTATCTGCGCCTGCAGCAACTCGGCAGTAGCAAGGGCATCGGTCAGCGCGTGATGCGCATGGTAGTTTGGCAGGTTGTAGCGCACGCGGCTGTCCGCCAGCCTGATCGAGGGCTGAGGACGACGCAGAAGCCGGTCGAGCCATCCAGGTTTCTGTCTATGCATTCGTGCTTCCAACTGCATGGTGTCAATGACCGGAAACTGCAGCCCTTCTCCCAGATAACGGCGAAACGCCTGATCAAGAAAGCCTCGCTCGATATTACGGTAATGCACAACCATCACCCTCCCTGCCATCGCCCCCAACAGGGCATCCACAACCTCCGTCAGCGGGGGAGCCTGCAAAATATCGGTATGGGTGATGTGGTGGAAGGTGATCGATTGACTACTCAGCTCTGAGGGAGGCTTGATCACCCAATAAAATGCCTGACCGCACTGTACACGTTGCAAGCTGAACGGCATCAGGCCGATGCTGACAATGCTATGGACCTGCGCGTTGAGGCCAGTGGTCTCCACATCCATCGCCAGCAATTGCACCTGCTCTATGGGTGTCCTTGCGTCAACGGCGCCAGCTTCATAGAACCTTCGCACGCAAGGATTGATCGCGTTATGAGCCAACGTCTGAAATCTGTCGGCCCATTCCACGGTTTCAGGTTTGCTTACGGAGTGGCTACCCATCATTACGACTGACGCCCTTTGCCCGGATAGCGAAATCGCAGAAAATTCTGCGCATTGCTCAACACTTGAAACGCTTCTTTGAGGTTGTGCCTTTCACTGGTGGAAAATCGCTCAGGCTCAATGTAGTTATCCGGCGTCGCGCCCTGCTCAAGGGCGTCTGCCTGATGCCGGATTCGGACCATGGACAAAAACTCTAATGCGTAACGTAGATGCTCCACTGCATCTGGCTGTAAACGCTGGGTCGTGCTGATTGCATCGAGACGATCAAACGAGTTCTGCGCCGTAGTGCCGCACGCCAGAGCATGGATGCGGATGAGGTCGGTCAGGGGTGCTGTTCCCCTGCCCTTCAAATTGATAATTCTCTTCTGCTGGCCATCTGTTTCCACTACAAAAGTACGGAAGAACCCCAACGGTGGCGTACGATTCAGCGCAATCCGGGCCATTGCGTTAAGAAATCCGGGATGGGTACTGGATTTTTCAGCACACAACGTCTTGAGCGCGTGAACGAGATCAAGCCGGCCATAAACACCATCGAGGTCGAAAAAAATACTGCTGTTAAGTAGCGTCCCGGCATTTGGTTTTTCAATCCATCGCTCAAAGTAGGCTCGCCAGATCCGTAATGGCTGCCGCCACTGATCATTGGTGGCCATCACCCCACCCTTGCAATAGCTATAGCCGCACGCTGCGAGGCCATCACTGACGAATGTGGCAAGACTGTGAAAGTAACCGTCATGCAGAACGGGGTCGAACCGATCATCCAGCACCAGAGCGTTATCCTGGTCGGTTACCAGCAATTGCTCATCTCGAGCCATCGAGCCCAGTACCATGAAGCAGTACGGTACTGGCGGCGGACCCAGTTCTTTCTCCGCCAACTCAATCAGACGCTGGGTAAAGGCCCGGCCAATACCTGAAATAGCGCTGCCGATCATGTGCGCAGTCGCGCCGTCCCGCACCATCCGAATGTAGGTGGCGCGAAGATCACGCAGCAATGAGCGCAATCCCGCGACAGACGTCTGATTGGATATTCGGTTGACCAGATACAAGCTACTCTGGGACTCGTAACGGATGATATCCGACAGATTAATCAGGCCTAAGGTACGGCCCTTGTGGACGACTGGCAGGTGATGAATATTACGCCTCAGCATGACCAGCATCGCCTCGAACACCGAGTCGTCTGCCTGTATTGCTACGGGATCGCTGGACATGACTTCACTGATAGGTGTCGATACCCCGCTTCGCCCCAAGGCAACTACACGCGTACGCAGATCCCGATCAGTGACGATACCGACCATCTTTGCTGCTTCGCCTTCAACCACAGCCATCACTACCACACAAGAAACACTTTGTTCGGTCATGACTTTGGCGGCGTCATGCACCGAGGTGTCGGATGCGACCCAGACCAAAGCACGAGAAATCAAAGCGCGGCTTTTCAGTTGGATCAACTCGCTTGCACGGCCTTGGGCATCGACGGCGGACTTGAGTCTGGAGTGGCCTTCCGCCTCAACGAAATCGGCAAAGGCATCGTGCTGCGCACATAACTGGGCGAACACCTCTGCGGGAATAAAGTAGATCAGGCTGTCTTCCAGGGCGCGGGCAGGAAATCGAACTTTGTTGCTGCGTAGCAAACCTGCCTGGCCGAAGATGTCTCCTTCAACGAGTCGGTTGTAGAGCTCACCATTCCGGCGATAAACCTCTACTGCCCCGCTGCGCACGTAGTGCAAGTCCTGAATGATCGCTCCCGCCTCGAGGATATCGCTGCCGGCCTTGAAATAGCCGACTTCAACGCGCTGTGCGATAGCATCCAGCGATGCCTGCGGCAACGTATCGAAAGGTGCGAAGCGTTGAAGATGGTCGCGAATCTCCAGTAACTCGATTTGCATGGGACCTCAAGGTCGATGAACAAGGTGGGCCCGGCCAAGTGCCCGGGCAGGATCAGTGCTGCAGTCATGTGCCACCAGATCACATGTCAGAGAGATGTTCAACCAACCCATGCCCGTATGAAGAAGCCCGCGTGGAAAAGCGGCTTCATTACTGTTTTTCCGGGTAGCGTGCAACGGGTCGTCTTGTCATAGACATTTGTGTAACATGCGTCACCGGGTGTCACCGCAAACCGCGGCAAGGCAGGTTTAACTTAGCGCAGGTCGGGCCGCCGCGCGGGATTATCACGCCTATGAACCTGGACCCCTCGCGTCTTGAAAAAGACCATAGCCATAGTACAACACCTGCTGCGCTGGCTTTCCTCACCCGTTTTTTCGCTGCCGAATCCGCTGGCGGCCTGATTTTGATGGCGGCTGCGTTTGCCGCGCTCGTCGTCGCGAACTCCTCCTGGTCTGAAACTTACTTCTCAACCCTGCATATCAAATTCTTTGGTCTCTCGATCGAACATTGGGTCAACGATGGGTTGATGGCTATTTTCTTCATGCTGGTCGGCCTCGAAATCAAGCGTGAAATGCTGGTGGGTCAGTTATCCAGCTGGAGCCAGCGCGCACTTCCGGGCTTTGCTGCACTGGGAGGAATGCTCTTACCAGCTTTGATCTACATTGCCATCAACTGGGGGAATCCTGAAACCCTGGGTGGTTGGGCAATTCCTGCGGCAACGGACATTGCTTTTGCGTTGGGCGTTTTGTCCCTGCTGGGCAAGCGTGTTCCTGTCTCTTTGAAAATTTTCCTGTCTGCCCTGGCGATTCTCGATGACCTCGGGGCAGTGGTGATCATCGCGCTGTTTTACACCAGCGGTTTATCCATCAGCATGCTCCTGGCTTCGCTGGCGGTGATTGTTTTCCTGTTCGTGCTCAACCGTTGCGGAGTGAAGAGGATTTGGCCTTACCTGGTAGCGGGCGGTTTACTGTGGTTCTTCATGCTCCAGTCCGGCATTCACGCGACGTTGGCGGGAGTCATTCTCGCACTCTGCATTCCGCTGGGTGATCCGGACCACGAGCGCAAATCTCCACTTATCTATCTGGAGGAAAAACTGCATCCGTGGGTGGCTTTCGCCGTCGTGCCCATCTTTGGTTTTGCCAACGCCGGTGTGTCGCTTGCAGGTATTTCACCCGGTAATCTGATTGATCCAGTGCCGCTGGGCGTGGCTTTGGGGCTCTTGCTGGGTAAGCAAGTGGGCGTGTTCGGTCTCTCCGCGCTGGCCATTCGTTCAGGTCTGGCAAGACTGCCGGAAGGATGTGGTTGGCTCCAGCTATACGGCATGGCACTGCTATGCGGCATTGGCTTCACGATGAGCCTGTTTATCGGGGCGCTGGCCTTTGCCGGAAATCCACTTTTGGTGGATGAGGTAAAAGTCGGTGTGTTACTGGGCTCTGTGCTTTCCGCTGTTCTAGGGGTTGCCGTTCTTCTCAGCGCCAGGCCGCTCCTGTTGGAGCCTGACATTAACCGCTCAGGCAGCCAGGGACCCGCCCCGCTGGATTAAGTGAGTCCCAAGAGTGCAGGAATGAACGCTTGATAAGTTGCACGAGGGTAAAGCGTCCCGCTTGAGATCTGACAAGGCTGCTCAGGTCAGCCTGTCAGAATGAATCGCCAAACTCGGCATATGGCCGTAGTTTCTATTCCACTACTACTCGCACTCTTGCCAGATTCGCGACCCGCGTAAACTCCGTCGTGGCGTCACCTTCACGCTGGACGGTGGCGCGGAGCACGGGGTAGTAGGTGCCAGGTTCCGGGTAAACAAGTGTCTTATGTACCGCGAGCGTTTCTGACGGCTGATGAGGAAGTGGAGCATCCAGAAAATCATTGTTCCCCGTCTGACTCCATTCTGTTTTCACAATTTTGCCGGCAGATGCCGGAACGGTAATGTCACCCATCAACGTAACGGGCTCCCCGACTTTGGCAATGATTCTCTCGCCGCTCCTTGACGTCAGTTTCACACCTGGCTGGATACCCTGCCTGGCTGATGCGTCTGCGGGTAACGAGACTTGACCGTTATTGAGCGCATACTGAGTGGAACGAGGCGGCGCTCTATCATCTTCCACCCAGGCACTCACGTCCCTGACCGCTTGTTCGAGGATGCCGTTGTAATCGATGAGTCTCACAAATTGATTGTCGGCCGCGCCCGAGGCCACAACGCTGCCATCCAGATGGTCTGCATTATCGTTTAACCAGATCCGAACCTTCGCATCGTACTGATCCCCCTCTTCTGCCTTCAATCGCTGGCCATACCAGTCGGCATCCCAAGGGTAGGCATCGACATCAAGTGCATTGGCGATGATTATCATTTTGCTGTTTATTTTGCCGGTGAAGCTACCGCCTCCGCTGACACCTTTGCTGATTATTGAGCCTGCTTCCTGAGGGCGTTGCGGGTAGCGCGGTGAACCGTCTGCATTGCGAAATTGATCCCACACAGCAAATCCACCAGATACCGGTACCTGATGCCGATGGTAGGAGGTCAACGCAATTGCCCAGCGATTATCGACACGAATCCTGGTTCCAGTTCTCAGGGTATTGAGCGTGTCGGCCTGATTTTGCTCGGATAGCTTAATGACTCCGTGCTCGGCATCCAACGACCCAAGCAACTTTCGATTGCCCCCTTCTGCTCCGTCGAGGGTAAAGTCCAACCAAGCGCTGTTTTTGAGGTGCGACAACCCGGCCACGTGCAAACTTGATGGCTTACCCTCCGAGTCACGATCTATCCTTTGAACCGACACTACGCGGTCAATTTTCGCCCTTCTGACAAGATTGCCCAGC
>JAAIGE0100637603.1_pt1 | contig 12311 bp, 8 predicted proteins | sample 6487951 | NCBI WGS metagenome assembly JAAIGE01 (sample SAMN13974128, study PRJNA590717) | phyllosphere metagenome | biome: tomato field; feature: multiple bacterial spot infested tomato fields; material: tomato leaves; isolation source: leaves from tomato fields | host: Solanum lycopersicum ... | reverse complement strand
TGCTGAAAAGGACAGCACTTTTTCCTCAATATGAATAACCCAGGTGCCCAGCTGAGCCAGGTTAACGGCATTCTGAAGGGACTGACTCGACTGCTCGCTTCTTTTCTGAAGCCGAATCTGAGTGGTGACATCAATCGAGAAACACAGGATCCCGTATACTTCCTGATGATCATCGAGCAAAGGCGTGTAGCAGACATTGAAATACTTCTGCTGCAACTGCCCTTCCTGCATAATATAAGCCGTCAGGGCTTTCTGCTCGTACGTTTCTTTGGTTTCGTAAACCTGCTGTAGTAGGTGCAGGAACGGCTGATTTTCTATCTCAGGCATCACCTCAATCAGAGGTTTATTGAGAATATGAGGTCCCTTTCCGGCGATATCTACAAAAGCCTGATTAACCGTGGCAATTTTAAAATCAGGCCCGATCAGCCGGGCAATGGACACCGGAGCCGACTGAATTACGTGCTCTAGTTCCGCTTTTTGTCTCTCCAGCTCTTTCCGCATACGCACCTGAGACGTGACGTCCGTAGCAAGCACCAGTAATTGGGTGTAACGCTGAAGATCCTCGTTCCAGTGAGGTTTATACGTGAAGTCAATGTAGTTCGGCTCCTGCTCCGATGGCAGGGGGACTTCCACTTCCGGTACACTCAGAATGGTTCCGGAGGCCAGTACTCCTTTCAACTTTTCTTTATATTCTTGTCCGATCAGATCAGGTATGGCTGCCAGCAGGGGTTTTCCCAGCAACTCTTCCGGTTTTTTTCCGATTAAAGTGGCATATAAAGCATTGATAGTTATGTAACTGAGATCATGCTCCTCCAGTAGAGCCATGCCTATCGACGTAGAGTCAAGCCACGTAAACAGCTCCTGAGATATACTCACGGGGGCGGATTTTACCTGCTGTGCAACTCCCCGAAGGAGGAGGGTGTCATTTACCCGTTCGGATTGACCCCATAGTCTGACGGTATGGTAGTCCTGAATCAGCGGATCCATGCAACGGAAGGTAACATCGAGCGAAGTTTCTGTTTTCAGAGCCTGAGCAAAAGCCTGATTGACCTGATCCCTTTCTTCCGGATGCACCCGGTCAAGAAATGCGGTATAGCTATGATAAGATGGGTCTTTCATGCCCAGTAGTTGCTGAAAGCGGTCATCTCCCCGGTAGTGTGCTGACGTAGAATCCAATTGCCAGATGCTTAGTCCGGCAGCCTTCAGGGCTAAATCAGTTTGTAATGTAAATTCAGGGGAATAACTCATAAGTCGGGCAAACTACTTGGTATATGATAAGTAAATAACCTTCCAGGCACTAAAAGGTTAGCTAAAAGTAAACGTAACTTTTTTAACTGACAGGAAAATCCCGAAGAGTCTTCTAAAATGTAATTGAACCAAACAGCTCTACTCCTGCTGACCTTCAGATCCGGTAACTGAACATTTAGAAAGTTATCCCTGCTGAAAAACCTTTCGCGTAAGGCATTGAGTAAGAATGATCTGAAAAATACATGAACTTACCACTGGTAATTCTGTACCACTAACCACGATTATACTGCATTACTGAGGACTGAAATCAATCTCCTGCGATGGGGAACCTGAAAACTTATTTCAGAACCTCTATTCGGGCTGCGAAGGCAGACGGGTGCTTTGTAACCAGAAGCTCTCTACACTATCCCAGAAATTTTCCAGCTTTTTATAACTGTCGGGCTTAACCACGTATCCGTTGACTCCCAAATGATAAGCCAGATTTACGTGACTTTCTGCGTCTGAGGTGGTTAGCATCAAAACCGGAAGTTTTTTAAGTCTGGGATCATTGCGAATTTTCTCCAGTAAGCCTAACCCATTCAAACCGGGCATATTGATGTCTAAGAGAATAATGGCCGGCCACATTTCTTCTTCGAAAAGCAACTCATAGGCCTGGTGGGCATTGCTCACCATTTTTAGCTCAAAGAGCCGATCTTTTTCAGCGAAGGAAGCCTGTAGTAAAAATTGATCGTCTTCATCGTCCTCTACTGATAATACTACGAAGGGTTTAATCGGCATATATTCCTTTAATTGAAAAATGTAGGTTCTTACTAGCCAGACTAGTCATTAATTCTGGGCAATTGAGCACTGTGAGACCAGAACATATTGAGGCTCAGCCAAAAGGCCTGAATGCTGGTGAGATCGCTTGGTTTTTCCAGATACGCACTTGCTCCCATTTCGTAGGCCTTGTCCACCAGTGAAGTGGTAGTAAACATGGAAAACATCAACACAGGAATGTGCCGAAAGCGGGCGGACTGTTTCAGTTGTCCGAGCAGTTCCAGGCCATTCATTCCCGGTAGGTCATAATCCAGAAGAATGATGAAGGGACGAAAAGGGGGGCTTTCCAGATACTGCTGTACCTGTTCCGCGGAAGAAAAAAATTCAAATCGGCAACCAGGCTGGCTTCGTTCATACCCGAGCTGTAAAAGCTGCTGATACTCCTGATTGTCTTCAATGATAAGTACCGTTGGTTTAATCATACTGCTATGAGAGTTAGTAAATACTCCTAATGAAGCAAAATTACTAAAAAACCATACGATCCTTACCTTAAAGTAAACAAACTAGCAGCAGAGAGTACTAAAAATGAATAATTGCTAAGGATTACTCTTCAATGGGCTGGTCGGGAGCCCGGGATTTTAACCCTTGTAGACCTGTTTTCCCAAATTCTTTACGCGGGGAGATACACGCAAAAGGACGCACCTTTGCCCGGATCGCCCTGAGCCTGAATAAATCCGCCGTGATTACTTACTACTTTCTGACAGATGGCCAGCCCCACGCCCGTACCCGCAAATTCATTTTTACCGTGTAATCGCTGGAATACTCCAAAAATGCGATCGGCGTAGGTTTCATCAAACCCAATGCCGTTGTCTTTGATGATGATGCGGTGATACTCTCCTCTGCCGGGTTGCCATTTGTCAGTTACTGCAATTTGATCGGAAGAGAACAACTGATACTTTATGTCGATGTGAGGAATCATCGGATTCCCCTGTAGATCTTTGCTGCTGAACTTTAAGGCGTTGGACAGGAGGTTTTGAAAGAGTTGCTCCAGTTGCCGTTCGTCGGCTCTGATGACGGGTAACTCCTCACTTTCAATCCGGGCATTCGTTTCTTCAATGGATACGGAGAGATTATCCATCACCTGATTCAGGACCTGAGAGAGGCTGGTAGACTGAGTAAGAACGGGGCCATTGGAAATTCTGGAAAACGTCAGCAGATCCTGAATGAGAACACTCATGCGTTGGGCTGAACCCTGAATGCGTTCCAGAAAACGAGCATCTTCTCCCAGCGTTTGCTGGTGCCGCCGGACGAGCAGATCACTAAATTGCTGAACTTTGCGAAGGGGTTCCTGCAAATCATGACTGGCAATGTAGGCGAACTGTTCCAGACTTTCGTTCGAACGGCTCAGGTGTTCATTCGTCAGGTACAGTTGCTGATTAATCCGGGCCAGATCCTCATTGGAAGTGGCGAGCTCTACATTAATCGCGGCGAGCTCTTCCGTTCGTTTCTGCACCAGAAGCTCCAGAGACGCCTTGTTTTCCATTTGCAGCGTGATGTCCTGAGCACTACCGCTGACGCTTATGGCTACACCCTGGCGATCACGGTTGATTTTTCCCTGAGCGTGAATACTCCGTTTTTGCCCGGTTTTTAATCCGGTAATCGTATAAATCACATCAAAAAAACCATTGCTGCCGGGTAGCCGGGCTTCCCTGATCGCCTGGTGGATCAGCGGGTGATCATCCGCAAGAATGGGTTCATACCCCCGTTCGATGGTCAGTTCTTCCTGCGGGTCAAATTCACACCACTGCCGCAAACGATCCGAGTATTCTACCTTTCTGGTATTAAAATTTACTTCCCAGGTGGCCAGTTCAGCCAGTTCGATCGCCTCCGCTAATTCGGCCTGGGCTTTGGCCAGCCGCTGCTGTATCCGAATGGCCTCGGTTACGTCAATGGCTATATCCAGAATGGCATAGACTTCGCCTTTTTCGTTTAATAAGGGAGTATAGGTAATGTTGTAAAAATTATAGGTCATTACCCCGTGCCGAACGATATTAACCTGAGAGCCATCACTTTGGAACATGACTCCCGAGGTGTATACCTCATCAAGTATTTGCAGGAAGGGTTGATTTTCCAGTTCGGGCATTACTTCTCTGAGGGGTTTACCCACAATGTCCGGCCCTTTCCCGACAATATCAATAAAAGCCTGATTAGGCATTTCGACCACTAAATCTCTGCCTACGAACAGGCCCATGGCCGCCGGAGCGGTAGCAATGATGTCGCGAAGCTGGGCTTCACGGGCTTCCACCACTTTTCTGCTTCGCACCTGTTCGGTTACATCCGTAGCAATCACGAGAATACCGGAGATGTTCTGCTGCCCGGCCTGACGTTGCGGATGATACGTTAGATCGACGTAGATGGTTTCGAGCTCCTGATTACGCCGCAGGGTTACCGCCACTTCCTTGGCAATGTAGGGAATACCCGTTTCTAACACGCCTTGCAATAATTCCACAAAGCCCTGCCCTTCAAGTTCCGGCAGGGCCTGCATGAGGGATTTACCGATGATCTGATGGGGCTTTCTCCCGACCAGCTCTCCGTAAAATTCATTCGCGGACAAAAAGGTTAGCCCCTGGCGATCCAATTGAGCAATGCCGACCGGAGAGGATTCAAATGCGTTAAGAATCTGTGACTGAGCCTGATGTTCTCGCTCCAGGTTCTTCATATCCTGAGTTACATCCTGAGCGACCCCGCCGAAACGATACACCTGTCCGTTTTCATCAAAATACGACTTGCCATAGAAGCGAACCCAGCGAAGGATTCCGTCATCCGCTCCAATGGTTCGGTAAGTAATATCATATAAACCGCCATACTCCTGCTGAAACGCTTTCTGCACGGCTTCATCCACCCGGCTTACGTCTTCGGGATGAATGTAGGCAATAGCTTCTTCATAAGGGAAGTGATGGTCTCTGGAGAGTCCAAAGAGCTCCTGACAGCGATCATCCCAAATCAGTTTCATCGAACTGGGATCCAGCTCCCATACGCCCAGACCTGCGGATGTTAAAGCAAAATCTATATCTAAACGATCCCGGAGCGAGCTGGGTATGGAAGAATTTTCACCTGGCATGTGAGTCAATTTCTAGAAAAGTGTAAACGTGTAACCATTCCAGCTAAAAATGGTTGCCACTTGTGGAAACGGGGTATCCCCCAAGCACAAGTCTCAGTCTTGGAGATCACGGAATTACGTTCCAGAGGTATTTCATATAAATCACGAAGAGCCCCTCAGGATTTTGAGAGGCTCTTCGTGAGAAAGGACTATAAAGCCACATCTTTTACTTCCAGGGATCCAGTACTACTTTCACACAGTCATCCACTCGCCGCTTGAAGATGTCATAGGCATGAGACACCTCCGTCAGGGGCAGGCGGTGCGTGATGATATCATCGAGCTTTACTTTGCCTTCTGCCACATAGTTCAATAAGGTGTCGATGTGTTTGTGAGCCGGAGCCTGACCGCCTTTCAGAATAATCCCTTTGTCAAAGAACTGACCAATCGGGAAATTATCGTAGGTAGTGGGGTAAACGCCTAATACCGATACAATACCACCCCGCCGAACGGCACTCATGCAGGCTTCCAGTACTTTGGGTGAGCCTTTTTCCAGGTTAATGACGGCTTTGGCCCGATCCAGTAAGTTACGGTCCGGTTCGAAACCAACGGCTTCCACGCACACGTCGGCTCCGCGTCCGTTGGTCATTTCCCGGATTTGAGCCACTACGTCCTTGGCATCGCTGTCCCAGAGAATGGTTTCGCAGTTAGCCGTTTGTTTAGCTTTTTCCAGACGATAGGGAAGGGTGTCGACAATAACGACCCGGGCTGCTCCCCGCAACCACGCACTTTTGGCGGCCATGATTCCTACGGGGCCAGCTCCAAAAATGGCTACGGTTTCGCCACCTTTTACTTCACCCCAGTCAATACCGCTGTAACCCGTCGGAAAAATATCCGTCAGGAAAAGGACCTGTTCGTCCGTCAGATTATCCGGAACGATACGGGGACCGTAATCGGCGTAAGGCACCCGAACGTATTGTGCCTGTCCGCCGTCATAGCCGCCGTATAAATCAGTATAGCCAAATAAGGCTCCGCCTTTTTCCGTCAGCAGCCCCCCTTCAGGACCATAATGTTCGGGATTGCTGTTTTCACAGTGCCCGGGCAGGTGATGGTCGCAGAAGAAGCAGTGACCGCAGGCAATGGGAAAGGGAACCACGACCCGGTCGCCGCGTTTCAGATTTTTGATTTGTGGGCCTACTTCTTCGACAATGCCCATAAACTCGTGACCCAGCACCATCGGTCGGGGCTGAGGCAGTCCACCCGAATAAATATGCAGGTCCGAGCCACAGATCGCCGTGGCCGTTACCTTTAAAATAATGTCTCTTCCTTCCTGAATGGTAGGATCATCTACGTTGTCACAGGTGACCGTTTTAGGACCGTGAATTCGGGCTGCTTTCATAGGAATAGTGGTTTAAATGAAAGAAACAGATATAGAATCATGCCAGTAAGTGGGGTGATTACGAGAGGTAATCCCCACTGGAATCTTCTCCAGTACCGCTTAATTAATTCCCGTTTTTCTAGTTGTTTCTGCTTTACCCAATGGTCCAGCGAGGCCTGTATTCCCCCATTTAATAGGGAATGCTTCTTTTTGATTTCACCTGACGAAAACCAACTCCCTAACATCATTTTTATGAAAATCGGCATCATTGCCCATTTGAAACATCCCATCCGCAAGCCGTTCATGGGTGGACTCGAAGCCTTTACCTATGACATTTGTAAACGGCTGGAAAAACGAGGTCATGAGGTGGTGCTCTACGCCAGTTCCGGGTCAGATGCCGCCTCCGTTATTAAACCCATTCTGGAAGACAATGCCTACAATCAACTCACCGGAACCCGCTATCCTTCCCATGAATTATGCCAGGATTTCATTACTACCCATCACGCTTACGTAGAACTTATGCAGGACATCGACTTTGATGAGCTGGATATCATTTTTAACAATAGCCTGAATTACGTACCCATCACGATGGCCTCAGTCGTTCGGACGCCCATGCTGACGGTATTGCATACGCCACCCATTTTCGAGATGAAAAAAGCCGTTAGCCGGGAACAGCAGTCGGGCAAGATCCGCTACGTTTCCGTGTCAGAGAAAAATGCCCGGTCGTGGTCGCCCTACGTGGCTTCCTGTCAGGTTATTAACAACGGTATTGACTTGTCAACCTGGACATTTCATCCGGAAAATCAGAAAGAATACATCCTCTGGTTCGGCCGTATTCACCCCGACAAAGGACTGCATCTGGCCATACTGGCGGCCAAAACCGCGGGTAAACGTCTGAAAATTGCCGGGACCATCAGCGATGCCGCTTATTTTGAAGAATGGGTGAAACCCCTGCTCGATGATACCATCGAAATGGTCGGTCACTGTACGCCCGAAGAACTGAACGGACTCATCGGAAACGCGGAAGTGTGTCTCATTACGCCCTGCTGGGACGAACCTTTTGGGCTGGTAGTGGCCGAATCGCTGGCCTGCGGTACGCCCGTGGCGGGGATTTCCCGGGGGGCCTTACCTACGCTGTTGAGTCCGCAAACGGGCTGTCTGTCTTTCTCTGCCAATCCCGAGAGTCTGGCCATCTGCATCCACGAAGCTGCCCGGCTGGATCGGCAGGCCTGCCGTGAGCGGGCTGAAAGTTTCTTCGATGTCGAGCGAATGGTAGATGCTTATGAAGAAACTTTTCTGGAAATGATTGCCCAGCATTCATCCGTTTCGTATGCCGTCTAACGTTGCTTTTTACATTCATCACCACGGAGCGGGCCATTTGATGCGGGCCATCGCCATTGCCGAACAACTCACGGACTGCTCCGTGACTTTTCTGGGTAGTAATCTGAAAAAACACCAGATGCTCATTCCGGGGGGTATTCACTGCATTCATCTTCCGCTGGATGTGCCCCAGCCTGACGACGTGCATCACCAGCCGGGACCCGGAGCCGATTGTTTTCATTACGCTCCGCTGGCCGTAGGTGGCCTGACGAAACGCATGGCTCTGCTTACGCAATTTCTAACGTCTCAGGAATCCTTACTTCTCGTGGTGGATGTTTCCGTGGAGGTTACCTTACTGGCCCGTTTGCTGGGCATTCCTACCCTGGTGATTCGTCAGCACGGACATCGTCAGGATTTGGCTCACCGGATGGCCTACGAAAGTGCCCAGCTTCTGGTGGCCCCTTACCCCGATTGGATGGCCGATCGGCAGGAAGACTGGCTGGAAAGTAAAACGCTGTATTCCGGGGGATTTTCCCGGTTCACCTTTACTGCAAAACCTGTTGATCTGGGAGTAATTAAAAATCAGGTAGCTGTGTTTGTGGGACAAGGAGGAAGCTCTTTAGACTCCAACCTGTTGAAGCAATTATCCCGACAATGTCCTGATTATGAGTTTCATGTACTGGGCATTTCACCTCTGGAAGCCGAACCTGATTTTCAGAATCTGATTTTTCATGGCCGTCTGGACAATCCTCTACCCGTGTTGATGCGTGCTGAGTTAGTCATTGGAAATGCGGGACATAATACTGTCATGGAAATGGCCGATTTACAAAAGAAATTCGTCTGCATTGCCGAGGAGAGGCCCTTTTCGGAGCAGGAACACAAAGCGGCCTTTCTCAGGGAAAAGGCTCTGGCCGTAGTGCTCTCAGCCGGGGATCTGGCCGAAACTGACTGGCCCACCACTTTACGGAAAGCCCAGGCCCTGCACCCGGATCACTGGCGGGGCACCATCAATCCGCAGGCCCTGAGGCAGATTGCCGCAGCCATCCGGAAAGAATGGGAGAAGATTTACGATTTCAGGGCCTGCTGAATTTCCAGTTCCGAAGGAAGCTGGAGGATCTTAATCTGATGTTCCAACCAGGTTATGTATCCCCGCTTCTGAAAGGCCTTCAGCCAGCCTTCCATGGGCCAGCGGTTCCATTTCTGATGAAATCGCCGGGCATTGGATACAATGGATTCCAAATGATTCAGCGGGGGAGAATAACTCGGGTGGTATTGGTGATAGACCACCGCTGGCAGGGTAATCATGTCTATGTTCTGGTGACGGGCAGTAAAGGAAAAATCGGTATCCTCTGCTCCGTATCCCGTAAAATGCTCATCAAAGCCGCCGATCTGATCAAACACGCTCCGGCTACAGCCGAAATTCAGGGACCAGAATAGTTCGTAAGGAAACTGCCTGAGGTGTCCCCGGACGGGATCTGAACTGCTGTAGTTTTCCAGTTGCTCCAATACATCAGGCTTTTGCGTATTTTCCTGACTCAGGTATCGAACCTGTCCGGCATACAGAGCCTGATCGTTCTTTTCAAAAGCTTCCGCATATTCCCCGATCAGGGACTGGCTACTGATGCAATCCACGTCAATCCATACACAATGATCATACTGAGCCTGGGCAAAGGCATGGTTGCGGGCTTTGGCCAGGGGTAATGTTTCCTCAGACTGAAGTTCAAGACAACGTATAGGAAATGACGTTAGAGGAAGTTCGCCGGGGTAAGCTTTTTCATTCATGTGAACAATTACCAATTCAGCAGGGCTTATTTCACTGTTTGTTAACCCCTGAATAAATTGGACTAAAGCTCTTTTTCTTCCCTGGACTAAGGTTAAAACGGAGATGGATGGCATGGGAATGGGAATTCTGTTTCGGGTAATCCTTGTAAAATAAAAGTGCCCGCTTTGCCTGACACCGACGACCCCTGACAGATCAAAGCTACCGGGATGAAGCTATGATGGATGAAAGTACACTCGGACTTTAAATTAAGCTTTTCAATGAAGATGGCCAGCCCGTCATTAACAACTATTCGCTATCAAAAGATAATTTTCCTGTTTAGGAGCCTTTTGGCATTTATTTTATTTCCATCTATCGTAAGAACATAGCATTTTATACCTCTTTCCTCCCCACTAGAAGATGGTATGGGATTTATAGGTTTTATCAGAAACGTATCTAATCTATTCTGGTTATGAAAAATACAACGGGTGCTGAACCTACCTATAAAACCAAAACGTCTCCTTCAGCGGAGCCAGCTTTACAGGAACTCTTCGTGGATTGCCTCCGGGATATTTACTGGGCCGAAAACCATCTGGTCCAGAGTCTGCCTAAAATGATTGGCTCTGCCACATCCGGCAAACTTAAAAAAGCTCTGGAAGATCACCTGGCTGAAACCGAAACCCACGTGGATCGGCTGGAGCAGATTTTCGAGCTGCTGGGTGAAAAAGCCGTGGCCAAAAAATGCGATGCGATGGAAGGCCTGACGAAAGAAGGCGAAGGCATCATTGAAAGCACGGACGAAGGAACTGCCACGCGGGATGTGGGTATTATTCTGGCTTCTCAGAAAGTAGAGCACTACGAAATTGCTACCTACGGCGGATTAACGCAACTGGCCCAAACCCTGGGTTACGATGAAGTATCTTCCCTGCTTTCTCAAACGCTGGAAGAAGAAAAACAGGCGGATGCCTTACTAACAGAAGTAGCCGAAAGCGATGTAAACTACAAGGCATCTCAGGAAGCCTAAGCCCCTTACCTATCTATTACGAGCAAAATGACCGATCAGAAAAATCAGCCGGGCAATGATAAAATTGAGAACCTGGCCCCTCATACCGAGCAATCCTCGGGCGAAAAAATGACGACCAACACCGGTCTGAAAATCAGTGATGACAATAACTCCCTGAAAGCGGGAGATCGGGGTCCTTCTTTACTGGAGGACTTCATTTTACGCGAAAAAATAACGCATTTTGACCACGAACGCATTCCCGAACGGGTCGTACACGCCCGCGGATCCGGAGCACACGGCGTTTTTAAGGTGTATGAGTCCATGGCTCACCTGACAAAGGCCCAGTTTCTGAATGATCCTTCCCTGGAAACACCCGTGTTCGTTCGGTTCTCTACCGTTGCCGGTTCGCGGGGATCTACGGATCTGGCCCGTGATGTCCGGGGTTTTGCCGTTAAGTTTTATACCCAGGAGGGTAACTTCGATCTGGTTGGCAATAACATGCCCGTTTTCTTTATTCAGGATGCCATCAAGTTTCCGGATCTGGTTCACGCCGTTAAGCCAGAGCCCGACAACGAAATTCCGCAGGCGGCTTCGGCTCACGATACGTTCTGGGATTTCATTTCTCTGATGCCCGAATCTGCTCACATGATCATGTGGGCCATGAGCGACCGGGCCCTTCCCCGCAGTTACCGCATGATGGAAGGTTTCGGCGTGCATACCTTCCGTTTCATCAACGCAGAAGGCGTCTCGAGTTTCGTAAAATTCCACTGGAAACCCTTATTAGGCGTTCACTCCGTGGCCTGGGATGAAGCTCAGAATATTTCAGGGAAAGACCCCGATTTTCACCGCCGCGATTTATGGGATGCCATTGAAAGCGGTCAGTTCCCGGAATGGGAATTAGGCATACAGATCGTAGCCGAGGAAGACGAATTCAAATTTGATTTCGACTTACTGGATTCAACCAAGATCATTCCGGAAGAACTGGTGCCGGTACAACGAATCGGTAAACTGACCCTGAATCGTAACCCCGATAACTTTTTTGCCGAAACCGAACAGGTGGCTTTCCACCTGGGTCACGTGGTACCCGGTATTGACTTTACCAACGACCCACTGTTACAGGGACGTTTGTTCTCCTACACCGATACCCAACTCTTACGACTGGGCGGACCTAATTTTCAGGAAATACCCATCAACCGTCCAATCAATGCGGTGCATAACAATCAGCGGGACGGTCACATGCGTCAGACCATTAACAAAGGTAAAGCCAGTTACCATCCCAACTCTTTAGGAGGTGGGTATCCCGAGCAGGCTACGTCTGCGGAGGGCGGTTTTTCCAGCTATCCCGAACGCATCGAAGCCCGGAAGGTAAGGGCTCGGAGCCGGAGTTTTATGGATCATTTCAGTCAGGCCCGGCTGTTCTTCAATAGCCAGTCTGAGCCGGAGAAAAATCACATCATCGAGGCCCTTAGCTTCGAACTGGGGAAAGTTAAAACCGTGGCCATCCGGGAGCGAATGCTGGGTATCCTATCGCTGATCGATAAAAACCTGGCGGCTGAAGTAGCCTTTGCGTTACGCATCCCGGTACCTCAGGATCCGGCCTTGCCCGTCAATCACAGCGTTCCTGCGGATGCAAACCCTGCTGATTATGATCCCATTATGGCCGAAGGTTCGCTTACCTCATCTGCGGCCCTGAGTATGGAGAACACCGTAAAAAATACCATCCAGACCCGGAAAATCGCCTTCCTGGCGG
>JAAIGE0100518323.1_pt1 | contig 12332 bp, 9 predicted proteins | sample 6487951 | NCBI WGS metagenome assembly JAAIGE01 (sample SAMN13974128, study PRJNA590717) | phyllosphere metagenome | biome: tomato field; feature: multiple bacterial spot infested tomato fields; material: tomato leaves; isolation source: leaves from tomato fields | host: Solanum lycopersicum ... | reverse complement strand
CGTCCATCAAGCCCGGCGGCCTGGCGGTGAGCCTTGGCAATGAACGCGCCCTCACCTCCGCCGACAAAGCCCACTCTTATTTTTGGAATTGCTGCATTCATCACGAAATCTTCTCTGGTCGAAGCAAGGTCAGGCTCAGGTTTTACTGACATGTAACCGGTTACATCGTGACGAGAACTTATCCCCTCCCATCTCGGGTGTCAAACTCCGGATCAGGGTTATGGAAGATTTCTGCACACGCTCAACCTGCGGTAAGCTCGCAGACCGCACAGCCCGAAACGAGGTGGTTTTGTCCAATATCCGTGAAGTAGCCCGACTGGCAGGGGTTTCGGTAGCCACCGTGTCGCGAACGCTCAAATCCCCCGAACGCGTACTCCCCGAGACCCGCGACAAGGTCAATGCCGCCGTGGAACAGGCCGGTTATCGTCCCAACCTCATGGCGGTGCAGTTCCGCTCCCGCAAGACCGCCAATCTGGTCATTCTGGTGCCGACCATCGCCAACACCTTCTTTGCCCGGGTGATCAGCGGCGCTCAGCAGGCCGCCCAGGCCGCCGGTTATCGACTGCTGCTGTGCGACACCCAGGGGCGCGAGGAAATCGAACGGACATTCGCCGAACTGGTGTATGCCCATCAGGCAGATGGCGTGATTCAACTGCGCGCCTACGACCCTTACGACACAGCCTGCTCCAGCGCCGACCTGCCCCCCATCGTCAACGCCTGCGAAGTGATAAGTAATGGCCGCCATCCGACCATCAGCCTGGATAACCATGCCGCGGCCAAAGCCATGACCGAACACCTGATCGGGCTGGGGCATCGCCGGATCGGCCTGATCAAAGGCCCCCGGAGCAGCCCGCTGACCCGCGACCGCGTGGCCGGATATCTTGATGCCCTGCAGCAGGCCGACATCGAATTCGATCCCGCCCTTGTCTGCCACGGCAACTTCAGCCTGCAGGCCGGTTATGACGGCGCGAGCGCCATACTGGAACTACCCGAGCGGCCAACCGCACTCTTCTGCGAGAACGATGAAATGGCCATCGGCGCACTGAAACGCATCAAGGAACAAGGCCTGCGCGTGCCCGAAGACCTTTCACTGGTAGGCTTCGACGATATTCCACTGGCGGCCTACTGCGACCCGCCCCTGACCACCATCTCCCAGCCTGCCGAAGCATTCGGCCAGACAGCCGTCGAGATGCTGATCGCTCTGATCGAAAAGAAACCCATCGAACAGCGTCATATCGTGCTGCCGTTTGAAGTGACCTTGCGCAACAGTACTGCTGCGCCCGGTTTCAAGGGGCGGTGATAAAGAATCGCCCTCTTTCGGTCAGGCGATACATTTGTCTGGGGCTGCGCGGCGCACTCATGTCAGTCATCTCTACCAGCCCGGCCGCCAGAGCGGGGGCCAGATAATTTGTACGAAACGATTGACGATGATTGAGCCCTAAAAGCTCCATCAAACTTGCAGCACTCAGTTCGGGGTTACTCGTCATAAAGACTTCAAGCAGTCGTTTTACTTGTGCGGTTACTTGTGCGGTTACTTGTGCGGTCGCTTGTACGGAATTTGAGTCGGCTTGAGCGGCTTCATCCAGCGCCTGCTGCAACGCAACCAACATGAACTCGACAAAAGGTGTTGCTTCCGAAGCTCTGTCAGCAGCAGACAATGCGCTGTAGTAGTCTTCCTGCTGATCACGAATAACCGTTTCAACCGGCAGAAACGCCAACACCGGTCTCCACTGACTCAGCATCAGCGTTTGCCAGAGACGCCCCATTCGACCGTTACCGTCAGCAAACGGATGGATGAATTCAAACTCGTAATGAAAAACGCAACTGGCAATCAATGGATGCAGATCAGATGTTCTTGCCCACTCCAGCAAATCACCCATCAAGGGCAAAACCCGACTGGCGGGTGGTGCCATATGCATAAGCTGATCGCCACGATAGATACCGACACCACCCGATCTGAAATGACCTGCATCATCGATCAAGCCATGCATCAATGTGCGGTGCCCTTGCAAAAGATTCTCAAGCGAACCAGGACTCCAGCGCGGCATGGCCTCATAAGCAGCAAAAGCATTACGCACTTCCTGAATCTCGCGAGGCAATCCCAGCACTCGCCGCCCCTCAAGCACCGCCGTAACCTGCTCCAGGCTCAGGGTGTTGTTTTCAATGGCCAGCGACGCCTGAATCGTACGAATCCGGTTCCCGCGCCTGAGCATGGGAGTCTGGCTGGTTTCATCCATGGCGGACAAGCGCCCGACCCTCTCGCTGATGTTCGCGACCAGAGTCAACATACGTGGAGTCAAGGTCAGAGGGGGTTGGTACATCCTCATTACGCAGCCTTTACATGCTCAGTGACACGAAGGCATCAGATGACCTCCGCAATTGCAAACGCCGTCACCTTAGGGAAGTTCGATGACAGGCGTCAACAACAGCATTTACCGCCCCGCCAGCTCCCAGACCAGCGCCAGATCACGCGCCCGGTCATGCAGCAGGCTCGCTGCATTGCGGCAGGCTTCGTCCAGAGTCATTGGCCCGCTGGCAAGGGCGAACGCGGCGCTGATGCCGTGTTCGTACAAACGCTCATACCCCTCGCCCAGCGTGCCGGCCAGAACTATGACGGGCACATGATGGCGGGCGGCGACTCTGGCGACACCAAAGGGCGTCTTGCCGCGCAAGGTCTGGGCATCGAAGCGTCCTTCCCCGGTAATCACCAGGTCCGCACCCTGCAATGCCTGTTCAAGCCCGGTGAGATCGGCCACCACTTCCACACCCGCCCTGAAGGAGGCCTTGAGATAGGCCTTGGCCGCAAAGCCCATACCGCCCGCTGCACCGCTGCCGGGGCTGTCCCGCAGATCCTGACCGATCGCAGGCACGGACAGATCGGCGAAATGCCCGAGGGCGGCATCCAGCGCCAGCACCTGCTCAGGAGATGCACCTTTCTGCGGGCCGAAAATATGCGACGCACCGTTCGGGCCGCACAAGGGATTGTCCACATCGGCAGCAATTTCAAAGCGGATATCGGACAGACGCGGATCAAAGCCGCTCAGATCGACGCGAGCCAGTTGCGCCAGTGCCAGACCACCCGGCGCCAACGGCTGGTCACTGGCATCGAGAAAACGTGCGCCGAGCGCCGCCAGCATGCCGGTGCCGGCATCGTTGGTCGCGCTGCCGCCAATGGCCAGGATCACCCGTTGCGCTCCGGCATCCAGTGCCTCGGCAATCAACTGGCCAGTGCCATAAGTGGTGGTGATGCAAGCGTTGCGTTGTTCGAGAGTCAGTAATTGCAGGCCGCTGGCCATGGCCATTTCGATAATCGCGGTACGACTGTGAGGCAACCAGCCCCAATGGGCCTGAACCGGGTTTTGCAGTGGGCCGCAGACTTCGGCGCTCATCAATTGCCCGTTACAGGCAGCCAATACGGCTTCGATGGTGCCTTCGCCACCGTCGGCCATCGGGCACTGGATCAGTTCGGCAGTCGGCCAGACGTCGGCAAGGCCGCTGGCAATGGCAGTAGCGACAGCCTGGGCGCTGAGACTGTCCTTGAATGAGTCGGGTGCGATGACGATTTTCATTGTTGTTCTCCATATCCGATGCAGGGATGTTCTCACCCCGTCATGGATTTTCCGCCTGACCTTCGCACAATGAATCTCAAAGGTTATCGGTCATTTGAACAAAACTTCGTCCTCAGCCAGACCTCGGCGTCATCTGCACACCCAGATACAAACGCAGCAAGTCATCGGTCTTGTAAGGATCACATCCCGTCAGCTCGGCGATCTTTTCCAGCCTGTAGCGCAGGCTGTTGCGGTGGATGCCCAAAGCTTCGGCGCACGCCTGGCTTTCCCCGCTGTATTCGAACCAGCTACACAGGGTTTCCAGCAACTGGCCATGATTGTGCAAACGGCCAATCGGTTCGGCGACCTCCTGTGCGAGCCAGTCGTGACGATGACGCCAGAACAGCACCGGCAGACGATAAGCCGACAGACGCAACAGGCGCTGGTCGGGCCGCGACTGGCTGGCGTAATCCAGCAGGTCCTGCGCTGCGCTGCAGGCATGGCGCAAAGAGGGCAGATCCGCCGATTGTTCGGCGGTGGCCATGCGTAACACCGGCCAGCCATGCTCGTCGAACTGCTTGAGCAGCAAGGCATCGTCCCGATCCTTGCCCTGTGCCCGGCACCAGTACAGCAAGGTAGGTTCGCGCATCACGCACCAGCTGTCGGCATAACGCCCATTGAGCCAGGCAACCAACTGGCTGGCCGTGGACGCCGGCTCGGACAGGCGAATCAATACCGCCTGTCGTGGCAACTGGGGTTGCAGTCCCAGTTGTCGTGCTTCATCCACCAGGCTTTCCGGACAGTCCTGCAACAGCAGGCGGGCCAGCAGGTCCTCACTGCGCTGCAAGCGCCACTGTCGATCGGCCTGCTGACGACGATGCTCCATCAGCATTTCAGCGGTCATGCGCACCAGTTCGCCGTAGACACGCACCTCGTCCGGCTCACCGGTAATGCCCAGCACGCCCACCAGCTTGTGGTCGAGCATCAGCGGCAGGTTCACGCCGGGTTTGACGCCCCCCAGATGCAGCGCGGCCTGGGAGTCGATCTCCACCACCCGGCTGTTGGCCAGGACCAGTTGCGCCCCTTCATGCCGGGTACACAGACGCTCGGGATCGCCACTGCCGATGATGATGCCCAGGTAGTCCATGACATTGACGTTGTAGGGAAGGATCGCCATGGCCCGATCGACAATATCCTGAGCCAGCACTCGATCAAGGGCGAACATGGAAAAGACCCTGCCGGGAAGATTTGGAATGGATGGCCATGGGATACATTTTTGGATTTATCGAGCTCTGGAGTGTGCCTGCAAGTCTGAGGATTGTCTGTAGCCGGGTCTGTGCGCTACAGCGGCACCAGGCGTTCGCGACTGTTGCTCAGGTGGGTCCACATTGCAGCCCTTGCGGCATCGGGGTCTTTGCGACGAATGGCGCTGAGCAGGGCTTCATGTTCGAGGTTGGCCAGATAGCCGTGGGGAGCCATGCTGGCGCCAGCACGCTCGCTCGATTCGATGCGTGTGCGAGGAATGATCGCGCTGCCCAGGTGCTGCATGATTTCAATGAAATACGGGTTGCCTGTCGCTTCGGCGATCAGCATGTGAAAGCGCTTGTCGGCTTCCACGCAACTGTCTTCATTGGCCAGCAGGTCCTGATAGTCATCCAGCGCCTGACGCATCGCCGCCAGTTGCTCATCGGTGCGACGCAGCGCAGCCAGGGCCACGGCCTGGGTTTCCAGGCCGATGCGCAGCTCGAGGATGTCCCGCACCCTGGAAACCGTTTCGACCTTGAGCCGCAGCCCGGTCTGGTCGCTGCGTTCCAGCACGAAAGTACCGACGCCATGGTGAGTCACGACCAGCCCCGACGCCTGCAATTTGGAAATCGCTTCGCGCACCACAGTGCGGCTGACACCGTGCTCACGAACGATCTCGTTTTCGGACGGCAGCTTCTGGCCGGGAGCAATCTTGCCCAGCAGGATCCGCTGGCTGAGCTCGGTGACCAGATCGGTGGCCAGACTGTGATGACGACGTTTTGAAGAGGCGATGCTGGGTTCTTGCATGGCGGTCATGTCCTGCTGGCTTCTGACCTTCTCACTTGTCTGAAACAACGAGCGCAAGGTCGACGATGGGCTGGATCATAACACTGGACAGCCTTCGGGAGGCCCACTCGCCATGGGGTTTACACTTGTCTAACTTGTCAGACAAGTGATCATAAAATCAAAATAATGCCCCTTTCGCTCGCAGATATTTTTTCAAGACCGGCCTGCCTGTTTTTTATCACCGGCAGCCTTCTCGCCGCTCCTTGAATTCCGCCAAAAAATCATTAAACCCATTAAAAACAGGATAAAAACAGCAAAAAACCCAGACAACCCTCCAAGCCATACTCTTCTGAAAAAAACAGAAAACGCCCGATAACAAGCGACAAGGGGGACTTGCGCGGCAAACTTTTACTTGTATGATGACCGACAATGCAAGGGACACATCTTGCACATACCCGCATAAAAACAACGAGTGGGAGATTCAACCTTGAGCACGTCCAATCCCGGGATAGCTGATCACAAGGACCCGATCCTGAGTTCGGCCATATCCAAAGTAAAACGCCACGTTCTACCGCTTTTCGTCATCATGTTCATCGTGAACTACATCGACCGGGTAAACATCGGCTTCGTGCGTTCGCACATGGAGCACGACCTGGGCATCGGTGCTGCGGCCTATGGCCTGGGTGCAGGCCTGTTCTTCATCGGTTATGCACTGTTCGAAGTACCCTCCAACCTGCTGCTGCAAAAAGTCGGCGCCCGAATCTGGCTGACACGCATCATGTTCACCTGGGGCATCGTCGCCTCCTGCATGGCATTCATCCAGAACGAAACCCACTTCTACATCCTGCGCTTTTTGCTGGGCGTGGCCGAAGCCGGTTTCTTCCCTGGCGTGATCTACTACTTCACCCGCTGGCTGCCCGGAGCCGAACGTGGCAAGGCGATTGCCATCTTCCTCAGCGGCTCGGCCATTGCCTCGCTGATTGCCGGTCCGCTGTCAGGCCTGTTGCTGCAGATCAGTGGCCTGGGCATGAAAGGCTGGCAGTGGATGTACTTCATCGAAGGCATGTTCTCGGTGGGACTGTGCTTCTTTGTCTGGTTCTGGCTGGATTCCAAACCTCACGATGCCAAGTGGCTGACCCGCGAGGAACAGGACGCCCTGGTCAAGGCCATCGACGACGAGCAACTGGCCCGCGAAGCGGCAACTCCCATCAAACCGTCACTGGGCAAGCTGCTCAAGGACAGCCAGATCATTCTGTTCTGCCTGATCTACTTCTTCATCCAGTTGACCATTTATGCCGCGACCTTCTGGCTGCCCAGCATCATCAAGAAAATGGGTGACCTGAACGACATTCAGGTGGGCTTCTTCAACTCGATCCCCTGGCTGTTGTCGATCATCGGCATGTACGCCTTCGCTTCGCTGTCGGCCAAATGGAAATTCCAGCAGGCCTGGGTCGCCACTGCCCTGCTGATCGCCGCCGCCGGCATGTTCCTGTCCACCACCGGCAGCCCGATCTTTGCCTTTGTCGCCATCTGCTTCGCCGCGCTGGGCTTCAAGTCGGCATCGTCACTGTTCTGGCCAATCCCGCAGGCCTATCTGGATGCACGAATCTCCGCAGCCGTGATCGCACTGATCAACTCGGTGGGCAACCTGGGCGGTTTTGTGGCGCCAACCACCTTCGGCATTCTCGAACAGAACACCGGCTCGATTCAGGGCGGACTCTACGGCCTGACCGCAACGTCGCTGATTGCCGCCGTCATCGTCTTTGCCGCCCGCAACAAGCCCAAGCCTGGCGCCACCCCGGTTGCCGCCGTACAGACATCGGCCAGTCATTGATCACTCACGGACTCGCCTTTAAAAGGATCAGACCATGAACACTCCAAACAAGACCCCTGTCATCACCAGCCTGCAGGTCGTGCCGGTGGCGGGCCACGATGACATGCTGCTCAATCTCAGCGGCGCGCATGGCCCTTACTTCACCCGCAATATCGTGATTCTCAAGGACAACGCCGGTAATACCGGCGTGGGTGAAGTCCCTGGCGGCGAGCGCATTCGTCAGACGCTGGAAGATGCCCGCTCCCTTGTCGTCGGCAGCAGCATCGGCACTTATCAGAAGATCCTCAACGACGTGCGCCAGGCATTCGCCGAGCGCGATGCAGGAGGTCGCGGCCAGCAGACATTCGATCTGCGTATCACCATTCACGCAGTCACTGCACTGGAAGCCGCACTGCTGGACTTGCTCGGCCAGCATCTGGAAGTGCCCGTGGCCGCCCTGCTGGGCGAAGGCCAGCAACGCGACTCGGTGGAAATGCTCGGTTATCTGTTCTATGTCGGCGACCAGCACCAGACCAACCTGCCCTACCGCAGCGAGGCGGATGCCGACAATGACTGGTTCCGGGTCCGCCATGAAAAGGCACTGACGCCCGAGGCCGTGGTTCGCCTGGCAGAAGCGGCTCACAGCCGCTATGGCTTCCAGGACTTCAAGCTCAAGGGCGGCGTATTGCGCGGCGACGAAGAAATCGAAGCGGTGACCGCACTGGCCGAACGCTTCCCCGATGCACGCATCACCCTGGACCCGAACGGCGCCTGGTCATTGAAAGAAGCCATCCGCCTGTGCCGCGACCAGCATCATGTACTGGCCTATGCCGAAGACCCGTGCGGTGCGGAAAACGGTTTCTCCGGTCGCGAAGTCATGGCCGAGTTCCGCCGCGCCACCGGCCTGAAAACCGCCACCAACATGATCGCCACGGACTGGCGTGAAATGGGCCATGCAATCCAGTTGCAGTCCGTGGACATTCCGCTGGCCGACCCACACTTCTGGACCATGCAGGGCTCGGTACGGGTTGCCCAGATGTGCAACGAATGGGGCCTGACCTGGGGCTCGCATTCCAATAACCATTTCGATATTTCCCTGGCGATGTTCACCCACGTAGCCGCTGCGGCACCGGGCGATATCACCGCCATCGACACCCACTGGATCTGGCAGGACGGCCAGCGTCTGACCAAGGAGCCCCTGCGGATCATCGGTGGCCATGTGCAGGTCCCGAAAAAACCGGGACTGGGTATCGAACTGGATGTGGATCAGCTCAACAAGGCCCACGAACTGTACAAAGGCATGGGCCTGGGCGCCCGCAACGATGCGGTAGCCATGCAGTTCCTGATTCCGAACTGGGAGTTCAACAACAAGCAGCCTTGCCTGGTGCGCTGATTCCTCCCTTTCACCGACACACTTGCCTTCCCCCTGGCAACCGGCGCGTACCCCCCTTACGCGCCGTTTTTTTACCCTGCGCATGACGTGCTATGGTGTGCACAACATTTGCCGCGGCTGAACGTCATGTTGCATATCGCCCGCACTCACCCGCGCCTGGGCCTGGCCACCTTGATGGGCCTGGCTGGCGGCATCGCTTCCACCTTCCTTTATAAAGACGCCTCCTTTACCAGCAATTGCCTGACCGGCTGGAACCTCGGCGTGTGGCTTTACCTGATCCTGATCTTTACCCGCACCCTGCGCAGCAATGCCGAAGACGTCAAGAGAGTCGCCTTGATCGAGGATGAGAATGCCGGTGTGGTCCTGATGACCGTGAGCATCGCGGCACTGGCCAGCCTCGCGGCAATCTTTCTCGAACTGGCCGGCAACAAGGACATGGTCGCCAACGAGCGCATGCTGCATTACGCCTTTACCGGCCTGACCATTGCAGGTTCCTGGCTGATGATCGGGGTAGTCTTCAGCCTGCATTACGCCCGCCTGTTCTATACATGGAAAGGCAAGGAGCCGGCCTTGCGCTTTGCCGATGGCGAAACCCGGCCCGACTACTGGGACTTCCTGTATTTTTCCTTCACCTTGAGCGTCGCCGTACAAACCTCGGACGTGGGCGTGGCCAGCCGGAACATGCGCCGGATCGTCCTGGCCCAGAGCCTGATCGGCTTTGTGTTCAATACCGCGATCCTGGGGTTTTCCATCAACATCGCTGCCAGCCTGTTTGGCTGACAACCTGAAAAACCAGGCCACTGGAGCCCTCGAATGACAAGAACAAGCATTGCAGTGATCGATGACTGGCAAGACGTTGCCAGCGACGTTGTGGACTGGTCCGTGCTGGCCCCCATCGGCGAAGTCAGTTTTCTTCATGAGTTCCCGGCCGATACCGCAACCCTGGTGCAGCGCCTGCAAGGTTTCGAGGTTATTTGCGTGATGCGCGAACGCACCCTGTTCGATGAAGCCCTGCTGAGTCAGCTACCCCGCCTCAAGCTGCTGGTGACCGGCGGCATGCGCAACGCCGCCATCGATATCAAGGCCGCGAAGCGGCTGGGGATCGAGGTCTGTGGCACCGAGAGCTACAAGCATGCCGCACCGGAACTGACCTGGGCGCTGATCATGGGGATCACCCGCAACCTGGTTGCGGAAGCCAACTCATTGCGCGACGGGAAATGGCAAGTCGGCCTGGGCAGCGATCTGCATGGCAAGACCCTGGGAATTCTGGGGCTGGGCAGTATCGGCAAATGGATTGCCCGTTACGGGCAGGCGTTCGGCATGAAAGTCATTGCCTGGAGCCAGAACCTGACAGCCGAAGCAGCGGCCGAGTCAGGGGTCACCTATGTCAGCAAGCAGGAATTGTTCGAACAGGCCGACGTGCTGTCGGTCCATCTGGTGCTCAGCGACCGCAGCCGCGGACTGGTGGATGCACAGGCTCTGGGCTGGATGAAACCGAGCGCCTATATCATCAACTCGTCCCGGGGGCCGATCATCGATGAGGCAGCGCTGATTGCAACCTTGCAACAACGCAAAATTGCCGGTGCGGCGCTGGATGTCTTCGATATAGAGCCATTGCCGACCGAACATCCGTTCCGCAGTCTGGACAATGTATTGGCGACCCCGCATATCGGCTATGTCACCGAAAACAACTACCGGACCTTCTTCAGCCAGATGATCGAAGATATCCAGGCCTGGCATGCGGGCGCGCCGATTCGCGTGTTTGCCTGATCGGCAAGAAGGTCTTCGCGAGCCGCCTCGCGAAGACCTCATGACTTACAGGGTGTAGGAGAAGCCCACCTGAACGGTGCGAGGCGCGCCCGGGTAAGCAAAGGCATTGCCCCATGCGCCTTCTTCAAACTCCTTGTCGAAGAGGTTTTTCACATCGAGGTTGAGCTTCAAGTGCTCGTTGACCTTGTAGTAGGACAACAGATCGAAAACCGTGTAGCTGTCCATGTCGAACGAATCGTTGACCGTTCTCCCCTCACGCTGCGCCACATAACGACCACCCGCACCGACGCCCAGGCCTCTCAGGACGCCGTCCTGAAATTCGTAGACATTCAACAGGCTGACGCTCTGCTCCGGGATATTCGCCAGGCGAGTACCTTTTCTCAGCGAGTTGTCCTTGGTGACTTCAGCGTCCACATAGGCATAGTTACCCATCAGGCGCCACTCGGGAGTCAGGTTGCCGACCACGTTGAGGTCGAAGCCACGGCTACGCACCTCACCCGCTGCCACACTGAAGGTCGGGTCGACCGGATCGCTGGTCAGGACGTTTTTCTTGTCGATCTGATAGACAGCCGCATCGACATTCAACTGACGATCAAGGGCCTGCCACTTCACGCCGACTTCATAGGACTTGCCTTCTTCGGCCTTGAAACCACCGCCCAGACGGCTCGCCCCGGTGTTTGGCTTGAAGGAGCGCGCCGTGTTGGCGTAGACCGCAACCGTGTCGGTCAGGTCGTAGACCAGGCCCAGACGTGGAGTGACGGCGTTGTCAGCCTTGGTGAAATCTTCGGTGTTGGAAATGTACGAGTCGTAGTCGTGTTCGAAACGCTCGAAACGGGCACCGGCCAGCAATTTCAGACGCTCGGTCAGGGCCACCTGATCCTGCAGGAACGCAGCGTAGGTCTTGAGGTTTTCCTTGTCATGGGTCGTGGTGCGGGTCAGCGCCGGACGAGGCTGGCCATAGACCGGATCGTAGATGTCGATGGTGTAGGCATTCAAACCGGCTGCGGAACGCTGAATGATGGACTTGTAGTCGTAATCCTCATATTCCACACCCGCCAGCAAAGTATGCTCGAAGCCACCGGCCGTGAAGTGGCCGGTGACATTGAGCTGCCAGTCGCGGTCGGTCCACTCCAGCTTGCGATAGTTGTAGTTACGCGCCAGGGTGCGGCCATCGGGGTTCATGCCATTGGCTTCGACCGCATCGCCTTGCATGGTGCCGTCGAGCAGTTGGAAGCCGCCGCCCAGCTTCCAGTTGTCGTTGAGGTCATGCTCGAAACGCAACTGCGCCATGCTGGTGTCGGTGTGTAGCTTGCCCGCATCCTTTTCGCCGAAGAACGAGTCACGGGAAGCCGTGCGCGGCTGATTGGTGTAGCGGGTCAGGCCACGGTCGAGGGGCGCATTGTTGCGCATGAAATCACCCTCGAAAATGATGCGGGTCGCGTCGTTGACCTGCCAGCTCAAGACCGGCGCAATGCCGTAGCGCTCGGTTTCGACATGATCGCGGAAGGTGTCGCCACCCTCGCCCACCACGTTCAGACGATAGGCAAAGCGGCCTTCGTCATCCAGCGGACCGGTGGCATCCAGAGTGCCGCGCTTCATGCCCTGATCGTTGATCTGGCTGCCCAGGGTAACGGTCCTTTCTGCCAGCGGCTGCTTGGACACCACGTTGAACGTACCACCGGGATCGCCACGGCCATAGAGTGTGGTCGCCGGACCGCGCAGGACTTCAAGACGCTCGATGGTGTTGGCATCGGGCATGCTCGGATAGCCGCGGTTG
>JAAIGE0100845871.1_pt1 | contig 12351 bp, 10 predicted proteins | sample 6487951 | NCBI WGS metagenome assembly JAAIGE01 (sample SAMN13974128, study PRJNA590717) | phyllosphere metagenome | biome: tomato field; feature: multiple bacterial spot infested tomato fields; material: tomato leaves; isolation source: leaves from tomato fields | host: Solanum lycopersicum ... | reverse complement strand
TCGCCGCCCTCCTCGCCGGCGGTCTCGCCCTGGCCGGCTGCAGCAGCACCGCCGACGCTGAGACCGACACCACCACTACCGAGACCACGGCGCAGGGCGAGTCCCTGTCGATCGTCGACCCGTGGGTGAAGTCGGCCGAGTCGGGCATGTCGGCCGCGTTCGGCACCATCGAGAACGACAGCAACCAGGACGCGACCGTCGTCTCCGCCGCCACCGAGGTGTCGCCGATGATCGAGCTGCACGAGACCGTCGCTGACGCCAGCGGCAACATGGTCATGCAGGAGAAGGACGGCGGCTTCGTCATCCCCGCGGGCGGCAGCTACGAGCTCACCCCCGGCGGCAACCACATCATGCTCATGGGCCTGGACAACCCCGTCGTCGCCGGCGACGAGGTCACCTTCACCCTCGAGCTCGCCGACGGTTCCACGTTCGAGTTCACCGCCGCGGCGCGCGACTACTCCGGCGCGAACGAGAACTACGTCGGTGACGACGAGGGCGGCATGGACATGGACATGGGTGACGACGAGCACGCCGAGATGGACCACTAAGCATGGTCCGCGACCGGAGTGACGACACCGGTCGCCGGGTCAGCCGGCGGCACCTCCTCCTCGGAGGTGCCGCCGCTGGCCTCGGCGCCGCAGCCACGGTCGGCGGCGCCACGGCGATCGGTTCCCTGAACCAGCCCACCGACCAGCAGGGCACCGCCCCCGCGCCGGGCGGCCTCACCACCGTCGGCACCGACACGGTGCCCTTCTACGGCGCCCGCCAAGCTGGCCTGGAAGCGACCCCAGGCGCGCACGCCCTCTTCGTCGCCCTCGACCTGCACCAGGACACCGGCGCGGAGGCGCTGCGCCGGATGCTGCGGATCCTCAGCGACGACGCCGCCCGCCTCAGCCGAGGCGAGCCCGCGCTGGCCGACAGCGAGCCCGAGCTCGCCGCCGTCCCGGCACGCCTGACGGTCACCTTCGGCTTCGGCGCCGAACTCGTGCGCCGCGCGGCGGGGGATCAGGCTGTGCCGTCCTGGCTGCGGCCGCTGCCAGCGTTCACCATCGACCAGCTCGAGGACGCCTGGAGCGGCGGCGATCTGCTGCTGCACTTCGCGGCCGACGACAGCATGACCGTCGCCCATGCGGCCCGCATGATGCTGAAGAACACCCGCTCGTTCGCCACCGTCCGGTGGACGCAGAAGGGCTTCCGCCGTGCACGCGGCTCCGAGAAGCCCGGCACCACGATGCGCAACCTCTTCGGCCAGGTCGACGGCACCGTCAACCTCGAACCCGGCGGACCCGACTTCGACCGCCTCGTGTTCACCGAGGGCGGCCCCGCCTGGCTCGCCGGTGGCGGGAGCAGCTTCGTGATGCGGCGCATCGCGATGAACCTCGACAAATGGGACGAGCTCGACCGCGGCGGCCGCGAGCAATCCGTCGGCCGCACCCTCGCCAACGGGGCACCACTCACCGGCACCGACGAGCACGACGAACCCGACTTCGACGCCAAGACCCCGATCGGCTTCCCCGTCATCGGCGCCTTCGCGCACATCCGCCGCGCCCGCTCCGACAACACCGACGAACGCATCTTCCGCCGCGCCTACAACTACGACGACACCCCCACCGGCGGTGCCGTGTCGAACTCGGGACTCATCTTCGGCTCCTACCAAGCCGACGTCAATGCCCAGTTCGTGCCACTGCAGCGCCGCCTCGACCAACTCGACCTGTTGAACGAATGGACGACCCCAATCGGCTCGGCCGTCTTTGCCATCCCGCCCGGATGCTCCCACGGCGGGTACATCGGAGACACGCTCCTCTGAATGGAAAGGGCCCCTCCTCGTGCCCAGCGAGCAGGAACCCCGCGAACACGCCCGCGAGATCGTCCGTCAGCAACGGGAGCAGGACCGCCACCACATCCGGCGGAATCGCCTCTTCGTTCAAGGCCGGATTGGAGTGACTCCGGGGGCGATCGTAGCGGTCGTTCATATCACCGTGTACACCGGCTTGGCGGCGCTACGGAAGAAGATCTCCGGTCCTCAAAGGATGCTGCCGCTCTCCCGCACCATCGTGGTCGAGATCCTTATCGGGTCAAGCGTCGCCGCTGCTGCGGTCGCGCCAACTCTTGCGGCCACTCACGTCACGCCTCAGAGCATGCATGATCGCTCGTGATGGTGGTGCCGACATGAGCATCGAGCATCGTGGGGATCTCCGCCCAGCCATGCTTTCGGAGAGCCTCTACCTGCGCACCGTCCCACAGCGCGACCAGACGCACCGCTTCTCGCCACGGAGAACCATCGAATTGTGTTCCATCGACGGCTCGCGCTTCGGCGAAGCGACTCGTGAAGTAGGCAAGCGTCCTCCGATACCGCTCCTCAAAGTAGGCATGCGCGGGATGCGCGGGTGATGCGGCCTCAGCGCTGACGGCTGCGTACAGCTCGATCAAGCCCGGTTCGCCTGCTGCATCACGCCGAGCTTCCGCGCCTATGTTGGCGAGTTCGGCGGTGGCGCTTGCGTACTTCTGGTCGGCGCCGCTTCGCGCAAGGAGCTCATCACGGCGTTGGAGGACAGCCGTGAGCAGCTGCTCTTTTGTGCCGAAGTGGTGCAGCAGTGTCGATGCGGAGACTCCGACTGATAGAGCAATGTCACGCACGCTGACGCCGTGATATCCGTGTCGAGCGAATTGCAAGGTCGAGTCGGCCAAGATTCGCTCGCGGCGCTCCCGACCGGGCCGGTAGCCCGCGTGCGGTACTGCGAGGAGGGAAAGCGACGCGTGCCCGCTGACACTCACTGCCCATGATGGCGTCTCCAAGCCCGGGTCCCTCGCACCGACGAAATCTGCCGGGTGGATCTCTTGAGGCAGGTATTGCGCCATGACCTGTAGGCCCGACCACAACGCGAGGTCACTGCCTAGGTCGCTGGTCGTGGGCGAGAGAGCATGGACTGCTTGACGGCTTTCGTCCAGCAGCTGCGCAGCCGGGCCGAACGAGGACGATGAGCCGGCAAGCGCCGCGCAGGCCGCGTCGAAACCTTTCACTTCGGATAGCACAGCCACGACAGCTGTCCAGTGGCGCTCTGCGGCGTCGAGTCGCTTCGCCGCCCGCTGTGCGCTGTCCGTGAGATCGGCGGCATAGGCCTCGAGGAGCGATGCTTTCGTCGCGAAGTGGCGGAGGAGTCCGGGGTGCGTGATGCCGGCCGAGGCTGCGATCTCCCGCAGCGAGAATGCCAAGCCCTGTTTGACCAGCACGTCGCCCACCGCTAGCACGATCGCTTCGCGGGTGCGAAGCGTGCTGGCGGAGCGCGTCGATGAGGGAATCACGATGATTATCGTCCCACGTGACAAGTTACCACTCGATCTAAAATCAGTTACCAGACGTTCGGATTTACCGTATGCTGTCCCGAAATCCGCTCTCATCCGAATCGAGGAAGTCATGACAACGTCGTCACCACAGGGGCAAGAAGCTGCCATCACATCGCCGCAGGCCAATCACAATCCCGGTAGTACGTACTTCGTCACCCTCGGATTCGCAACGTTCGGCCTCTATCTCGCGCTTCTGACCCCGATCTTCGTGTCGATGGCTTTCAAGCTGCAGCACATCACCGACACTCCTGGCGATGCTGTCGCCGCGCTTGGGCTCGTGACCGGGATTGGTTCGCTCTTTGCGATGTTCGCGAATCCGCTCGTGGGCCGGCTCTCCGACCGCACAACGTCCCGCTGGGGTCGCCGTCGGCCCTGGATCCTCGGCGGCGCGCTCGTCGGCGTACTGGCATCCCTGCTAATCGGCGTCGCGGCCGATGTTTGGGTGGTGCTAGTTGGCTGGTGCCTCACGCAGGCGGCGGTCAACGGTGCACTCGCCGCACTCAACGCGACCGTCCCCGATCAGGTGCCCGTCGCTCGCCGCGGCCTCGCCTCGGGGATTATCGGCGTGACGACCTCCGCGGCGATTCTCGGCGGCAGCTTCCTAGTCAACTTCCTCAGCGACGACGTCAGCCGCTTCGCGGCACCGGCCCTCGTTGGGCTCGTGGCGTCGATCGTCTTCGTGCTGCGTCTCGATGACAAGCGTCTCGCCGCAGTTCCCGCGGAGCGCTACGGCGTGCGGGAGTTCTTCGGGTCGTTCGTCTTCAACCCGCGGCGGCACCCCGACTTCGCCTTCGCCTGGCTCACCACCTTCCTCGTCATGTTCGGCTACGCCGGAGTCGCGACGTTCCTGCCCCTGTATCTGAGCGAACGATTCGGGATGGGGGAGCAAGAGGCAATCGGCATCGTCTTGCTCTGCAACCTCGCTTCCACCGCTGCGACTGCGATCTCGGGAGCTCTCGCCGGCGTCGGCTCCGATCGGTCCCGGCGTCGTCGCGTCTTCGTCGCGCTCGCCGGCGTGGTGATGGCGGTCGGCCTGGTGCTCATGGCCTTTGCCGCGACCGTAGAGATCGTGGTGATCGGACAGGCGCTTATCGGACTGGGCGCTGGAGCATTCCTGGCCGTGTCGCTCGCCCTCGCGACGCAGGTGCTGCCCAACCCCGAGGACACCGCGAAGGACCTCGGCGTGCTCAACATCGCCAACGCCTTGCCGCAGGCGATTGCTCCTGCCGTGGCGCCCTCGATCATCGCGCTTGGCGCGTTGACCCCGCTCGGCGGCTACACCGCCTTCTACTGCTTCGGTGCACTGGTCGTGCTCGCCGGCGCCGTCACCGTCTACAAGGTCAAGGGAGTCCGATGAATTCGTCTGACAACATCGACGAGCGCTACCGGGATCCGGAGCTGCCGGTCGAGGAGCGCGTCTCGATTCTGCTCGCGCAGATGACCGTCGAGGAGAAGGCCGGGCTCTTCTTCCACGACATGATCTCGATGAACGATGACGGCTCGCTCTCCTCGGGCGATGAGGAGTTCCATCTCCCGTCCAACGAGGAGCTGGTGACGGGGCGGCTGATGAGCCACTTCAATCTGCTGACCGGAGGCGACCCCGTCGCGATGGCGACGTGGCACAACCGTATCCAGGAGCTCGCGGCGAGCACTCGGCTTGGGATCCCGGTCACGATCTCGAGCGACCCACGCAACTCCTATTCCGACAACCCACTGGCCGGCCTTCTGGCTGGGAGCTTCTCGGTGTGGCCCGAGGCGCTGGGACTGGCGGCGACGCGCGACGAGGAGCTTGTCCGGCGCTTCGGAGATGTCGCACGGCAGGAGTACACCGCTGTCGGGATCCGGGTGGCGCTGCACCCGCAGGTCGACCTCGCGACTGAACCCCGATGGGCCCGTCAGCTCGACACCTTCGGGGAGGACGTGGATCTCGCTTCGCGCCTCGGAGCTGCTTATATTACCGGGCTTCAGGGCGGCGTGGTTGGCGGATCGTCGGTCGCCGCGATGGTGAAGCACTTCCCGGGCGGCGGGCCGCAGCTCGACGGCGAAGACCCTCATTTCGCCTACGGTCGGGAGCAGGTCTACCCCGGCGGGCAGTTCGAACTACATTTGCAGCCCTTCGAGGCGGCGTTTGCCGCCGGGGTCCGCCAGGTCATGCCGTACTACGGGATGCCGATCGGTACGGAGCATGAGGAGGTCGGCTTCGGGTTCAACAAATCGGTCATCACCGGGCTCCTACGCACTCGGTACGCGTTCGACGGCGTGGTGTGCACCGACTGGGGGCTGTTGACCGATGCCGAGGTTGCCGGGGAGCCCTTCCCTGCGCGCGCTTGGGGGGTCGAGCACCTGACGCAGCGGGGGCGCATGTGGAAGGCGCTCGACGCCGGTGTCGACCAGTTCGGCGGGGAAAAGTGCCCCGAGGTGTTGGTGGACCTGGTGCGCAGCGGTGAGGTGTCGCAGGAGCGCCTCGACGAGTCGGTGCGGCGCCTGCTGCGGGAAAAATTTGTCCTCGGGCTGTTCGACAACCCGTTCGTCGATGTCGAAGCCGCCGCGAGCATAGTCGGATCCCCAGCCTTCCTTGCTGCCGGCGAGGCGGCCCAACGCGCTTCGTTGACGCTTCTGAGCAACGACGGTCTTGACGACCGGGGCGCTGCGCTGCCGTTTGAGCGCGGCGTGCGCCTGTACGTCGAGGGCATCCCGGACGAGATTGCCGCCGAGTACGGCACCGTCGTCGCAGAGCCAGGTGACGCCGACATCGCGATCCTCCGGATCCGGGCCCCGTTCGAGCAGCGCGCGACCGTCTTCGAGAACTACTTCCACGCCGGATCGCTGGAGTTCGAGCACGACGTGGTCGCCCGGATCGCGAGGATCGCCATCGAGACCAGGACTGTCGTGGACGTGTTCCTCGACCGCCCGGCGATCCTGGCGCCGCTGGTCGAGGCCGTCGACGCGGTCGTCGCCAACTGGGGGGCGGGGCCCCGGGCCCTGCTCGACGTGCTCGTCGGAGACGCAGCGATGGGCGGCAAGCTGCCGTTCGACGTGCCCGCCACGATGGGCGCCGTGGAGCGGAGTCGTCCCGACGTGCCGTTCGACACCGAGAGTCCGCTCTTCCGTTTCGGTCACGGAATCAGTTATCCGGCCCGAGCGCGGCAGTAGCGGTCCGGCGCCCGCCGGACCGCGCTCGCGGCGCGCTACCGCGCGTTGTCGCACGCTCCACCCCACCACGAGAGGAATTACATGCTGACCCTTGAGACGGCCACGACGACCTTCACGGAGCGGTTTGCCGAGTCTGCGAAGCTCACCGAGCACGGTAAGCAGCTCATCCCCGGCGGTTACAGCCGCACCTCGTTCAACTTCGGTCCGCACGCCGTGTTCGTGACCGGAGGCAGTGGCGCCTACATCAACACAGTCGACGGGCACCGCCTCCTCGACTTCAACAACAACTTCACGGTCAACATCCTCGGCCACGGAGCCCAGGTGATCACGGACGCCATCACGAAGGCGCTCCCGACGGGAACCTCCTTCGGCAACCCCGTCGCCGAGGAAGCGGAGCTCGCGAGCATCCTCATCGAGCGCATCGCCTCCGTCGAGAAGGTGCAGTTTTCCTGCTCTGCATCCGAGTCGGTCATGAGCGCTGCTCGCATCGCTCGCGCGTACACCGGGCGGACGAAGATCGCTAAGTTCGAGGGCGGCTACCACGGCTTCACCGACCCTGTCAGCGTCTCCGTGCATACCCATGAAGCCGATGAGTACGGTCCCGAAGACGCTCCGCTCCCGGTCGCCGACGACGCCGGCGTGCCGCAGCAGGTCGTCGACCAGGTAGTCGTGCTCACGCAGAACGACATTTCTGGTACCGAGCGACTGCTGCGCCTCCACGCCGCGGACCTAGCGTGCGTCTTCGTCGAACTCGAGAGCGGAGCGGGCGGGCATGTCATGCTCACCGACGAGTTCGCGCATATGCTCCGTCGAGTCACGGCCGAGCTCGGCGTCCTGCTGATCATCGACGAGACGGCGAACCTCCGGGCCGCGTACCACGGCCTACAGAGTCTCTACGGTATCGACGCCGACCTCACCGTCATGGGCAAGATCATCGGCGGCGGCCTGCCCCTGGGAGCCGTCGGTGGCCGGGCCGACATCATGAGCGTGCTTGAAAACGGCAAGGTCGCGATCTCCGGAACCCACCACGGGCACCGTCTCGCCCTGATCGCCGGCATCGCGTGCCTGCGCGCCTTGGACCAGCGTGCCTACGCGCAGTTGAATGGGCACGCCCAACGCATCCTCGACGAGCTGAGATTGTGGGCCTCCGAGCGTCGGAGCCCGTTCACGATCTTCGGGCGCGGTTTCTCCTCACTCGCCTACGCCTATTGCAAGGAGCCCGGCCAGCAAGTCACCACGCACCGCGATTACTGGCATAAGGTCGACGCCGAAAAAACACAGGCGTTCTCCCTCGAGCTGGCCAACCGTGGGATCTTCCCCGTCGCGCGCGGTGAGCTCTCGCTTTCGCTCGCCATGACCGACGACGACATCAGCACTTTCATCGACACGGTCAAGGCGATCATCGTGGATATGGAGTCCTGACATTCAATGCGAGGTCGCCCCGTTGTCATCTTCGGCGGGGCGACTTCGCGTCGCGGCAAACGCCCGAGCGTTCGCCGAGCGAGTCGATCACGGGCTTGGCACGTGAGCTCGGCCGGCCCCTAACGGCTCAACCAACTGAATCCGTGCGAGAGCATCACTGCTTGGGCGAATCTGACATCGCCTGACGACTTGGTCATATCGGTCGACTCGTTCGTTCTCGCAGTCTCGCCCGCCTTTGCGGCGGATTCGCAAGACAACGCCCGTCACGCGGACATGTTCGGGATCCCCGCGTTCCATCAGGGGGTTGTGCTGCTCTTCCCTGATGGAACGCGTGATCAAGTGATGAATAGTTACACGTTGCTTTCCTTAAGCCACTGTTCGATCGAACGCGGCGTCAGGCCGAGCAGCTTCTGCGCGGAGCGGTCCTCGTCGATCACCTCTCCGGGCATCGCCCAACGGGCCTTATACGACTCGATGACCGGAACGACGCCGTCGGCGCCGAACAGGGGGATGATCAACTCTCCGTAGGCATCGGGCTCCTGGCTCTCGAAGACCACCGGGCGGTCGAGGTGCCGGGCGAACCCGGCAGCGAGGTCCTCACCGAGGAGGGCAGGGAGCGCGCCCGCGGACACGCTCCCGGTCACAGCATGATCAGTCAGCAGCTTCACGGCGATGTCCGCCATGTCGAGGTGTGAAACCCACGAGATCGCGTAGTCGGTCCGGATCGGGTATCGAAGAACGCCTTCCTCCCGCGCGGGAGCGACCGTGACCGGGAGCAGGAGGTTCTCGAGGAACGTCTTCGGCTTGATGACGGCGTACGAGACTCCAGATGCTTCCAGGGCTGCCTCGAGGACGCCGTGAGCAGTTCGGGTGCCGTCGGGCAAGACGGTCGGATACCCACTCGTCGAGAACACGACGCGACGCGGCTTCGCCTCGGCCACTGCCTGTCCGATCGTCGTGGCGAAGTCGACCTGCTGCTGCGGGCTCGCCAGGGGGAGGTGCACGAACACGCCATCGGCGCCGGCGTAAGCACTGACGAGCGACTCCTTCGACGCGAGGTCGACGGACACGGACTGCCCCGAAGCCTTCGACGCGTCCCGAACCGCCGCGACCGCGGCAGCATCCGTCGCGCGCAGCGCGGTGAGAACGGGGAGACCCTGAGCGCCCGTGGCGCCATGAATGATGAAAGTCATCCCTCTATGGTGCACACAATGCACTGGTTACATCAACTGCACTAATGCCGTATTGTCCGAATATGGCTTTTTCTGCTGATCGCTGGCCGGAGTGCGGCATTGCCCGATTCCTGACCCTGCTCGATGGCCCGTGGGCGACGTTGATCGTGCGCGAGCTCCTGCACGGTCCCATGCGATTCACTGAGCTGAAGGACGCATTGCCCGGCGTCAGCGCCCATACGCTGACCAACCGTCTGCGGAGGTTCGAGGCCTATGGCATCGTCACCCGAACGGTCTACGGGGAGATGCCGCCGCGTGTGGAGTACGCGTTGACGGACACCGGCGAAGCGTTGAGAGCCGTGCTCGAGGCGATGAATGCCTGGGCGCTGTCGGTGCCGGAAGTCGACGGGCATGAGGCAGTGCCGATCCCCGAGTCGTGTGCTGGCCAAGCTGCCGGCGTTGCGGTCAGTGCGGCCGCTCCCTGACCAAAGTCCGTTCTATGCGTTTGTGAACAGGTGCAGCGCGAGGGGCAGGGTCACCACGGCAAGGATCGTTTGCGCCGCGGTGATTGATGCGATCAGCCGGACATCGCCGCCCATCCGGCCTGCTAGGACGGTGGCCGAGGGCGCGGTCGGGACGGCAGTGATCAGAACGATCACGCTCAACAGGACACCCTCAACTTGCAGGGCATGCGCAATGGCAGTAGCAGCAAGCGGCAGGATCATCAGTTTCAGCAGGGTGGCGACGCCGATGTCGAGAACATCGCGGGCTCGGAACTGGAATGAGATCGCTGCTCCTGCGACCAAGGTTCCGGCCACGAGAGCTGGGGCAGCCAGCAGATCGAGTGGCGCTGTGGCGATCGGCGGCAGACCCAGGCCGCTGACGTTGAGCGCGGCCCCGACCAGGCAGGACAGAATCAACGGATTCGTGGCGAGAGCCCGCCATGCGGATGCCTTTCGAGCTGAGGCAGTGGGGGTGCCGAGTCGGATCAACGCGCTCACGCAGACGATGTTGATCAATGGCACGAGCACGGCGGTGGCGACTGCGAATGCGGCGACGCCCGCGGCCCCATGGATGGCATTCGCGAAGACGAGGCCCATGTATGTATTGATGCGGATGCTGCCCTGCAGGATCGACGTCGCCGCCGGACCGGGCGCGCGTATCGCCTTGCGAAGGAGGAGCACCGATGCGCCCACACCGAGCGTCGGGATAGCCGTACTGAGCGCCAGGGGACCCAGCGCGAGTCCGGTCAGATCGGCTCGCGAGATCGACGTGATGAAGAGCGAGGGGGTGAACACCCAGTAGCTGAGCCACTCGAGTCCTCGCCAGAAGCCGGCATCACGAAGCACGCGCCGACGAAGCAGAACGCCGAGGGCCAGAACGACGACGACCGGGATGATGCCCGAGATGATCAACTGCATGAACCGACCGTGATGCAATGAGTCAGTGCAGTTCAACCATGACAACATGACCGGCCCGCGGCTCGCCGCGGCGTTGAGCAACTTGGTGAGCTCGGAGCGATGGAGCACGGCGGCGTTGCGAGAGGTGTTGGTGGATCACGAGATTCGACGCCCCAGCATCGACGAGGAGATTGCAGGAGCTCTGCAGGCGTGGTCGTTGCTGCTCCGTGCTGCATTTCAAGCAGGATCGGTCGACGCTCGCTGCGATCGAGTCAATGAGCTCTTAGCCGCCGGTGCCGGGGCGGCCTATGTCTCGATGCATGATGGCCTGCGCCCTCACCTGCATTTCGCGGCGGACGAGGACACGATCGTCGCGAGAGTGCGCTCCGTGACGGCAGGGGGTCTTGCCGTGTTCATCGTCGAGGCGGAAGGAGACCGGCTCGGCTCCTGTGCTCGAGCAGGGTGCCAGATGGTGTTCGTCGACACGAGCCGCAATGGAAAGCGGCGCTACTGCAGCGCCCGCTGCGGCAACGCCGACGCTGTAAAGCGTCACCGCGCGAAGCTGCGTGACTGATTCATTCAACCGTGAGGCCGCAAACTTTGCGGCAACCGGTCAGGGCAGCCGCGGGAATGGGGATCCGTTTATGCCGGTGATGTGCGCATGCAGGGCAGCGGTGAAGGCAGTCGCACTACCCGAAGCCAGAGCTTCCACGAGCCGCGTGTGCTCTGCGATGACTTCACTGGATCGCGCGAGCAAACGATCGCCTTGCGCGAAGAGGAGGTAGCGCTGACGATCTGCGAGTCGTTCGTTGAGCTCGAGGAGCACGCTGTTACTGGCGACATCGACGAAGGTCTGGTGGAACGCGATCGATAGCTCGATGAATCCTCGAACGTCCCCGCCCTCAAGGGTAGACCGCTGCTTCTCGAGTTCGGGGCGGAGCCGCTCTGCGAGGGCCTGTCGCGCCTCGGGCGTCGCCTGGGACGCTCCGAAGGACTCCAACGCCAGACGTGCGGCAGCCACCTCATCGATCTCGGTATCACTGAGGCCCCGCACCAGCGCACCACGTCGCGGATAGGTGACGATCCAACCTTCGTCCCGCAGGCGTCCTAAGGCGGCCCGTACCGGAGTTCGGCTCACGCCGGTGGCCTTCGCCAATGCCGACTCGCTCAACATCCTGCCGCTGGCAAAATCGCCTTCGAGAATGCGGTCGCGCACCCAGGCGTACGCCACGTCCGCTGCGCTTCGCTCCTCGACCGCCTCGATCACCATGTAGGCCCTCTCGATTTCTTTCAGACAACACCACTGGCCGCAGATTGGACGAATCTGATCTAGTATCCCACTGGTATCCCAGCTGTGGATCATCGAGCACAAGAAGACTTGGAGAGACGGATGGCGATTCGGCGCGGGGACTCGGCCTCAGGAGAAGGTGGCGGCGTGCATGCGGAAGTTCAGCGCCGCACGCTGACGGTGCTGGTTATCGCGCAGATCGTCGGGACCGTGGGGGTTGGGGTGGCCCCCGCGATCGGAGTGCTGCTGGCCAGCGAGGTCACCGACAGTGAGGTCTGGGCCGGTTTGGCACGCTCGTTCAGCACGCTCGGCGCCGCTGTCATCGGCCTGCCGCTTGGGGCCCTCGCGGCGCGGCGGGGGCGACGGGCTTCGCTCGCAATCGGATGGTTCGCATCAGGCGCCGGCGGGGCGATGTTGACCGGCGCCGCACAGTGGTCATCGGTATGGCTCTTGTTCCCCGGCTTGTTCCTCATCGGCATCGGAGCCGCCGTCGCACTGCAAACGCGCTTCGCCGCGACCGACCTGGCCGCACCCAAACACCGCGGGCGAGCCCTTGCCCTGGTCGTCTGGG
>JAAIGE0101093284.1_pt1 | contig 12392 bp, 11 predicted proteins | sample 6487951 | NCBI WGS metagenome assembly JAAIGE01 (sample SAMN13974128, study PRJNA590717) | phyllosphere metagenome | biome: tomato field; feature: multiple bacterial spot infested tomato fields; material: tomato leaves; isolation source: leaves from tomato fields | host: Solanum lycopersicum ... | reverse complement strand
TCCGCACCGAGCTGGCCGACGAACTCATCGCCGCGGACGCACTGCTGTTCACCGTGCCGCTCTACAACTACGGCGTCTCGCAGCATGTGAAGACGTGGTTCGACCTCGCCTACACCGACCCGCGCATCGACCCGCAGGGCATCGCCCTGCGCGGCAAGCCGGCCACCCTCGTGACGGTGCTCGGCGGCAACTACGAGCCGGGCAGCCCGAAGGAGGGCTGGGACCACTCGACCGGCTGGCTCCGCCGCGTCTTCGAGGACGTCTGGGGACTCGACCTCACCGTCGTCCACCGCCCCTTCACGCTCGTCGGTGTCAACCCCGCCCTCGACGCCTTCACCGACGCCGCCGCAGAGCTCAAGGCCGGCGCCGAGCAGGCCGCGGTCGACGCCGGCCGCACGCTGGCAGCCTCGCGCGCAGCGTGACCATCCGTCGTTCGCCCGTCACGACGCGCCGCGGGGGGCCGCAGATCGTGACGGGCGAACGGCCCGCGGCTTCCCCCGCTGCACGATGATGAACCCATGAGCTCCGCGAAGACCGTCGCCGCCACCGTCGTCCGCCGCCTGACGCGGTGGGGCACGGCATCCGTCGTCCTCGGCGGCGCGCTCGCGCTGTTCCCGCGCACCCGCGCGTTCGGTCTGCAGAACCTGATGTGGGGGGCGATCGACGTCGCCCTCGCGGAGTTCACCCGACGACAGGGCGGCGTTCCGAAGAAACGGATGCTGCGCCGCATCCTCCTCGTCAACACCGCCCTCGACGTGGGGTACGTCGCGACGGGCGCGCACCTCGCCGTGCGCACCCCGTCCCTCGGTGGCCGGCTGAGCCCTGCCGAGGCCCGGGGACACGGCCTCGCCGTGATCATCCAGGGCGCCGCGCTGTTCGTCATCGACCTCACCGCGGCTCGACGCCTGCGCTGAGCCGCATGCACGGGCTCAGCTCCGCGCGGCCCACCAGTCGCGCAGGCGCTGCTCGGCGGCATCCGCTCCGATGACCCCCTCGTCGAGGCGGATGTCGAGCAGGAACCGGTACGCCTCGCCGACCTCGCGACCGGGACGGATGCCGAGGACCTCCTGGATCCGGTTGCCGTCGAGCTCGGGACGCATCGCGTTGAGCTCCTCCTCCTCGGCGAGCGCCGCGATGCGCGACTCGATGTCGTCGTACGCGGTTCGCAGCCGCGCCGCCTTGCGCTTGTTGCGGGTCGTCACGTCGGCGCGCGTGAGGATGTGCAGCCGCTCGAGCTGATCGCCCGCGTCGCGGACGTACCGCCGCACCGCCGAGTCGGTCCACGCGCCCTCGGCGTACCCGAAGAAGCGCAGGTGCTGCTCGATGAGCTGACACACGGCATCCGTCGTCGCACCGTCGAACCGCAGCGCCTGCAGCCGCTTGCGCGCCATCCGCGCGCCCTTGACGTCGTGGTGGTGGAAGCTGACCACGCCGCCCGGCTCGAGCTTGCGGGTCGCGGGCTTGCCGATGTCGTGCAGGAGCGCGGCGAGGCGCAGGGTCACGTCGGGCGCCTGACCCGGATGCCGCTGCTTCTCGAGGTCGATCGCCTGCGCGAGCACCGTGAGCGAGTGCTCGTAGACGTCCTTGTGGTGGTGGTGCTCGTCGACCTCGAGCCGCAGGGCCGGGACCTCGGGCAGGAAGAGCGCCATGAGGCCGGTGTCGACGAGCAGACGGATGCCGCGGTCCGGCGCCTCCGTCGACAGGAGCTTCACGAGCTCGCCTTGGATGCGCTCGGGGCTCACGATCGACAGGCTCGGCGCGAGCCGGCTCATCGCCTCGAGGGTCGCAGGGTGCACGTCCATGCCGAGCTGGCTCGCGAAGCGGGCGGCGCGCAGCATCCGGAGCGGGTCGTCGCCGAAGCTGACGTCCGGGTCGGTGGGGGTGCGCAGCGACCCGCCGACGAGGTCCTCGACGCCGCCGGTCGGGTCGACGAGCGACGGTCCCGGGATGCGGAGCGCCATCGCGTTGACCGTGAAGTCGCGGCGGACGAGGTCCTGCTCGAGGGTGTCGCCGAACTCGACGGTGGGTTTACGGGTCGCGCCGTCGTAGCTGTCGGCGCGGTAGGTCGTGATCTCGACCTGCTCGCCCCGGATCTTCGCGCCGATCGTGCCGAAGGCGCGGCCGATGTCCCACGTCGCCGTCGCGAGCGGTTTCACGATGCGCAGGATGTCGTCGGGTCGCGCGTTCGTCGTGTAGTCGAGGTCGTTGACGGCGCGGCCGAGCAGCGCGTCGCGGACGGGTCCGCCGACGACGGCGAGCTCGAACCCGGCATCCGCGAACGCGCGGGCGAGCGTGGCCGACACGGGAGCCCCGGCGAGCGCGCCCAGGCGCGCGAGACCCTCGGCCATGTTCAGCATGCCTACGAGCCTACCGACGGCATCCGGCGCCCCCCGCATCACACCACGCGCAGGAACCCCGTGAACGCCAGCTCGCGCACGCGCGGCAGCAGGTCGGCGCGGAGCGCGGCGGCATCCACCTCGAGCAGGTCGGCGATCGCGTCGATGAGCACGCCGAGCGGCAGGTCGCCGTCGCACGCCCCGACAAGGGCGGCGAGCGCGGGGTCGACGTTCAGCACGCGCCCGAACCCGGCGCCCTGGCGCAGCTCGATCACCGAGGGTTCCTCGGCGCCCGGGCGGTGGTGGCGGGCCTCGGTGACGTCCGACGCCACGACCGCGGTCGCCTCGGCCAGTCCGTCGTCGTCGAGCAGCCCCAGGCGGTCCCACGCCGCGAGTGCGGCCGCCAGGTGCGGCCCCAGGGCCCCGGGCACAGGCTGGGTGACGCGCTCGTAGCGGACGAGGGGCGGCATCCCGATCGGCGTCCGTCGCAGCAGCAGGTACCCGAAGCCGACCGCCGTCACCCCGCGCGCGGCGAAGTCCCCGAGCCACGCGTCGATGAGCCGCGGGTAGTCGGGGCTCCCCGGCGCCGTGCCGCCGTCGCGCACCCACAGCTCGGCGTAGGCGAGCGGGTCGAGCTGCTCGCGTTCCACGATCCACGCGTCGAGCGGGTGAGCGGATGCCGCGACCCACTCCCGCACGCGGTCGAGACCGTCCTGCCCCTCGCGGTGCTCCCAGTTGCCGAGCAGCTGCGCCGTCCCGCCGGGGGCGAGCACCTCGCCGACGCCCGACACGAACGCCGCGACGAGGTCGTCGCCCGCGAAACCGGCATCCCGGTACTCGTACTCGGGCACCCCGGCGACGCGCGGCGTGATGACGAACGGAGGATTCGAGACGACGCGGTCGAACTCCTCGCCCGCGACGGGCTCGAACAGGCTGCCGTGGCGCACCTCGATCCCGTCGACGTCGTTGAGCGCGGCGTTCAGCAGCGTGAACCGCAGCGCCCGCTCCGACACGTCGGTCGCGACGACGCTCGACGCGCTCCGCCGCGCCCGCAGGGCCTGGATGCCGCATCCCGTCCCGACGTCGAGTACGCGCCGCGCGGGGGTGTCGAGTTGCAGACCGGCGAGCGTGAGCGAGGCGCCGCCGACGCCCAGGACGTGCCCGGTCGGCAGCGCGCCGCCCAGCGCCGCCTCGTCGAGGTCGCTCACGATCCACCACCACCCCGAGCCGGCGGCATCCGTGTAGTCCTGCGGGCGCAGCAGCACGAGCGGCGTCGCGGTGCCGCCCTCGACGCGCACGATCCCGAGCGTCACGAGACCCGCGACCCCGGCGGTCGGCAGCGCGCGGTCGAGGTCCGCGGCGTGGGCGGCATCACCGAGGAAGAGCGTCCGGCACAGCACCGCGAGCGCGTCGCTGCGGCCCGCGAGCGCGCGCCGGGCGGGCGCGAGCAGGCCGCGACCGATCGCGTCGTCGGCAAGCGGTCCCCACGCGGCGCGGACGGCGTCGGCCGTGTACCCGGCGGCGGCGAGGTCGGCGCGGAGCGCGGCGGTCGTGGACGGGTCGGGATGCCGGATGTCGCTCACCGTCCCATTCAACCGGCCTCGGGGCCCAATCAGGGGCTCCGCAGGACGGGGACCCTAGAATCACTCCCGATGGTGCGGTCATCGATCGCACGGGAATCGACCTCTTCATGACCTTCATCTCGCCTGCTCCGGGCCGACGTCCGCCTCGCCGATCCCGGTGGCTGCGTACGGCGGCGGCAGCGACGGCCGTGATCGCCCTCGCCGCCCCGGCCCCGGCGGCCTTCGCCGCGGTCGACGACGCGCCCGACGAGACCGTCACCGCCACCCTCGCGCCGGGCGCGGGCGGAGTGGTCCCCGCATCCGGCGATCTGACCCTGACCCTCACGGCCGACAACCCGGGCCCGGACGCCGTCCCCGCCGGCGCGGCGACCGTGGGGATCGGCTCCGACCCGCTCGCGTCGACCGCGGCGATCGCCTCGTGGCTCGACAGCGGCTCGACGGGCGCGTCGTTCGACGACGTGGGCGAGATCGCGATGCCCGAGGTCGCGTCCGAGCAGTCGGCATCCGCCGCGCTCACGATCGACGCGGGCGATGCCCCCATCGACGACCTCGACCCGGGGGTGTACCCGGTCCGGGCTGTCTACGGCACCGGCGAGGACAGTCTCCGCGCGCGGACCGTCCTCGTCGTCCCCGACACCGGCGCACCGGCTCGTCAGATCGGCGTCGTCGTGCCCATCACCGCGGGGCCGCAGTCCACCGGCGTCCTCAGCTCCGAACAACTGTCCGAACTCACCGCCGAGGGGGGCGACCTGCGCGAGCAGGTGGATGCCGTGACGGGCACGCCGGCGATCCTCGCCGTGGATCCCGCGATCACCGCCTCGATCCGCGCCCTGGGCTCCGCGGCGCCGGCCGACGCGGTCGCGTGGCTCGACGACCTGATCGCGCTCCCGAACGACCGGTTCGCGCTGCAGTACGGCGACGCCGATCTCGCCGCGCAGATCGGCGCGGGCGAGGCATCCCCCCTCCGGCCGGTCTCGTTCGCGGCCTATCTCGACCCCACCAACTTCGGCGCCCCCGTGGTCGACGGCGAGGCGACCCCGACCCCGACGCCGACCCCCGAGGAACCGACCCTCCCCACGCTCGAGGAGCTGTTCGACGTCGGCGCCGACCGCGACAGCGTCTTCTGGCCCGCGACCGGAACGGCCGGCGCCGAGACCGTCGCCGCCCTGGGTGCCGTGACGGGCGGCGATGACGCGCCCGTCACGCTCCTGCCGAGCTCGGTGGTGCGATCGGATGCCGGGGCGCACGCGGTCTCGGCCGACACGGACCTGCTCCTCTACGACGCCGGCCTCTCGCGCCTGCTCGAGGACGCCTCCGCGACCGATGCCGACACCGCCCGCGGAGCGCTCCTGGCGGAGTTCACGGCGCGGGCGGCCGTGGGCGACCTCGCCGACCCCCTGCTCGTCACGGTCGACCGCTCGAACGGTCGGTCCCAGGCCGCCCTGCGCGGCGCGATCGACGCGGCGACCGGGCTCCCCGGCTGGACGGCGACCGATCTCGACGGCCTCCTCGCGGCTCCCGCCACCGCGGTCGACGTCGACTCCGTCCCCGCCGACCAGGACCGCGTCGCGGTGATCGACGGGTTCCGCGCCGCGCAGGGCGGTCTGCAGCGCATCTCGGGTGTGCTCGACGACCCGACGCTGCTCACCTCGTCGGTGCGGGCGACCGAGCTGCAGCTGCTCGGAAACGCGTGGCTCGACGACCGCGAGGGATGGGATGCCGCGATCCAGGCGCAGCGCGAGCGCATCGCCACCTGGACCGACGGCGTCGCCCTCGTCCTCGGCGGCCCCATCACCCTCGCCGGGACCTCCGCGCCCCTCGTCTTCACCGTCCGCAACGACCTGCCGTGGCCGGCCCGTGTCGACCTGCTCGCCTCGCCCGGTGACGCGCGCCTGGTGATCGAGTCGACGACCGAGGTCGAGATCGGCGCCCAGCAGACCAGCCGCGTCGCGATCCCCGTCTCAGCCCTCGTGGGCAGCGGCGAATCCTCCGTCGACCTGCAGCTGCGCACCCCGTCCGGCGTCGAGATCGGGCGGAGCGAGACCGTCGAGGTGTCGGTGCGCGCCGAATGGGAGTCGGTGGCCCTCGTCATCCTCATCGTCCTCGTGTCCGCCCTCCTCGTCTTCGGTGTCGTCCGGACGGTCCGACGGCGCAAGCGGATGCCGGTGGCCCCCTGATGGCCGGCCTCGGACGCGCGAGCGCCACCGTCGCCGCCGGCACCATGGCGTCCCGCATCACGGGACTCATCCGCAACATCGTGCTCACGGTCGCCGTCGGCACCGTCGGCGCGAAGGCGGCGGACTCGTTCGCGATCGCGAACCAGTTGCCGAACTCGGTCTTCGCGCTCATCTCCTCGGGGCTCCTCGCCGGCGTGATCGTCCCGCAGATCGTCAAGGCCGTGAAGACGCACGACGACCGCGGCAGCGCCTTCGTGTCGAAGCTCCTGACCCTGGGCGTCCTCGCCCTGCTGGTCGTCACGATCGTCGCCGTCGTGGCGGCGCCCGTGCTCGTGGAGATCTACGCGGGGAGGTTCACCGACCCGGCCGCGAAGACGCTCACCCTCGCGCTCGCCTACTGGTGTCTGCCGCAGCTGCTCTTCTACGGGCTGTACGCGCTCGTGGGCGAGATCCTCAACGCGAACCGCATCTTCGCGCCGTTCGCCTGGTCGCCGATCGTGAACAACCTGATCTCGATCGCGGGCTTCGGCGTCTTCATCGTTCTGTTCGGCACCTACGAGTCGGCCTCGGGCTGGACGGCGGGCATGATCGCGCTGATGGGCGGCACCGCGACCCTCGGAATAGTCGTGCAGGCCGGCATCCTGTTCCTGTTCTGGCGGCGTGCGGGACTGCACGTCCGGCCCGACTTCGGCTGGCGGGGCATCGGCCTCCGCCAGATCGGCCGCCTCGCCGGCTGGACGTTCCTCATGGTCGTCGTGGGGCAGATCGCCGGCGCCTTCCAGATCAACATCGTGGGCGCCGCCTCAGGTCCCGCGGCGGCCGGGGCGACGCTGCAGAACGCCTGGCTGCTGTTCATGCTCCCGTTCTCCGTCATCGTCCTCTCCCTCGGGACCCCCTATTACACGAAGCTCAGCGAGCACGTCGCAGAGGGACGGACGGATGCGGTCACCGCCGACCTGTCCTCCCTCACCCGGACCGTCGGCATCTTCATGGTGGGCATCCTCGCCGCGATGGCCGTGGCCTCCGTGCCGCTCGCGCGCCTGTTCACGACATCGCCGGACAACGCCGTCGCCTTCGCCTGGGTCCTGGGCGCGTACCTGCTCGCGCTCCTGCCGCTGTCATTCCAGTTCGGCATCCAGCGCACCTTCTACGCCCTCAAGGACACCCGCACCCCCTTCGTGTACACCCTCGTGCAGGCGGCGCTGGTCATCGCGACGGCTCTGGCCGCGTCGGCGCTCGTCGGCGCCGGCATCCTGCCCCTGACCTGGCTCGCCTTCGCGATCGCCCTCGGACAGTCCGTGGCGAACATCCTGCAGTTCGCACTCGCGATCACCCTCCTGCGCCGGAAGATCGGTCCGCTCGGTCTCGGTGCGGCGTTCCGCGGAGTCCTGCGCTTCCTGCTCGCGGCCGTGCCCGCGGCGGCCGTGGGCTGGGGCGTTTTTCTCCTCGTCGGCGGGGTCGAGGGGTGGGCGGTCTCCGAGCGTCTCCCCGGATTCCTCGGCGCCGCGCTCATCGGCGGTGCCACGCTCCTGGTCTACGGCGGCATCCTGGCCCTGTTCCGCACCCCCGAGCTGGACGTCGCGTTCCGTGCCGTCCGCCGCTTCTTGCCGGGCCGGTGAGCCCCCGGTCCGTGGAATGCCACGCGGCTACCATGGGTTGAACTGTCCGGGCGCGAACATCGCCCAGACGAAGAGAGGATTCATCGTGCGCAAGGTCATCATCATCGGCTCGGGTCCGGCGGGCTATACCGCGGCGATCTACGCGGCGCGCGCGAACCTGTCGCCCCTCGTCGTCGCCAGCTCGGTCGAGGCCGGCGGAGAGCTGATGAACACGACCGAGGTCGAGAACTTCCCCGGGTTCCCCGAGGGCATCATGGGCCCCGACCTCATGACCAAGATGCAGGAGCAGGCCGAGAAGTTCGGCGCCGAGGTCGTCTACGACGACGTCGTATCGCTCGACGTCTCGGGCGACATCAAGACCGTCACGCTCGGCCGCGGCGAGACGCACGAGGCCGAGGCGATCGTGTTCGCCACCGGTTCCGCGCCCCGCAAGATCGGGATCGAGGGCGAGACCCGCCTGTCGGGCCGTGGCGTCTCGTACTGCGCCACGTGCGACGGCTTCTTCTTCCGCGAGAAGGTCATCGCCGTCGTCGGCGGCGGCGACTCCGCGATGGAGGAGGCGACGTTCCTCACGAAGTTCGCCTCGAAGGTCTACGTGATCCACCGTCGCGACGAGCTGCGCGCCTCGAAGATCATGCAGGACCGCGCCAAGGCCAACGAGAAGATCGAGTTCGTCTGGAACGCCGAGGTCATCGACGTCCTGGGTGAGGATGCCGTGACCGGCGTGCGTCTGCGCGACACCGTCGACGGGTCCGAGCGCGACCTCGCCCTCGACGGCGTGTTCGTCGCGATCGGCTACGACCCCCGTACGCACCTCGTGCACAACGTCCTCGACATCACCGAGCACGGCACCGTGTGGGTCGACGGCCGCACGTCGAAGACCTCCGTCCCCGGTGTCTTCGCCGCCGGCGACGTCATCGACCCGACCTACCGCCAGGCCGTCACCGCGGCCGGCAGCGGCACGGTCGCCGCCCTCGACCTCGAGCACTACCTCGCCGCGCGCGGCGACGCGGGTGCCCCCGCGCAGGACGCCGCCGTCATCGACGATCGCCCCGACGCCGAGGCCGACGCCGCCTGAGCGCGGAACAATTGCGGCATCCGCTGCGTTTTCCCCTCTGACACCCACGTGTCGATTCCTAAGGAGACAGACATATGACCGCCAAGGCCACGAGTGAGAGCACCTGGCAGCAGGACGTCATCGACGCCGAAGGCCCCGTTCTGGTGGACTTCTGGGCGGCGTGGTGCGGACCCTGTCGCATGGTCGGCCCCATCCTCGACGAGATCCAGACCGAGAACCCCGAGAAGATCACGGTGCTGAAGCTCAACGTCGACGAGAACCCGCAGCTCGCCATGGAGTACCAGATCACGTCGATCCCGGCGATGAAGGTCTTCCACAAGGGCCAGGTCGAGAAGACGATCATCGGCGCGAAGCCGAAGTTCGCCCTCGAGCAGGACCTCGCCGACTACATCGGCTGAGCACCCCACGTCACGAAGGACCCGCGCGACCCCGGTCGCCGGGTCCTTCGTGGTTTCCGCTCCGCCGCAACAACCGCGACCACCACGACGGACGGGACGCGAGTTCCCACGCGCGTCGACCCGCGTCGGTGCGTTCGCTCCGGCGCGCACCCGGCAGATCCGCGATGTCGGCACGGCCCCGGACGAGGTCCTCGACGACCGCCGGCAGACGCAGGGCCCGGGTGAGGTGACCGGGGAGGTCGTCATCGTTGTCGCGGCGGCGAAGGTGCTCGAACGTCGCCCGCGCCACCCGCAGCTCGTCGAGCACGGGCCGGTCGTCGGCGAGGTCCGACATCCGCTCGACGGCGGCCGTGCGCAGCATCCGCTGCACCTCCCCCGTCCATCCCTCCTCCGATAGCACCGGCACCCATCGTGCCGGCCACGACAGCGTGAGATCCGGGATGCCGCGCCCCCGCATCCGCTCGTCCTCCGGCAGCGCCGCGAGTCCGGCGGCGCTGAACACCTCCATCGTGAGGCCCGTCCGCGTGCGGGTGAGCGCGACCACGGGGCGCTGCGCCGGCGGCCAGGAGTCCCGGACATGCTCGTGGGCCACGACGATGGCCACTCCGTCGACCTCGGCGACGGTCACGGATGCCTCGAGCTGCTGTGCGAGCGAGGTGAGACCAGTCACGCGCTCGCCCATCAGCACGTAGACCCGGAGCGGGAGGTCTCGGATCGGTGACGTCGACGGCGGCGGGTCCGCGGCATCCCGTCCGCGCCCGACGAGGAAGAGGCCGTCGGATTCGAGCAGCACGTCGGCCGACCATTCCGCGGCGAGGGAGTCCAGTATCGGCTCCGGGGCGGTGCTCGTGACCGTGCCGTTGGACGCGATGACCATCCGGCCGTCGGGCGTGAGGGCCACGCGCGCGATCACGGTGCCGTCCTCGTCGCCGACGACGGCAGGGATCATCCGCTCCCGGAGCGCGGCGCGCACCGCGTCGATGGTGACGACTGTCTGAGACGGAGCGATGTCGATCGACGCGATCGTCAGTTCGTCCATCGGCGACGTTTCACGTGGAACGGTCAGGAGGCCCGGACCGAGACGTTCCACGTCCGGTGCGGCTCGCTGCCGAGCAGGCGCCAGACCGCCGCACTCAGCGCGGGGTAGTCCAGGGCGATCTGTCGCAGCACACGGTAGTTCCGCGCCGGGGTCGGACGCTGTCCGCCGTCGGCCGCGATGTTCTCGGCCCGCAGGGTGAGCACGACAAGCTCGTCGACCGAGGGGAGATCCTCCATGAAGGCCCAGGGATCCTCACCGTCGCGCAGACGCTCCTCGACCAGCACCGACAGCTCGTCGGACGCCTCCGCGCGCAGCACCTCGAGGCTCGCGCGTCGGGGGAGGTTGGGACGATCGCTCACTCCTCCAGCCTACGCTCGCCTCCCGACGTCGGGCCCCGATCAGGACCCGCCGAACTCCGTCTCGCCGAGTTCGCCGAGGATGCGGTTGAGATCCTGGATGGTCGCGAAATCGATGCTGATCTGGCCTTTACGCGCGCTCAGCGAGATCTTCACCTTCGTGTTCAGCCGGTCCCCCAGCCGCTCCGCCACGTCGTCGAGGTGCGCGCGGCGCGTTCCCGCCTTGGGAAGCGGACGCACCCGGTTGCCGATCGTCTTGGCGGCCGCCTCCGCAGCGCGCACCGAGAGATCCTCGTTCACGATCTTGTCGGCCAGGCGCTGCATGTGGTCGGCGTCGTCGACCGAGAGGATCGCGCGGGCGTGGCCGGCGCTGAGCACGCCGGCAGCGACGCGCTGCTGCACGGGTACGGGGAGCTTGAGCAGACGGATCGTGTTGCTGATCTGCGGACGCGACCGCCCGATGCGCGTCGCCAGCTCCTCCTGGGTGATCCCGAAGTCCTCGAGGAGCTGCTGGTAGGCGGACGCCTCCTCGAGCGGGTTGAGCTGCGAACGGTGCAGGTTCTCCAGCAGCGCGTCGCGCAGCAGGTGCTCGTCCTCGGTCTCGCGCAGGACCGCCGGGATCGCGGTCAGGCCGGCTTCGCGGGCAGCGCGCGTGCGGCGCTCACCCATGATGAGCTCGTACGCGCCGTCCTCGTTGCGCCGCACGACGACGGGCTGCAGCACACCGAACTCCCGGACGCTGTGCACGAGCTCGGCGAGGTCGTCCGCGTCGAAGTTCGTGCGCGGCTGGCGCGGGTTGGGGACGATCTCGTTCGGGTCGACCTCGATCAGACGCGTTCCGGGGACGGCGACGAGCTCGTCCTCCCCCGCCGGAGTCTCCGCGGGTGCGGCATCCTGGTTCGATCCGTCGGCGTCGGCCGCGGGAAGCGACGCTCCGGGGAAGAACACGTCGACGGGACGCGCCTCCGTCGAGTCCTGCGTGGGGATGAGGGCTCCGATGCCCCGGCCCAGTCCGGTTCGCTTGGCCATCAGTGGGCTCCTTCTTCTGAGTTCTGTGCGAGACCGCGCCGCGCGATCTCGACCGCCGCCTCGCGGTACGCCACGGCGCCCGCGGACTGTCCGTCGTAGGCGATGACCGTCTGCCCGAAGCTCGGGGCCTCGGAGACACGGACCGACCGCGGGATGACGGTGGTCAGCACCCGGTCGGGGAAGTGCGTGCGCACCTCGTCGGCGACCTGCTGCGCGAGTCGGGTCCGCCCGTCGTACATGGTCAGCAGGATGGTCGACAGGTGCAGGGCGGGGTTGAGGTGCTTCTGGATCATCGACACACTGCCGAGCAGCTGGCTCAGTCCCTCGAGCGCGTAGTACTCGCACTGGATCGGAATGAGGACCTCGGTCGCGGCCGTGAAAGCGTTGATCGTGAGGAGTCCGAGCGACGGCGGGCAGTCGATGAACACGAAATCGACGTGGTTTTCCGCCAGATAGGTCTCCAGGGCCGTCCGCAGACGATGCTCTCGCGCGACCTGCGAGACGAGCTCGATCTCCGCGCCGGCGAGATGGATGGTCGACGGCGCACAGAGGAGATTCGGGGACTCCGGGCTCGTCTGGATCACGTCCGCGAGCGGCTCCTCATCGATGAGGACGTCGTAGATGCTCGCGACATCCGCGCTGTGCGGGATGCCGAGCGCCGTCGACGAGTTCCCCTGCGGGTCGAGATCGATGACGAGCACGCGCGCACGCCGTGGTAGACCGGCTCGCCGGTGGGCAGGCGCGACCACGTCGAGGTGTCGGCGAAGCGATCGAGGC
>JAAIGE0100615271.1_pt1 | contig 12401 bp, 9 predicted proteins | sample 6487951 | NCBI WGS metagenome assembly JAAIGE01 (sample SAMN13974128, study PRJNA590717) | phyllosphere metagenome | biome: tomato field; feature: multiple bacterial spot infested tomato fields; material: tomato leaves; isolation source: leaves from tomato fields | host: Solanum lycopersicum ... | reverse complement strand
CCGCCAGGCGCCGTCGTTCCAGCGGTGGCACCTGGCGCAACCAGCGAAACGACTGCGCCCACCGCGATGCGGGCGCGGCCGGTGCTCGGAATCGGCATGCGCCATTCGTACACTGCGGTTACCGCGGCTCGTCCGCACTCGCCGGACGCGCTACCGCTGCACTCGCTAGCCGTACCTCGCCCGTCTTGTCTCACCGGCCATGCCGGCCGTGCGCTCCCACGCAATCCGATGTGACCCCATGACCCGCCCCAGAACCACCCTTCGCCAGCTGAGCTATTTCGTCGCGCTGGCCGATACCGGCAGCTTCACCCGTGCCGCCGAGCAGATGGGCGTCTCGCAGCCATCGTTGTCGCAGCAGATCCGCGCGTTGGAAGCGATCATCGGTGCGCCGCTGTTCGAGCGCGGCGCGCAGGCGATCCTGACCCCGCTCGGTCGCGAGCTGCTCGACCGCGCACGCAGCATCCTGCTCGATGTCACCGATCTGGAAGAGGTCCGCGCCACCGCCGCCGATACCTTGATCGGCACCATCCGCCTTGGCGTCTCGCCCACGCTCGGCGCCTATCTGATGCCCAGCCTGGTGGCACGTCTGCATCGCGAGCACCCGGCCCTGCGCGTGCACGTGCGCGAAGGCCTGCCAACCGCACTCGCCGCCGACCTGAGCAGCGGCACGCACGATCTGGTCCTCGCGCAACTGCCGGTGGCCGGCCGCGGCCTGCACAGCGAGCGGCTGTTTCGCGAACTGCTGCATGTGACCATGGCGGCCGATCATCCGCTGCGCACCAAGGCCTGCATCACCCCAGCCGATCTGCGCGGCGCCAACTTGCTGACCTTGATGCCGGAATACCGATTGGCAGAACAGGTTGCCGCGATCGCCATGGACGTGGGCGCCAATGTCTTGCGCGATTACGAAGGCACCAGCCTGGACGCGATCCGCCAGATGGCCGGCATGGGCATGGGTCTTGCCTTGCTCCCGGACCTGTACGTGCGCCAGGAAATCCGCGAAGGCGACGACGTGGTGGTGCGGCCGGTCAAAGGCGGGCGCTACTATAGGGAGATCGGTCTACTCTGGCGCCAGGGTGCCGGTCGCGCACCGGCCTTCGGTTTGATCGCCAATCTGTTGCGCGCGGTGGCTGCATAGGAAAATCCTATGCGGCACATAAGCACGATGGCCTTGTTTGCGGGCCGGCAACTCGTCAATGCTTCACTGAACTCATCAACGGATATCGAATGGCGGCCAAGCGGATTGGATGGCGGGAAGCGGCGAGCTGGCTGACGGAAGTTCTTGGCCCGGACATGCCGTATGTGCGCCTGACCCTGGTGTACGGCGTTGCGATCAGCCTGCTGTCGCTGGCCACGCCGATCTCGGTGCAGTTGCTGATCAACAGCGTTGCCAACACCGCGCTGCCCACGCCGCTGTGGACCTTGTCCGGCCTGCTGCTGGGCCTGCTGCTGCTGGTGGCGGCACTGAGCGCGATGCGGGTGTGGGTGATGGCGCTGTTCGAACGTCGCCTGTTCGCACGCGTGGTGGCGGAAATCACCGTGCGCGCGGTACATGCGCAAAATCCGTTCTTCGCCGACCAGAACCGCGGCGATGTATTCAACCGCTACTTCGATCTGGTGGTGGTGCAAAAGGCAGTGCCCAGCCTGGCGGTCGGTGCGTTCACCATCGTGCTGCAGTCGGCGGTCGGCTTGATCGTCACCAGCTTCTATCACCCGTTTTTCCTCGGCTTCAACGCGCTGCTGCTGCTGACCATCTTCTCGATCTGGATGATCTGGTCGCGCGGTTCGATCCGCTCGGCGGTCGAACTGAGCCAGGCCAAACACAACGCCGCGCATTGGCTGGAAAGCGTCGGCGGCTCCAACGGGTTCTATAAATCCAGCCGCCATCTCAACTTCGCCATGGATCGCTCGGAAAAGGTGACCGCCGACTATGTCGACCGGCATCGGCGCCATTTCCGCTACACCTTCACCCAGACGCTGGCATTCCTGCTCACCTATGCAGTGGCCAGCGCGGCGCTGCTGGCGCTGGGCGGCAGCCTGATCCTGCGCGGCGAGCTGTCGATCGGCCAGCTGGTGGCAGCCGAACTGATCCTGAGCGCAGTGTTCTACGGCATTGCACAGCTGGGCAGCTACCTGGACACGTTCTACGACCTGGTGGCCAGCGCGGAGGAGTTGTCGCTGCTGTACGCCATCCCCCAGGAACGCCCGGTGCTTGCCGCCGGCGAGGCGCCGCGCAACAGCGGGGTACGCCTGGATGGGGTGGTGATCGAGGGCGCGCGTTTCGATTTCGCGCTGGAAGCCGGCGAGCAGCTGGTCACGCTGGCCGATGGCGGCGCCGAGCGCCTGCTGGCCATGGTGCTCAAGCGCCACGTCGTTCCCGACCGCGGGCTGGTGATGGTGGGTGGTGCGGACATGGCCACGTTCGATATGTACCTGCTGCGTTCGGAAGTCACCGTGCTCGACCGCCCGACCATCGTGGAGGTCACCATTCGCGAATACCTGGCGATGGCCTCGGCCGATGTGACCTCCGAAGCGATGCTGCAAGCCATCGATACGGTGGGCCTGCGCGCGCGCATCGCCGCGTTGCCGCAAGGCCTGGACACCCGGCTTGCCGCCTCCGGGTTCCCGCTGTGGATTGGCGAGGTCATGGCGCTGAAGCTGGCCAATGCACTGTTGGTGCGCCCGCGCGTGCTGATGCTGTCGCAGCTGTACGACCTGATCCCGGCCGAGCGCCTAACCCAGGTCCTGCGACGCTTGAAGGATGCAGGAACCACGGTGCTGCTGTGCACCGGGCGGCCGGAGGACATCACCCTGGATGGCTGGTTCCGGCTGGAGCCGGAGCGCCAGCAACGCTACGCCACACGCGCCGAGTTGATCGCATCCACGCAGGAGGTGCCGCATGCCGCACGCCCCTGATCGCATGGTGCATTTCCCGACCCTGGCGGCAATGCGACCGCCCAGCATCGCCAAGGCGGTCGCCTGGATGCTGTTGATCGGCATCGGCATCGCCGCGGCGATCCTGGCACTGGCGCCGTGGGTGCAAACCGCCAGTGGCAAAGGCCAGGTCGTGTCGCTGGATCCCAGCGACCGTCAGCAACCGGTCACCGCCTTCGTGCCGGGTCGCGTCGAGCGCTGGTACGTGCATGACGGCCAGCATGTTTCCAAGGGCGACCCGATCGCGCGTGTCGGCGATCTGGACCCGGACCTGCTCACCCGCCTGGCCAGCGAGCGCGCGCAGGCGCAGGCGGAAATCGCCGCCATCCAGCAGTCGCGTGCAGTGGCCAGCATCGACGTGGCGCGTAGCAGGCAATTGCTGGCCGAAGGCCTGGCCGGCCGCCGCGACTACGAGCTGACCCAGATCAAGGTGGCCGAAGCCGACGCCAAGCTGGCCGAATCGCGCGCCAAGCTGACCCGCATCGACATCCAGCTGAATCGCCAGTCTGCACAGCTGGTGCGCGCCCCGCGCGACGGCCGCGTGCAGCAGCTCAATGCCGCCAGCGGCAGCGCCATGGTCTCGCCGGGCACCGTGCTGGCGGTGATCGCGCCGGAACGGGTGGAACGCGCGGTCGAGCTGTATATCGACGGCCGCGACGTGCCGCTGATCCGCCCCGGCCGCCCGGTGCGGCTGGAATTCGAAGGCTGGCCGGCGATCCAGTTCAGCGGTTGGCCGTCGGTGGCGCACGGCATGTTCGACGGCCGGGTGCGCGCCATCGACCCCAACGCCGCGCCCGATGGGCTGTTCCGCATCCTGGTGGAGCCGATGCCGGGCAAGCCGGCATGGCCGGCGCAGGAATTCGCCCGCCAGGGCGGCAAGGTGCGCGGCTGGGTGCAGGGCGAAACGGTCAAGGTCGGCTACGAACTGTGGCGCCAGCTCAACAACTTCCCGTTGGAATTCGGCCGGCGCCCGGCTGCGGCCACGCAGGAAGAGAGCAAGGCCAAGCCGGCCGCACCCAAGTCCGAAGACGAAGCGACGGGTAAGAAATGATCGGCCGTCTTGTCGTCCTGTTGATCGCACTCTGCCCCGGTGCGGCATTCGCCCAGGGCGCTGCGCTGACGCTGGATGAGGTGCTGCAGTCCTCGGCACGCTCGGCACCGCAGATCGTCGAAGCGCTGGCGAAGGTGCGCCAGGCCGAAGGCAAGGGCATCTCGGCCGATGGCGCCTTCGACACGGTGTTCGACATCGAAGGCCGCTCGCGCGAGGCCGGCTATTACGACGGCAGTACGATCGAAACCGGGGTCAAGCGGCCGTTCGAAGAGAACGGCGGCTATTACTACGGTGGCTACCGCTCCTCGCGTGGCTCCTTCCCGATCTACGAGGACAAGTCCTATACCGATCGCGGCGGCGAAGTAAAGGTCGGCGCGCTGTACGCGCTGCTGCGCGACCGCGTGATCGACGAACGCCGCACCAAGCGCAGTATCGCCAGCACCGATATCGATGTGGCCAAGTACGAGGCGGAAATGGTGGCCATCGGCGTGCAGCGGCGCGCCGTGGATGCCTACCAGAACTGGGTCGCCGCCGGGCTGAAGTTGCGCGCCTACAACGAGCTGCTGCAACTGGCCGAGCAACGCCGCAATGCGATTTCGCGCCAGGTCACGCTCGGTGCGCGACCCACCATCCTGCTGACCGAAAACGACCAGAATCTGGTGCGTCGTCGCGCCTTGGTGGTGCGCGCGGAACAGGACTTCGCCAATGCGGCCAACGCCTTGTCGCTGTATTTGCGCGACGACGCCGGCATGCCGCTGATCGTGTCCGCCGAACGCCTGCCAGCCGACACCTCGGCGCTGGAAGGACTGGCCGGCGCCAGCAAGATCACCGCGCCGGTGGAGCGCCCGGATTACCGCGCCGTGCTGACCCGCATCGACCAGGCCACCGCACGGCTGATGCTGGCCCAGAACGATCTCAAACCACGCCTGGATGTCAGCGTGGAAGTCAGCAAGGATCTGGGCCCGCCCGGCGTCGGCGGCCCGAACCGGTCGCTGACCGACGCCATCATCGGCTTCCGTTTCAGCGTGCCACTGGAAAACCGCGCCGCCAGGGGCCGCGTGGCCGAAGCGCGTGCCGAGATCGAAGCGCTGGATCAGCGCAGCCGTTTTCTACGCGACCAGATTTCGATCGAGGTCGAATCGATCGTCATCTCGCTCAATGCCGCCGAGCGGCTGGCCAAGATCGCCGATGAGGAACGCGGCCTGGCAGACCGCCTGGCCGCGGCCGAGCGGCGGCGCTTCGAGCTGGGCTCGGGTGACTTTTTCCTGGTCAACCAGCGCGAGGAAACCGCCAACGACGCGCGCGTACGCCTGATCGATGCGCAGGCGCGCATCGCCTCTGCGCGTGCCGAACTGGCGGCGGCCACCGCCGACCGGGATGCCTTGCAGTTGAGTCGTTGACCGCTCGGCTGCGCGCCGGGCAGGCGGTGATGCCGGGCGATCGCGCGGTTGTGCGAGTGACTTGGCGATGCCGCAGCAGCATCCCTGGATTCAAGCAAAGCCTACGCAGCGCACGCACGTACGCAACCGTCACGCAGGTGGCTGGCTGATGACGCCCAGCGACGCTTCAGCGCGCTTGGCGCGTGGTCGAACCCGAGGTTGCAGCTGCCTGCCCCATCACTCCCAGGCAGCCGTCCATGCCACGCACGCGTACTCAGCCGCTTGTCGGCGTGGCCAAACACTGTCGCCACCGCGCCTGACGAGCTCAACCAGCAGGGCTCGCACACCTCACCGCATATCGACATCTGGGTAACACCTGCATGCGCATGCTCGCCATACCGGCTCGGCGCCGGGCGTGCAGTCCATCGCGATCTGCACTGCAAACTCAGGAACTTTCGGAGGTGCGTATGTCTTTCCGGCAATTTCCCGCAATCGGTGCAGATGGCGAGCCTTACGTCATCATCGAATTTCGCGACGAGCAACAACCGCGTGCAAACCCGCAGTCGGCACCGCGTTACGAGCTTCCCGACGGTCGACATCTGCAACGTCAGGGGCAGCGGTTTGTCACCGACGGCGGCGAGCTACGCCTTTCCGCGCTCTAGGTACGGCAGCCAAACCCGCGCTTCGTCACCTCACAGCCTGGTCAAATTTTGACCACCCACTGCCCGACCCTTGCGCTGCAAGGGCCGTGCGCAGTTATCCACACGCTTGTGCAAGTTTCATCCACACCCTGTGTGGATGAATTCGACCGCGTTGGGGCGGGCTTGGTCACGCCACTAGCTGCCGGAACGCTCCAGCACCCGGCCGATCCCGCTTCGGTCGATCTCGGTCGCTGCCTGCGCCAATGCGGCACGATCGCTCGCCACCTCAAAGCCAATCCGGAAATGCAGTTCGCCAACCGGCGTGCGCGACGAGTGGATCGAAGACAGGTTCACTCCATGCCGCTCGAACACATGCAGCAAGGCGCGCAGCGAGCCGGGCTGGTCTTCGGGCAGATACACGCTCAGTGTCAACGGCTCGGTGAGATCGGCCAGCAGGTAGCCCACGCGCTCGTAGGTGTAATTGCCTGCCGCAAGCGCGTCGTGCTGCAAGGCTTGCGCGTTGTCGTGCAGGAACTGGGTGCGGAACTGCGCACGCGCAGCATCGTCGCCCCGCGCCACCAAGGCACGCAGTTGCTGCAGCTGCTGCAGCAACCGGTCGAGCATCTCGCCCACATACGGGTTGCCGAACTGGATGTCTTCGTAGATCGAGGGGTTCAGCGAGAGAATGCGCGCGATCACCGCGGTATCCAGTTCGAAGGATGCCGAGCGGTACGGCATCAGTGCGCGCAGCTCGCCCAGCAGCGGTGCGTAGTCGCGCAAGGTGCCGGCCTGCGCCAGGTGAGTGGCGTGCACCATCGCCTGCACCAGCGCCATCACGCGGTCATGGTGCTCCGGCGTTGCATACACGCATTCGGCCTGCAGCGCGCTGCACAAGTTCTGCACCCACGCCGACCAGTGCTGCAGCCGCCCTTCGCAGACCACCATCACGCGCCCTTTCAAGGTCGGCGATTTTGGCGGTGCGGTCATCGGATGCAGGCCGACCACGTCCGCCTGCGAGGTCAGCATTGCCGCGACCGGTGCCTGTTTGATCGAGGTGACATCCAGCCACAGCTGCGCGGCAGCCCGTGCGCCGGCGAGTGCCACATACCGCTCGATCAATGCGGCGGTATGGCGAATCGGCGCGGCGAAAATCAGTACGTCAGCACGCTGCGCCAGTGTGGCTTCGTCCATGCTGCCGCTGTCGGCCGGATCGAACCCGATCACGTCCAGCTGCATGCGCGTGCGCAGGAACTGCGCCAGCCAGCGCCCGTACGCGCCGGCGATGCCGACGATGCCGACCACCGGCTGCGCGATCATGCCAATCGCTCGACGGCAAATCGCGGCGTCCCAGCAAGTGCGGCCGGCGCCGCGGCCAGCACGTCGAACTCCTCGAAACCTGCGGCCAGCGTCGCTTCCAGCGCGCCATGCACGCCGCTGAGCGCGTGTCCCACCGCCTGCTCGAACGGCACATCGCGCAACAGGAAGCCAATCAGCAAGGCCATCAGCACATCGCCGGTGCCTGCCACATCGACCGGCAGGTGCGGGCTGGCCCAGCGATACACCGCCGCATCGCTGACTGCCAAGGTCACCAGCTCACCTGCGGCACCGGCCACGCTGTGTGCAAGTACCCATTGCGGCCCACGCGCCAGCAACGCGCGCGCGGCGGCGATGGCCTCGTCCTGCTGCAGGCTCGGCAAACCGGTCAACCGCCCCAACTCGAACGCGTTGGGCGTCACCAGCCAGGCGTGCGGCAGCAGACGCTCGGCGAACACGCGCTCCAGCCCGGGTTCCACATATGGGCCGGTGTGCGTGTCGCCAATCACCGGGTCCAGGCAATAACGCAGCTGCGGGGCCTGCGGCAAGGTCTGCTCCAGCCAGTCGGCGAAGGCTTCGCCGTTGGCCAGGCTGCCGAAATAGCCGGACACCAGCATGCGTGCACGCTGCGGCAAGCCACGTTCGGTGGCGCCCAGCAACAAATCCGCCAGCCAGTCGGCTGGCAGGATGCGCCCGCGCAGGGTCGCGTAAAACGGCGCGTTGCTCAGCAACGTGGTGGGTACTTCGGCCACACGCAGTCCCAGCGCGCGCAGCGGCGGCACCGCAGCGCTGTTGCCGGCATGGCCATAGACCAATTGCGATTGCACCGAAATCACGTCGATCGGCGAAGGGCCGTCCGGACGCTGGCGGCGACCATGGACGAGGTGGCTGTCGGTTGCATCGCTCATGCGGGCGGCCGTGCTGGAGAGATGGCACCGATTATCCGCGTAACCTTGCCAGGATGTCGTGGAGGAACGGCACCACCGGCAGTGGGCGCTGCTGAACAGCACGCCCCTGGTCTCGAACACATCACGGCCAGATGCCCAAGCCCGCCGGCGCAGCGTGAGTGGCAGTACGCTCGTTGAGCAAGGTGAGACGCCAAAAGACGCTCGACCGATGCTGCAGGCCAATGGCCGAACTGCAGGATCAAGGACTGGCGTTGGCTCGCGTTGCGGGCGACAGCGTGCTGCGTCTGAAGGCAATAACGACGCGTCAAACACACACGTGCGATGTGCGGAGATGTCGCTGGAGATCTCGCAGTGGCGCTACTGAAACGCGCGCAGCTGCCCCGGCAATTCTCACGCTGACATCGCGTTGCGTCCGCAACTTCAACGCATCGGCCGCATCGCGGGCAGCCTTCGGGACAACCCAAAAAAAGAGCCCGACGCGCAGCAAGCCGCACGCCGGGCCATCTAGACATCACGCCGCCTGGGTCAGGACGTCATCCGATCCCAAAACCCCTTGACGCCGTCGATGAAGGTGGCCGACTTGGGCGAATGCTTGCGTGCATCCTCGCCGGTGAACGTCGCTTCGAACTGCTGCAGCAGTTCGCGCTGGTCGGCGGTGAGATTGACTGGGGTCTCCACCACCACGCGGCAATACAGATCGCCTTCGCTGCGGCTGCGCACCGAACGCACGCCCTTGCCGCGCAGACGGAACAACTTGCCGGTCTGGGTCTCGGCCGGGATGCGAATCTCCGCTTCGCCGCCCAGGGTCGCCACGCGCACGGTATCGCCGAGCGCGGCCTGCGAAATGCGGATCGGCACCTCGCAATGCAGATCGTCGCCGTCGCGCTGGAAGATCGCATGCTCGCGCACCCGCACTTCCACATACAGATCGCCCGGCGGCGTGCCGGCCGGGCCGGCCTCGCCTTCGCCTGCAAGACGAATCCGGTCGCCGGTATCCACGCCGGCGGGCACCTTGATCGACAGCACCTTGTCTTCTTCCACGCGACCGGCACCGTGGCAGGTCTTGCAGGGGTTCTGGATCAGCGTGCCGCGCCCGTCGCAATGCGGGCAGCTCTGCTGCATGGCGAAAATGCCGCGCTGGATGCGCACCTGGCCGCGCCCATGGCAGGTACCGCAGGTCTCGACCTTGCCGTCTTCCGAACCGCTGCCGTGACAGGGCGCGCATTCGACCAGCGTCGGAATCTCGATGCGGCGCTCGATGCCGGCGACAGCTTCTTCCAGATCCAGTTCCAGGACGTAACCAACGTCGGCACCACGTCGCGCAGCGCGCGGACCGGCGGCGCCACCGCCGAAAATATTGCCGAAGATATCGCCAAAGATATCTCCCATGTCCGGGCCACCCGGCCCACCGCCACCGCCCATGCCGTGCTCGAAGGCCGCATGGCCGTGCGCGTCGTAGGCGCGCCGCTTATTGCCATCGGACAGCACCTCGTAGGCTTCCTTGCATTCCTTGAACGCCGCTTCGGCAGCCGCGTCGCCAGGATTGCGGTCCGGGTGGTGCTTCATCGCACAGCGCCGGTACGCCTTCTTCAGCTCCTCGTCGCTGGCGCCACGGGCAACGCCCAGCACTTCGTAGTAATCGCGTTTGCTCATGACAGGGAATCGGGAATCGGGAGACGGGAATCGTTCAAAGCGCACATCCTCAGTAAATCGCAATCGAAGTGGAAGGATCAGACAACGGGAAGGAGCGATGCCGCAGCACCGCTCCTCCCATTCTCGATTCCCTATTCCCCACTCACGCCTTCTTGTCGTCCTTGACCTCGGTGAACTCGGCGTCCACCACGTCGTCGGCGGCCTTGGAGGCCTGGGCATTGCCGCTGGCCGCATCGGCGTTACCGCCCTGCTCTGCCGCCGCAGCTGCTGCGTACAACGACTGGCCGGCTTCTTCCAGCGTCTTGGTGCGTGCTTCGATCTGCGCCTTGTCGTCGCCCTTCATGGCGGTTTCCAGATCCGACAGCGCCGCTTCCACCTTGCCGATCACATCACCACCGACCTTGCTGCCATGCTCGGTGATCGCGGTACGGGTGGCGTGGATCAGACCATCGGCCTGGTTGCGGGCCTGCACCAGCTCCTGGAACTTCTTGTCTTCTTCGCGGTTGGCTTCCGCGTCGGCGACCATGCGCTGGATCTCTTCGTCCGACAGACCCGAACCGGCCTTGATCTCGACCTTCTGTTCCTTGTTGGTCTTCTTGTCCTTGGCCGACACGTGCAGGATGCCGTTGGCGTCGATGTCGAAGGACACTTCCACCTGCGGCATGCCGCGCGGCGCCGGCTCGATGCCGGACAGGTCGAACTTGGCCAGCGACTTGTTGAAGCGGGCCTGCTCGCGCTCACCCTGCAACACATGCACGGTCACGGCCGACTGGTTGTCTTCGGCGGTGGAGAAGGTCTGCGAGGCCTTGGTCGGAATGGTGGTGTTCTTTTCGATGATCTTGGTGAACACGCCGCCCATGGTCTCGATACCCAGCGACAGCGGGGTCACGTCCAGCAGCAGCACGTCCTTGACGTCGCCGGCCAGCACGCCGCCCTGGATCGCCGCACCCACGGCCACCGCTTCGTCCGGGTTGACGTCCTTGCGCGGTTCCTTGCCGAAGAAATCGGCAACCGCCTGCTGCACCTTCGGCATGCGGGTCTGGCCGCCGACCAGGATCACTTCGTTGATGTCGCTGGCGCGCAGGCCGGCGTCGTTCAACGCGGTGCGGCACGGTTCGATCGACTTCTTGACCAGGTCTTCCACCAGCGCTTCGAGCTTGGCACGGGTCAACTTGATGTTGAGGTGCTTCGGGCCCGACGCATCGGCGGTGACGTACGGCAGGTTCACTTCGGTCTGCTGGCTGGACGACAGCTCGATCTTGGCGCGCTCTGCGGCGTCCTTCAGGCGCTGCAGCGCCAGCGGATCCTTACGCAGGTCGATGCCCTGGTCCTTGTTGAATTCGTCGACCAGGTACTCGATGACGCGGTTGTCGAAGTCTTCGCCGCCCAGGAAGGTGTCGCCGTTGGTGGCCAGCACTTCGAACTGCTTTTCACCATCGACTTCGGCGATCTCGATAATCGACACGTCGAAGGTACCGCCGCCCAGGTCGTACACGGCTATCTTGCGGTCGCCGCCGTTCTTGTCCAGGCCATAGGCCAGGGCTGCGGTGGTCGGCTCGTTGATGATGCGCTTGACGTCCAGACCGGCGATGCGGCCGGCATCCTTGGTGGCCTGACGCTGGCTGTCGTTGAAGTATGCCGGCACGGTGATCACCGCCTCGGTGACCTTCTCGCCGAGGAAGTCTTCGGCGGTCTTCTTCATCTTCTCCAGCACGCGCGCGGAGATTTCCTGCGGCGCCATGCGCTTGGCATCGCTGGTCTGCACCCAGGCGTCGCCGTTGTCGTGCGCCAGGATGCCGTACGGCACGTGCGAGATGTCCTTCTGCACTTCGCCGTCGGTGAACTTGCGGCCGATCAGGCGCTTCACCGCGTAGAAGGTGTTCCACCTGCCCGCCACGCTGGCGCTGGAGGCGAACGCCGTGGCCACGCTCACGCTGACCATCGGCTGCGTGGTGATGGGCTGGGCCACCGACCGCTTCGGCACCCGCGCGGTGATGCTGGTGGGGTGGGGCGGCCTGTTCGTGACCTCCTACCTGTTCTACCTGGGCCTGCCTGGCACGCCGGAGACGCTGGTGCGCAACTACGCGCTGATCGGCTTCTTCGTGGGCTCGATCGCGCTGCTGCCGATCGTCGGCGTGCGCGCGTTCCCGCCGGAAGTCCGCTTCTCGGGGCTTTCGTTCTCCTACAACATGGCCTATGCGGTGTTCGGCGGCATCACGCCCATCCTGATCACCGTGTGGCTGCAGCGCGACCCGATGGCGCCGGCCCACTACGTGGCGGCCATGGGCGTGCTCGGCTTCTTGCTGGGCTTCGTGCCCCTGGCCTCGCGCGGCTGGCAGCCGGCGCCTGCGCGGGCCTGATGCGGGCCTGAAGAGGGCGTGATCCCGCCGAAGCGCGGGGCGTGGGGCATCTCCCGGGATGCCCGCGCCGTTCAGGTGGTGGACGGGGTGCCGCGCATCGCCTCGGCCCATTCCTTCTGGAGTAACCGCTTGAAGTCGAGATAGCTCCAGTCCGAGTCGGG
>JAAIGE0100555314.1_pt1 | contig 12409 bp, 9 predicted proteins | sample 6487951 | NCBI WGS metagenome assembly JAAIGE01 (sample SAMN13974128, study PRJNA590717) | phyllosphere metagenome | biome: tomato field; feature: multiple bacterial spot infested tomato fields; material: tomato leaves; isolation source: leaves from tomato fields | host: Solanum lycopersicum ... | reverse complement strand
GATCGTCACTGCAAACAGACTGCCAAACTCGTAGGAGACCTCTTCGACCGAGGAAGCCATGCCTGCACGATGAACCGGTGCATTGCCCATGATTGCCGTTGAGGCAACCGACATACATCCGCCAACACCCGCTCCCATCAACGCTAGACCAAGGATAAGCCAACCGAAGCCGTGGCTGATGCCGTAGGTTGCAACCAGAATTGACAGAGATCCGACAGCCATTCCTCCTGCGATCAGAAACCGTAGTCCGATCACATGCAGGAAAGCACCGCCGAGAATGGCAGTAGGTAGTGAGCCAAGCGCGGCCACCGATACCAGTAGGCCTGCTTGAAGCGGGGTAAAGTCTGCTACCATTTGGAAGCGTTGCGTGGTGGCAAGCTCGACACCCCCAATGGCAAACAGCGAGAAGGCGGCCGCAAGCGTTCCAGACAGGAATGCGTTGTTGCGGAAGATAGAAAAATCCAGCAGCGGGAAAGTCATACGGAGTTGACGACGAACGAAGACAATCGATGCAATGACCGCAATGCCAAATGCCACGATAGGCATAACCCATGAGCTGCCAGCGTGCGCCATCTCCTTGATCGCGACTACAAGCGCGGACAGGGCTACCAGCGCCTGAAGCGAGGATACAATGTCCCACGGTTTAGTAGGGTCGCCTGCCACCTTTGGAGCAACGATTAGAGTTGCCGCAAAGGCTATCACCACGACTGGCACGTTGATGAGGAACACGGAACCCCACCAGAAGTGACCAAGCAGGAAGCCGCCAACAATTGGGCCAAGGGCCGCGCCTACGACCGACAACGAACCCCATATTGCGATAGCGATATTGCGCTCACGTTCATCTTCGAATGTCACTCGGATGAGTGCGAGGGTGGCAGGCATCATGGCAGAGGCGCCTACGGCCAAGAAAGCTCGCGCTCCGATAAGAACCTCCGCAGTCGGAGCGAATGCCGCTATCGTTGAGGCGAGGCCAAATAGAGCAAGGCCGACAAGGAACATGCGGCGATGACCAATCCGGTCACCAAGGGTGCCTGCGCCCAGCAGAAGGCCCGCCATTACAAGTGGGTAGGCATTGATTATCCAAAGCCCCTGAGTGGCAGTCGCGTGAAGTTCGCGTGTTAGCGTCGGAAGAGCGGTATAGAGTACCGAGTTATCAAGGGTGATAAGCAGCAGACCGGCGCCAACGGTCATGAGCAAAACCCATCTATTCGAGTGAGTAGAGGTCATTTTTTCGCCATTTCGATTTTTAGAAAGCTGCCGTTACTTTACTAACTAGTTAGTAAAGTTTCAAGCGTTTTGTTTTGGTACTTCTCGTCCATGACCGGCAGAAAAAAGCCGAAGGCCAGTAAAAAGCAGGTGCAGGAACCCTCCTGCAACCCTGCATGACCGGCGAGGTCTAGGGGTAGCAAGGGCAAGGGTTTCAGGCGGCGGGCGCACAAGCGCAGCGCGGAGCCTCGGGAACCGCCCCCTTGCCTGCGCGAGGGGCAAAGCCCCTTAGATCTGTTCTCGCGATGAGCGATATTTGTTCACGGTTTGCCAGCAGGCCCTTTTTTGAGCGAGATTAAGAGCTGAAAACACCTTGAGGCCCTTGCGTTTAAGGGCTTCCGGCCGGATATCTGTATTTGTTCTTCCATTTAGTAGCACCCAACCACATGCTTACCTACGGAGAGACAAATAAACCCAGATCAGTGGAAAGCGTTTCGGAATATCATTGCTACCGCATGTAGCCTCGATCACCTGCAAACAACGGTCTGGAAAAAGCAGACAGACGTTTTGAAACAGGCTTACGTGGCAGCGGCCATGATCGCGCTCTATGGTGAGCGCGCGGTGTTTGTTGACGGCCGTATCGACATAAACTTGACCGCCGTGGCGGCAGAAGACGGCAACATCAAGGGGTTCTTCAATCGGCGCTTCCATGACAAGGGCGTGGACTGGCAACGCTTGGTCTACTTTCAGACCGTATCGACCCGAAGGTGGGGCGAAAAGCGCAAGCGCGGCATTGCCAACCTCCATTTCCATGCCCTGATGATCATGCCGGAGCGTCAGACCAATAAGCAGATCCGTGCCACGCTCGAAACCGTGTTCGGGAAGGCCGGGAACATGGGCAATATCCAGTTCAAGTTCAGCAAGCCAGATTGGCAGGAATCCTATTCCTTCAACGGCGTCAGGGCCGAAGGGCCAATCGGCAAGATCCTCTATGTCCAGCAGGGCATGGGCGGCACCTTCAATGACCTGCACCTGAACGAAGGAAAGCGCAGCCGCAAAGCGCCAATTGAGCGCCTGCGGTGTAACCGGCAGGCCAAGGGCCTTGCCCGAGGCATCCCCTCGAATTTCAACTTCAAGGCCGCGCTCTGCGACCATGTTTCCATGGATGCCGGGCGCCGGGCGTTCCTTGCGTGGCTTAAGGAAGAACGCGAGCTGGAACGTCAGCGCAAGATGATTGCGGCCCGTGAGCGGGCAGCCACGGGGGCAAAAAACGACAGGGCTACCAATGTTGATAGCCCTGCTCGTCTCGTTAATAGATGATCACGTAATGATATCGCATCCCTGTAAAGACCAGCTTTGCATACTGGTTATCAGCGAATGGCAGTCCGAAATGTTCGATTTGAATTAACATGTGAAACTCCTCTGTTTGTTGATCACATGTCTATTTATGAAAATCAGGTTTTTGGGCCTCGTTATGGGGCGGCCGGGCACTCTAGACCGGCAAATGCGCCATGAGCGCCTGGTCGAAAATTGACACGCCCGTTTGCGGGCTGCGCACGATGATGGGCGTATTGGGATAATTGACCGTAGCGTGCGCGGTGATCCATGCGGCGGCGTCTACGGACAGCCACGCGGTGAGATCCAAAATATCTTGGTGAAGCGCAGCGATTGGTTGCGCCAGAATCGGCTCATAGTGGGCGGTGCGGTTTCGCAGCTTACGCAGGTCACGGAGCTTTTGGGCCACGGTCGCACGCTTGAGGCCTTGGGTCTGGAAAATCGGCCGCAGGGTGCCCCAGAGGTGATTGGACGAACGGCCGAACACGGACGTCCAGAACCCAAAGTTCAGTTCCGCCACCATCTGGCTGTGGGTCGCGGCCTTACCGTCACGGAGGAGGATCTGTTGGGCACTGTTGACACACCCTTGCTGGTAGGCCTCGGCCATCACCGCATGGTCGTAGAGCCACCCAGCACCATGGGCTTGGGTCAAGGCCACGTCCACCCTGTTGCGCAATGCCACCTCCAGCATGTGGAGGGCAGCATACAGGTCGGCTGATAGCTGGACGTTGTAGCTGTAGAGGCGCTCACCTAGGGCCACGTTACCTTGTGCCCACCCTAGGTAGGTGGCGAACCGATCAGTAGATAGAATGTCACTCAGAGGCATGGTGTCTGCATTACTTGGGTAATAGGTTAGGGCATTATGTCAGGGATTATCCTTGTAATAGGTAATGCCCTGTGCCATATAGATCATGTATCCCCCGGCTGGTCACTGCTCTGCACACCGCCGGGGCAAGTTTTTTCTGGGGTACTGTTACCCTGAACACTCCCCCCTTTATACCTATGTAGGTGCCAGCTCGTGCAGGCACCATGTACCCTTCCTAGATCCGCAACAGGACACCACCGCTCTGCGGTTAGCTTCTGCAGGGCATTCACTGGATCCCCTGCAGGGGAAGCTTCTATTGCGGCCTAGCACCCCAAGGGTGGGCTACTCCAAAGCCAAGTATCCCCTTGCGCCTCGGCGCGGTCGGTTACAATGGCAAGTGCGACGGCAGGGCCACTATGTGGAGCGCCAGACGGGTTTCGAGCCCGCATCTTCCGGGTAGGAAACCGGACACTCTGCCTTTGAGCTACTGACGCACGGGCAGGGCGCCAACCGGCCGCCAGCCGTAGGGGTCAAGGGGTGCTTTCCTCCGATGGGTGGGGGTGATAGGATTCTGATGGGTAGGAAACCGGAAGGCATCGCTGTTGAAGTGGTGCCTTTTTTCGTTTTCGCCTTATGGCGCGCGAGATTCCGCGCATTTCGGTTGGAAAAAATTCCCCCTGATATTCTGATTTCAGCGAAATGGAGCGCGATTAGCCTTCCTAAGTAAAAAACCTATCCGTAAGTGGATTTTAAGTATTGACATTTTTAGGGGGGGAGAAGCAAGGATAAGGGCGAAGGGGATTTAGGGGATGTGGGATGAGGAATGATGAAGGGGGGTTAGCGGCTCCGTCTCGTTTTTTATCACCGAATATCCGAATAAAAATCCCTGTATAAATCCCCAAAAAGACAGATCCTTAAGAAAAAATGACCATTTCGCGCCAAAATGAGATTTTTTATCTTTGGCTCGATTGACGCATTCACCTGAAAGAGGTAGCTATCCTCTTGTAAGGTCACGGGTTAGGGTTTCAGTGTGTTGCCCGAATCCGGCTCCGATAGGCGGCGTAGTCAGTGGGATGATGCGTCAAATATGCGGAGAAGCCCCTGTTTCTGGATCTAGACCGGAGCGGGGGCTTGCCCCTCTACCTTCTAGGGGCGGATGGCGCCGTAATCTTTCATCACATCGATAAGCAAGCTTGCTTCTCCGGTAGCTCGGGGTTGACGTGCGGCGTGGCGGCCAAGACTGGTTTAGGTCAGGTCTAAGGCCTGACCGTGCCCGGAGGGCATCCAGTCGCCGCGCAGCATGTCACCGGCGCGCGGGGCACCGTGTCTATGCGGGAAAGCCGGTCGCGTAGCGATTGGCCGGGACACGCGGCCCGGCCAAAGGCTTGGAGCATCGACACGGGGCAAGCGCCGGGGAACCCCGTGCGGGCATCCGCAAGGAGCGGGATGGAATCCCGCTGCGGCCTTTAGAGCCGCAAGGGCAGGGGTGCGGGGGTTGCAAGTCCCCTGCTGGGTCGCTGGGCGGCCTTTAGGCCCTAAGCGATCCACGGGAGGGTTTGGGAGGGCAACCTCCCATTCGGCCGTTGCACGGCCGACACATGGGCAGGGCACGCCCTAGCCCTGTCACTACCGCATCGCAGGTAGTGACAGGGCGCGCCGCTACCGCTTGCGCCCCTTTGGGCAGGCCGTCGCCACATGTCAGTCAACGGATAAGGGATAGGCACATAAGGGTGTGACGAGGTTCAGCCGAACCTCGTCTGTGCACAGGCACGAAACATCTAAGCCACAACCCCACGGGCCAGAGCTGCCCCTTTTAACCGGAAGGACAACCTCAATGACTGCTGACACCGACGCGCCACAGGGCGCACCACCCAACCCCCGCCCGCATGTACGGCCCCACGGGCACGGCACGGGGGAGCCAAGCTAGGCAACCCATAGAGAGGACGCAACGATGCACGACCGCATGACACAACGGCACATCATCGGGCGACACCACAGGGAGACTAATCGACCGTAGAAACGGAGATAACAACAGGGAGTATCCGGCCTTTTCCTTGCCTCGGCAAGGGCCTTGAACGCCGTACGCGGCCTCATGGCTGGTCAATAAAACTTACCGAAAGACATGAACCATGGACGACTTGAGCTTTAGCCTGAAAACCCTTTGCACCCGCTCGGGTGAAGGGGGTTTTGGCACCCGTGCGCTGAGGCAGCGGGGCTTGTTGGCCATGGCTGGAGATTTAACGGCATTGGGGTATCGCCTGCCCGACGCGCGGAGCCTGAAAGGCAAGCATGTGACGGCACTTGTCGGTCACTGGAAAGCGGGCGGATTGTCTGACCAGACGATCAGGAACCGTTTGACCTGGTTGCGCTGGTGGGCGCACCAAGTCGGCAAAACGGGCCTCTTGCCAAAGGCGAATGACACGTTCGGCCTTGCGGAACGCGGGCGATTTTCTGGCAATAAGGCCAAGCGCCTCGAAGGCGCGGCACTTGAGCGCGTGAATGATGCACGCGTGCAGCTCGCGCTCAAGCTTGAGGCTGCATTTGGCCTGCGACGTGAAGAGGCACTGAAACTTCGCCCGGTTCTGGCCGACAAAGGCGACCGACTTGCCCTCAAGGCGAGTTGGTGCAAAGGGGGCCGCTATCGGGAAATCCCGATTACGCACGAGAAGCAACGGGCCTTGCTCGACGAGGTGCGGAAGCTGGTAGGCGACGGCTCCCTGATAGGGGAGGGGAGGAACTATTTTCAGGCGGTCAAGGCTTACGAAAACCAACTCCTGAAGGCCGGAATCGGCAATGCCCACGGCTACCGCCATGCGTATGCACAATGGCGCTATAAGCAGCTCACAGGCTGGTCGTGCCCTGCTGCCGGCGGGCCGACTGTCGACCGGATGACGCCGGCACAAGCCAAGCGTGACAGGACGGCACGTTTCGAGGTGTCGCACGAGCTGGGACACGGCCGCCTCGATGTCACCGACACCTATCTCGGCCGTCGCTTTGCCCCTATCACCCAACAGGGTGCGGCGGCATGACGGGCACCATTTTGGAGCGGGTCAAGGAAATGACCCGGCAGGCGCTCGAACGCGAAGCGGAGAAGCTGCTCACGTTGGCGGCGGTGAAAGAGCGGATCTCGAACGCGGCCGGAAATGGTTTCACCCATGTCAGCGTGATGCCTGAAAAGCCAGTTGACCTGTCTCAAACCGTCACGGCAAAGGCGACGGCGGACGCCCTGCAACGGGAGGGCTTCACGGTTGAATGGGAGAAGCGTCAGCACCTAGATGGGAACACTTCGCAGACCTTTATCGTGCGCTGGACGCTCTAGCGCCCCTGACCGCCTCTACCCTTCTCCTTTTCAAGCTCTTTTTCTTTGGCCTGACGGTCTCGCATCTGATCCATCATTCGGCGGCGTGCTTCTAACTTCTCATCTTGTCCCTGCGAGGCGGGTGCCGTGTTTTGGGTATGAGCTGGGTGCTGTTCGGCGGCAAGTCGTTCGCGAGCTTCCTTCATAGCTTCGTTGTTCTTCCGGTCATCGGGAGTTTGCTCAGACCGTCGCGGTTCGGGTGCTGGAGGAGCATTTTCTTGAGGCTTCGCGGCGTGTGGAGCTTTCTGGGGATTGAGGCCACCCCCAGCTCCGCCCGTGCCACCACCACCGGGAGCTTGTCCCTGCCCGGAAGGGCCACCTTTTGGCCCCTCACTCGCTCCGGCAGGAGAGCCGTATTTTTCTTGGTACGAGCGCTCAGCTGCGGCGAGATTCTTGGCCTCCCGGTCGTGTTTGGCCCACAGGTCAGGTATATCTTTGCGGGCATGGTTGGCCTCAGCACGTTGAAGACGACCTTCTTTCGTCAAAGGATTTCCGCGCTTTACCCCGAAGAGACTCGGCCCCGCAAATTCGCTGAAACGCTCCTTGAGCTTGTCTTCGCCTTTGGTTTTATAAAATTTGTCGATGCTCGGTCCTGCAAGGTCCGGGCGCATATAACCCTTGTCGAGGGCGATGTCGCGGGCGGCTCTGCTTTTCGCCTCGCGTGCTCGTGCATCAACCACGTCTGCCGCACGAATGCGCCTGTCTTCGTCATCAATATCCATTACATCCCCCTTGCGCTCTGGGATTTTATTCCCAATAATAGTCTCGTGATTGATATTTTGCTCGACGGGTTTTGCTGGCTTTTTGGCCGCCCGTTGGGCTGGTTTGAAGACTTTGTTATGGCTCGCGGTCCAAGAAACCCGCTCCGGCGCGGGTTCCTTGCCCTCACGGGCTGGTGGGACAGACGCGAGGAGGCTGGTCGGAAAGCCTTCCGTGCCGCGCAAGCTCGCGAAATTGCTGAACGTGACGCTCGGATTGACCGCATTCTGGATGACGCTGTTGCGCGCAGCGCGCCCGTCAGCCAGAAGTGGCGTCACTGACGCAGGCGGATGGTGGATAGCGCGTAGCGCTTCCAGTTCGTCCGCCTGATTGGCGGAATCGAGGGCCTGCCAATAATCGGCGGCCGTTTCCCTGACATGACGGTTGTAAGCGGGCCGTGACCGTCCCTTATCAATTTTCCTGTAATCAACTTTACGATGGGGGAGCGTCGAACCCGGTCGATTCCGGTAACGACGCTCGCGGCTCTCCGGCTGCGCGCCTCGTCGTTCCATCTGCTGCGCCTTCGGCCCTTCGTGAACCGTAGGCTCGCGCTCGATACCCTGTGCTGCCAAGGTGCGCCGATCGACCCGCTCCGATCGCCCCGCCTTTTCCAGAGCGCGGTTGGTGTGATCTTCCCATAACGTGCGCAGCTTCTCGGTACTGCCCTGCTCGCTTAATCCAGCCACTCTCTTGCCAGTATCAGGGTCACGGTCACGAATAAGCAAATGCGCATGAGGATTGTGGGCATCCTTGCCTTGATCGTGAAAAGCGGCAAGCCATGAAGCTCTCCCCTGAGTGACTTCCTCGGCATAGGATCGCACCAGATCCGCCCGCTGCGAGGCATCTAATTCTCGCGGAAGGGCAAGCAAAACCTTGTCGGCAACCCTACCGTTTTTGCGGTCTTTATCTTCGGCGTTGACCATGAATGCCGCCGCTTTTTGAGGCGCGGCAGGCATCCGGCCAGCTTCCACGCGGCTCGCGGCGGAAGGACGAGTAATGTACCGAACATGCGCGGCAGACGTGTGAGGCCGTGCCTGCGTGCTTTTACCAATCGGCTGATGATGCAGGCTGTAGATCGCCATTTCATATGCCCCGGACGGTTCGGAGAGCGCGGGTTTCGTCCCGAAACCCATAAGTGCGCTCTACTCACTATTTGCTTACGCTACTCGGCCTGCTCCCAAACCGCAAGCGGCCCACTCCACTCTGACCACGGCAACGTCGTGGACAGGTGGCGGGCCGCGCTCTTGGGTCACCTCTGAGAGCTGGTTACTCCGCAGGCTCTGCAACGGAGCTGGGTGGGGTGTTCGCTTTGGTAGCCCTGTCATATGCGATTGGATCGCTATAATAAGGGCGCTTTGTCAGCACTGCATTGTCCATGCCGTTCAACATGACAACGATCTTGTCCGCGTAGTCATGGCCAGTCAGGTCCGAGGCCTCAACAAGTGGTCGCTCGTTGCCATCGAGGAGACCACGCCGAATGCCCAAATGCTCCGAAAGCCACTTGGCCCGCTCGCTGTCCGGGTTCATGTAGCATTGCGCTAGGCAATTCCCGACCATGCCTTCAGCATTCGGATAGCTTGTTTTGAGCTGGCCGATATTCTGCGCGAACATCCAAAGACGCACCCCGAACCCTCGGCCGACGTCGAGGGCTTCTTCCACCACGTCCATCTTCTTCAAGCGAGGCAGCTCATCGAGGAAAAATGTTACAGGCTCGGCTTTGGGGTCAGGTGTTCCTTTGCATAGGTTACCAATGCAGCAACCCAGCAACACGCGCAGGACGGATGCAAAGCGCTTGATGTCCCCAAGGTCGATGCAGAGATAAAGCGAGGCACGCTCACCACGCAAGAACTCTGGCCGGAACGTCGTGGAGCGCGTCAAGCGCGCAATGGCTGGGGACTCCCAGACTTTGAGCTTAGTGCGTGCCGTATCGAAAACGCCCTCCCGCTGCTTGGCGGGCATCTTGTTGAGAGAACTGCCCATGCGGCGGAGCGTGGGCATTTCGTGCATCATCAGATCCGAGATTAGGGCATTGAAGGGTGCGTCATCCTCCCCCGTCTGCCCTGCCCGTTCAGCGGCCAAGGGGTCGTTGTTGACGCCGCTTAGAAGGTCAATAACGGTTTCCATGCAGCGTTCAGCCCCTGTCCGCGTCAAGGCGACGTAAAGCACCATGGCACGAATGACCTGAATTGCCCGCTCATCAAAATACTCGCCCTCTTCCGCTGGCACGGTCAACAACTCTGCAAGGCGCTCAGATTCCTCATAGGCTTCGTCCGGGTCGGTCGGAATGAAGTCGAGCGGGTTAAAATGCAGGGAATTTTCTCGGTCGTTTGGCGCAAAGCGATAAACCTTTCCGACATTCTTCCGCCACTCAGCCGTGGCGGCGTACATGTCGCCCTTGATGTCCAACACCACGGCAGGGCCATTGAGATAGAGCAGGTTCCGCATAACGTGTGCGGTAGACTTGCCAGTGCCGGGCGGGGCAATGGTGATAAGGCTTTCGTTCCGGTCGTAAAACAGCTCTTCACCATCGGCGAATGCGCCAAGCCGAAGCGCCTTGTCGGTAACGCCTCCGGGAATAAGTGGCTTGATACCGTCTGAGGTGAGCCAGCGTGTGCCGCTGTAGAGGTATCGGTTCAGCACGGCCTTTTCGTCGGAATCGCCCGTCCCTTCGAGAACGGTGCGGCATTTGCTTTGGACGAGTTCAGACGCGGCTTCAGGCGAGCCGAAACGCGTCTCAATCATCCGCGTCATGACTTTGCGAAAGGCTGAATTTTCCTTCGGCTTCGAGATTGTGGCGGGCACTGTCAGATTGGTTTTGCCGTCATTCCAAATCAAGGAAAGTTGTACGCTGTAGACATCAGCTATGGACAGATGGCCCATGACACCCAATATTTCCGATAGCCGTAAAATCGCGCGGTGACCAACTGGAAAGTCCCTCAGCGTTCGGCTCAGACGACTTTCTTCAAGCCCGGCGTCAAACCGCTTGCCATAGACAGCATTGAAAGAGGCGTCAAAAACCATGCTGTTAAGGGAGCTACCCTGATAGCTTTTTTCTCCGGTGGCCTCTTCAATGAACTCACTACGCAGTTGCCTGAGATCGGCGCGGCCAAGTTCGGCCGCTTTCTGTAGCCTCACCTCAACGACGTTCAGCTCGTTGTCATAGAACGCATCAATTTTCGCGAGGCTCTCAGCTCGCGCCCGCGCCCTCTCGTCCGCAGCAGCTTTCGCCGCAGCTAGTTGACGGGCCTTTTCTTCTTGTTCGGCGATAGCCTTCGCCTGCTCGCCCTGGTCAATGATGGCGGGCAACGCATGAACGGAAACCAACGCGCGAATTTCTGGCCGATTACGAAAGCTTTGCGCTTCTGGCGCAGGCGGCAGCTTTTCTAAAATCTGCGCCGGGATATAGGATTTTATTGCGGTGAAGCGCTCAAAAAGCTCTTTTTCCGATGGATTCAACGGAGGCTCATCAAGGCGACGCTTCTCCTCATCTATTTTTGCTTTTCCTGCGTCTACGATTTTACTGCCAATTCCCTTAAGCCAACTCTTCATTGTTTGCCCCGTTTGCCCTCTAATAAACCTATCCGAGCAAATTATTCTTGCGAAATCAATGACGTTGTTTTGATACGTAAATGGGGGCTGCCTGCCCCCATGCCCCCGGAGGTATTTGGGCAAGGGTTAGGCCTGATACTTGCGGAAGGCCTCAAGAGCGGCTTGAATCTCGCCGCTTTGGATACGGTCAAGTGCAGAACGCACCATCGGATCGCGGAGCGTTTCGATTATTGCGTCGTGCTGCGCCCTCACCTGCCCTATTGTCAGGCCAGTCGCCTTAAGCGCCTTCTCAAATTGTTGCAACGGCTGCGCATCCCTCAGATGTTTGAGGTGTTCGACGCCAGTCATCATAAGCCGGTCGACAGGGGGGCCTTCCACATAGCGGATAATCGGAGTCCGTGCCTCTTCCAAGTATTTCTCACCACGCACCTTCCACTTGCCGCGCCAGCGATCCTTGACCGTTTTGGTGACATGGCTTTGGGTGGGTTTGTGCGTGAGGTATACGGCTGCGGCGGCCTCGTCATAGGCCTGTGCCTCGCCTGATACCAGTTTTTCGGCGATGGCCTTAAGAGCGCGATCGTCGTTCTGACCGTCGCCCTTGGGGCGTCCACGTTTCGAGGTCATTACATGCTCCTTTTGTCGGTTTCGATAGGGAAAACCTACCTTTTCCGCCGCTGCGCCCAAACCGCGTTTAAATCCTAACACGGCGCGAAATATTCGGAAATTGCCGGTTCGACGGCGCGAAAAAATCACTTTTTCACACTCAACACTCTTAGTAGCATGGTTGAGCATGCTTCGACGCAGAATCCTGCGTTCGCATTCAACACTCCCCATGCCACCCTAGACTGTGTCCGAGCCTGTGCTTTGCGGTGACAACCATTTGCCGCCTACAAGCTTCGGAACGACGTGGAGGCGCTAGAAATGCAGGATTGGTTGGTTGATTTGCTGAAAATGTGCGTGGCACGGAGCGTTGCCTTTTGGGGTCGCGGCTCATCCGTAAAGACGGCGGATTATGAGATCCATGCCCCCACCACTGCCGAGGTCGTAGCAATCATGGTAGCTCTGAGAGACCAGCCACCTACCCGGCCATTGCCACGGTTGCAAAAGAATGATTCACTTCTTCACACGGTACAGGCTGAGGAGCCGATGACCGTCAAGGGTTAGGCCGCTGGGCATCGCCCAGCGCCTACCATGCCCTCACAAACTCATAGGAGGGTCGTGAGATGGGTTTCGATGTTTTTCCTAGTGTCGGGTCATCAGGGCATGTTCGATCACACCCGTGTACCAAACGTGCGAAATACCAAACGTTTTGAGGTTTTGCAGGGCTTTGTCCGTGATGTCGTTGAATTTCCCAACGCCGTTTTCTTCCAGGCTTCCCCAGGGTTTATTGGTCGTGT
>JAAIGE0100197739.1_pt1 | contig 12418 bp, 10 predicted proteins | sample 6487951 | NCBI WGS metagenome assembly JAAIGE01 (sample SAMN13974128, study PRJNA590717) | phyllosphere metagenome | biome: tomato field; feature: multiple bacterial spot infested tomato fields; material: tomato leaves; isolation source: leaves from tomato fields | host: Solanum lycopersicum ... | reverse complement strand
TGGGACTGCCACGGCCTGCCGATCGAATGGAAGATCGAGGAAGCCTATCGCGCCAAGGGCAAGAACAAGGACGAGGTTCCGATCAACGAATTCCGCAAGGAATGCCGTGAGTTCGCCGCTGGCTGGATCAAGATCCAGGCGGAGGAATTCAAGCGCCTCGGCATCGAGGGTGATTTCGACAATCCCTACACGACCATGAACTTCCACGCGGAAGCCCGCATCGCTGGCGAACTGCTAAAGATCGCCAAGAGCGGCCAGCTCTATCGCGGCTCCAAGCCGGTCATGTGGTCGGTGGTCGAGCGCACGGCTTTGGCTGAGGCTGAGGTTGAGTATCACGACGTTGAAAGCGATACGATCTGGACGAAGTTCCCGATCGTGACGGGATCGGCTGAGCTTGATGGCGCATCAGTCGTCATCTGGACCACCACGCCATGGACGATCCCCGGTAACCGCGCCATCTCCTTCTCGTCGCGGATCGCCTACGGTCTGTATGAAGTCACTGCATCTGCCAATGATTTTGGCCCGCAGCCCGGAGATAAGCTCGTCTTTGCGGACAAGCTTGCAGCCGAATGCTTCGCCAAGGCAAAGCTTGAATTCAACCGCGTGCGTGACGTGAAGGCCGACGAACTGGCGAAGGTTGTCTGCGCCCATCCGCTGGCTTCGCTCGGCTACGACTTCGAAGTTCCGCTTCTCGATGGCGACCACGTCACCGATGATGCGGGTACGGGCTTCGTGCATACCGCTCCCGGACATGGTCGTGAAGACTTTGATGCCTGGATGGCGCAGGCGCGCGAATTGGAAGCTCGTGGCATCTCCACGAAAATCCCTTTCACCGTTGGCGATGACGGCTTCTACACAGAAGACGCTCCCGGCTTTGGCCCATCCGCCGAAGGCGGGGCTGCGCGCGTGATGGACGATAACGGCAAGAAGGGCGATGCGAATGAGCGTGTCATCAAGGCGCTGATCGCGGCCAACAACCTGTTTGCGCGTGGCCGCTTGAAGCACAGCTATCCGCATAGCTGGCGCTCCAAGAAACCTGTTATCTTCCGCAACACGCCGCAATGGTTCGTCTATATGGACAAGGAATTGGGCGATGGCACCACGCTGCGCTCGCGTTCGCTGTCCGCCATCGATGACACCCGTTTCGTACCCGCAGGTGGCCAGAACCGTCTTCGTGCGATGATCGAGAACCGCCCGGACTGGGTACTCTCGCGCCAGCGCGCATGGGGCGTTCCAATCGCAGTCTTTGCCGATGAAAAGGGCGAAGTGCTGGTCAATGATGCCGTCAACGCCCGCATCCTCGAAGCTTTCGAGGTCGAAGGTGCTGATGCCTGGTTTGCCGATGGTGCCAAGGAACGCTTCCTCGGCAACGATCATGACCATGCCAAGTGGCATCAGGTCCGCGACATTCTCGATGTGTGGTTCGACAGTGGCTCCACCCACACATTTACGCTGGAAGACCGCCCGGACCTGAAATGGCCAGCGGACGTCTATCTGGAAGGTTCCGATCAGCATCGCGGCTGGTTCCACTCGTCGCTTCTGGAAAGCTGCGCGACGCGTGGGCGTGCGCCTTACAACGCCGTCGTCACCCATGGTTTCACCATGGATGAGAAGGGCGAGAAGATGTCCAAGTCCAAGGGCAACGTGACCTCTCCGCAGGAGGTGATGAAGGACGCGGGAGCGGATATCCTTCGCCTCTGGGTCATGACCTCCGACTACGCGGACGACCTTCGCGTCGGCAAGACGATCATCCAGACCAATGTCGATTCCTATCGCAAGATCCGCAACACCATCCGTTGGATGCTCGGCACGCTCGCCCATTACAAGGGCGAGGAAATCACTTACAACGACCTGCCAGAGCTGGAAAAACTGGTGCTGCACCGCCTGTCCGAGCTGGATCAGGTGGTCCGTGACGGCTACGACGCATTCGAGTTCAAGAAGATCGCCCGTTCGCTGATCGATTTCGCCAATGTCGAGCTTTCGGCCTTCTACTTCGATATCCGCAAGGATGCGCTCTACTGTGACGCGCCATCGTCCCTGAAGCGTCGCGCAGCACTTTCGGTCATCGCCAAGCTGTTCGATTGCCTCGTGACGTGGCTTGCCCCGATGCTGCCTTTCACGACGGAAGAAGCATGGCTGTCACGTTTCCCGGATGCGGAATCCGTCCATCTCGTTCAGTTCCCGGAAATCCCGGCGGAGTGGAAGAACGATGCGCTGGAAGCCAAGTGGGAAAAGATCCGCAAGGTCCGCACGGTGGTGACAGGCGCGCTGGAAGTCGAGCGTCGTGAAAAGCGCATCGGCTCCTCGCTGGAAGCAGCGCCCGTCGTTCACATTGCCGACGCGGAGCTGATGGCAGCACTCGAAGGTCAGGATTTCGCGGAAATTTGCATCACCTCCGACATTTCCGTTGTCGCGGGTGAGGGGCAGGCCAATGACTTCCGTTTGGCCGAAGTGCAGAAGGTTTCCGTCGAACAGAAGCTGGCAGAGGGTCAAAAGTGCGCCCGTTCATGGCGCATCACCACCGATGTCGGGTCCGATCCGCAGTATCCGGATGTGTCTGCGCGTGATGCGGCTGCCCTTCGGGAACTCGCAGCCACGTGATTCAAGAAAATGGCCGGGTGAATTGCACTTTTGCCGTTCATCCGGTACACCTGCCTGAAAATGGCCGGATTTAAGCAGCAAGGCAAACTGCCCATGCTTCTGGGGATATCAGGACGGCTGGGGCGGAAGGGTTTCAATGAGCATGACGCAGAGTTTTCGCATGTATCGCACCATTGCAGGCGTATCATTCGTTTGCATGGCATTAAGCGCATGCACAAGCCCAACCTATGGGACGGGCAAAACTGCGGCTGAACAGCTCGTAGACGATCTGGGCGATGCCACCTCCATAACGGGTGACCAGAGCAAGCGTAATCTGAAGTACAATCCGCGTCCCGGCCTCGTCGTGCCTGCGCAGGCCCGCGCCGAACAGCTGGCGCAGCCGCAGCAGAGCCTTGCCAACCGCGAGACCAACCCGCAATGGCCGGAAACGCCGGAAGAAGCCCGCGAGCGTCTGCGCAAGGAAGCCGACGAGAACCGCGACAACCCGCATTACCGTTCGCCGCTTCTCGCTGGCAACGGTACGAACGGCCAGATGACCGAAAGCCAGAAGTGGGAAGCTTTCCGCAAGGCCAAGGCCGACGCTCAGGGTGGCTCCATCGTCAACACCAACCAGCGTAAGTTTCTGACCGATCCGCCCGCCGAATATCGCAACCTTCCACAGGACCAGCTGGCCGACCTCGGCACGCCGGAAACCAAGAAGGAAAAAGAGCGCAAGAAGAACGCGGAAAAGGCGGGAACCGGCAAGAGCTGGTGGAACCCGTTCCAGTAAAGCATTTTTCCAGAGTTTTCGAACGCGGTGCTTTCAAGTGCCGCGTTTTGTTTATTCGATGATATTTGATCGGAAATTATTGTGACGTTGTTCATTCGGGAAGCTACGCCTGCCGATGCCGAGCTTTTACTCGACTTCATTCGTGAACTGGCCATTTATGAAAATGCCGAGCATGAAGTCGAGGCGACTGTGGAGAGCATCACCTCTTCGCTGTTCGGTAAAGATTCCGTCGCTTCCGGACTGATTTGTGAAAAAGACGGTCAACCCATCGCCTTCGCCATCTGGTTTTTGAACTATTCGACATGGCAGGCAAAGAACGGTCTCTATCTCGAAGACCTCTATGTCACGCCGGATGCGCGTGGCTCCGGTGCAGGAAAGGCCTTGTTGAAGCGGCTTGCCGCCATCGCCGTCGAGAAGGGATGCGGGCGCTTCGAGTGGAGCGTGCTGGACTGGAACGAGCCAGCCATCCGGGTCTACAAGTCGATCGGTGCCGAGGCGATGGATGAATGGACGCGTTACAGGCTGTCTGGAGACGCACTGCGCGCATTTGCAGAGAATTAAGCCGGGAGCGCTTTGGTCGTCGGTGATGATGGAGGGGAGCTGTCGGTCAATCCGCCCCGACACCGCGCTTATGCTGAAAGAAATCCCGAAGGATTTCAGCGCTTTGTCTCTCGGAAAGCCCGGAGTAAACCTCTGGCGCATGATGGCAGGTCGGCTGATTGTAAAACCGCACGCCGCTTTCTACCGCTCCGCCTTTCGGGTCGTTTGCACCGTAGTAAAGACGGCGTATGCGGGCAAATGATATGGCGGCGGCGCACATGGTGCAGGGCTCGAGTGTGACGTAGAGGTCCGCGCCAGGCAGTCGTTCCGCCCCGAGTTCCTCGCAGGCCATACGGATGACGGCGATTTCGGCATGGGCGGTAACGTCGTTCAGTTCCCGGGTTCGATTGCCGGACGCTGCAATGACACGGCCTTCGTAAATCAGCACTGCACCGATGGGTACTTCATCGCGCTTGGCTGCGGCTTGCGCTTCGGCAAGTGCCAGGTCCATGAAATGCATCGTTTCGGCCATTCTGCTGCAATTTCCTCTTAACCACCGGCGCGTGAACTGATAGGACACGGCAAACAATAGGCAAACTACAAATGACATTCAAAGACAAGCCGAAGCGCGCTGGTGGCAAGACATTCGACCGGGACCGTAAGCCGAAGCCCTCGGCCAAACAGTCTGAGGCGCGTGAAACGAAGCCTTTCAAGGAAAAGGCTGAGGTCGCCCCCGCAGAAACGGCAGGCGGCAAGCCGGAGCGTATTTCCAAGATCATGGCGCGTGCAGGCGTTGCCTCGCGGCGCGATGTGGAACGCATGATCATGGAAGGTCGGGTGTCGCTGAACGGCGTCAAGCTCGATAGCCCGGTTGTGAACGCGACGCTGGATGACAAGATCGAAGTCGATGGCCAGCCGATCCGTGGCGCGGAGCGCACGCGCCTGTGGCTGTACCACAAGCCGGCAGGTCTGGTGACGACCAATTCCGATCCGGAAGGCCGTCCGACCGTTTTCGACAACCTGCCAAGAGAGCTTCCGCGTGTGCTTTCGATTGGCCGTCTGGATATCAACACCGAAGGCCTGCTGCTGCTGACCAATGATGGCGGCCTGTCGCGCGTTCTGGAGCTGCCGACCACCGGCTGGCTGCGTCGATACCGCGTGCGCGCCCATGGCGAGGTGGATCAGGCTGCACTCGACAAGCTGAAGGACGGTATCGCCGTCGACGGCGTGCTCTACGGCGCAATCGATGCGGCGCTGGACCGCACGCAGGGCCATAACGTCTGGATCACCATGGGTCTGCGCGAAGGCAAGAACCGCGAGATCAAGAACGTGCTGGGTGCGCTCGGCCTCGAGGTCAACCGCCTTATACGTCTGTCTTACGGGCCATTCCAGCTTGGCGACCTTCCGGAAGGCCAGGTTATCGAAGTGCGCGGCCGCATGTTGCGGGACCAGCTCGGCCCACGCCTCATCGAAGCGTCTGGCGCCAATTTCGATGCTCCGATTTACGACAACGCGCCTGACGAAGGCGAAGAAGCACCTGCCGAGCGCCCCGCAAAGGCCGAATGGGCAAAGCGTGGAGACCAGCAGGACCGTCCGCGTGATGGCAAATTCGGTGACAGGCGCGAAGGCAGCCGGGACCGTGCGCCAGCACGACCAGATGCGAAGCGCGGGGCCAAGCCTTTCGGCAAGGGTCGCGACGAAAGGGCGGAGGACGATACACGCCCCAAGCGTCCGCCAATGGGCAGCAACCGCACGGCCAACGTCTGGATGGCGCCCGGTGCCAAGCCGACGCGTGATGGCAAGGAACGCAGGTCTTTCCGTGCCGAAGCCGAGGCTGTTTTTAAAAAGCCTTCCGCAGAAGCTGATGCCCGCCGCGCAATCGTGAAACATAGAGATTCCGACGGTGAATGGATCCGCGCCGATAAACCGGCACAGGACGAAAGCCGTGGGCGTGGTCGAGACGGCGGTCGCGATGACCGTGGCGGCAAATCCTTTGGCGACCGTAAGCCGCGCGACGGTGGTGATCGCCCACGCGGCGAGCGCTCGTTCGGAGATCGTCCGGCGCGTACCGGCGACCGTCCATTCAGCGACCGCAAGCCTCGTGATGCTGGTGAACGCAGTGATCGTCCACGTGGTGACCGTCCGTTTGGCGATCGCCCAGACCGTGGCGACCGTCCCGCTCGTCCAGAAAGATCATATGGAGACCGTCCGGCTCGTACTGGCGACCGTCCTTATGGCGGTAAGCCGCGCGAGGATGGTGATCGTTCACGCAGCGACCGCCCTTACGGAACAAAGCCGTTTGGCGATAAACCGCGTGAAGGCCGTCCTGCCGGCGGCAAGCCTGCTGGCAAGGGTGGTTTCGGTGGCAAGCCGCGTGGTGAGCGTTCCGAAGGTGGTTTTTCCGGCAAGGGTCCAGGTAAAGGATTCGGCGGTAAAGGTGCAGGTGACAAGGGTCCGGGCAATGGCGGTGGCCGTCCCGGTGGAAAGCCATCTGGTGGCAAGCCTTCTGGCGGTAGGGGAATGACGCGTAATGCGGATCGTAGGCGGTGAGTTTCGCGGCCGGTCTCTGGCCGCACCGAAATCGAATGCAATCAGACCCACAATCGACCGGACCCGTGAAAGCCTCTTCAATATTCTGAGCCATGCCTATCCGGAAAGTCTGGATGGCACGCGCATTTTGGATGTTTTCGCTGGTACAGGTGCGGTTGGTCTCGAGGCTCTTTCAAGAGGCTGCCGCGTTGCGCTTTTCGTCGAGAATGGCGTGGAGGGCAGAGGTTTGCTCTGGGAGAATATCGATGCGCTGGGTCTGCACGGCCGTGCACGTATTCTGCGTCGCGATGCGACCAAGCTCGGCGGCGTCAACAACATCGAGCCGTTCGATCTGCTGTTTGCCGATCCGCCCTATGGTCACGGCCATGGTGAAAAGGCTTTCGAGGCCGCGCATCTTGGCGGGTGGCTGGTGCCGGGCGCGCTCGCCATCCTGGAAGAACAGGGCGATGCAATCGTGGCCGTCGATCCCGTTTTCAAGCTTCTGGAAAGCCGCACCTTCGGCGATACGAAGATGCATTTCTATCGTTACGAGCCATAAGCCTTGACTTATTCAGATGACGCGCAGGTAAACATCCTGCGCGTCACTGTCCTGTCGTCTTTGTGTCATAGTGCAGGAGACAAAGCAGCACTGCGGATAGATGCTGGTATTGGACGACATGATGCAGAGGCTGTTGTTTGGCTGCGAAGAAAAAGAAACTCTCCGAAAAGAAACGCAAGCGCGAAGAAGCGCAAAACAAAGTCGGTGATCCGACCTTTGCTATTGCACTTGGCGGCGGCGGTGCGCGCGGCATCTGCCATATCAATGTCATCGAGGCTCTGGACGAACTCGGCATTCGCCCCAAAGCGATTGCTGGTGCCTCCATCGGCTCGATCATGGGTGCCGGCATGGCGGCGGGCATGAGCGGCAAGGATATCCGCGACTATACGCTGGAGCTGATGGGCAAGAAGGGCAGTGTCGCAAACCGCCTCTGGAGCCTCGGCCCGGCGTCCATGCGCCACGCGGCTTTCGGCTTTCGCCTCGGCCAGTTCAATCTCGAACTCATTCTGGACGCCCTGCTGCCCTCGGCCCTGCCACGGGAGTTTTCAGGCCTCGGCATCCCGCTCAAGGTCATCCTCACCGACTATTACGCGCAGATGGAAGTGATCTGCGAAAACGGCGATTTGCGTCAGGCGCTTGCCGCGTCATCCGCCATTCCCGCGCTGTTCATGCCGATCCGCATGAACGACAGGATCATGATCGATGGCGGCATTTTTAACCCGGTGCCCTATGAACACCTGTTGGACGATGCCGATATCGTCATCGCCGTCGATGTGGTGGGTGGGCCGGAGGGCGATGGTCGAACCATGCCGAACCGCATCGAAAGCCTGTTCGGTGCAAGCCAGTTGATGATGCAGTCTGCCATCGGCCTGAAGCTTCGCATGCGCCCGCCGCATATCTTTTTGCGCCCACCGGTCAATCGCTTCCGCGTGCTGGACTTCCTCAAAGCGCATGAGGTGCTGGCCGAATCCGATGCGATCAAGGATGATCTCAAGCGGCAGATCGACATGCAGATCGAGCTTTTTCATCGCGGACGTGGGGTGGGCGCATAGCATTTCGCTCAATTACAGGTGAAATGCGGCTTTGGCCTTGATGCGGCAGATTGCGCGCAATAAATGAAGGTCAACGAAAGGCCCGCCATATGTCTTCAGAAATCGATTCTTCCAAGCTCCTCGAGCGCGCAGGCGAACTGGTCGATCTGGCCCGTAAAGCCGGCGCAGACGAGGCGGATGCCGTCATCGTGCGGTCCCGTTCGCAGTCTGTCGGCGTGCGTCTGGGCAAGGTGGAAAGCACGGAATCCTCCGAAAGCGACGATTTTTCGCTCCGTGTCTTCGTGGGCAATCGGGTGGCCAGCGTTTCGGCCAATCCCGGTTTCGACCTGAAAACGCTTGCCGAACGCGCCGTGGCCATGGCCAAGGTCTCGCCGGAAGACGCCTTCGCCTGCCTCGCAGACAAGGAGCGTCTCGCGACCTCCTACGACGATTTGCAGCTTTTCGATCCGACCGAGGTGTCGACAGATCAACTGCGTGAAGCGGCACTTGCAGCGGAAGAGGCGGCCTTGGCCGTGAACGCCGTATCCAATTCTTCCGGTGCAGGAGCGTCCAGCGGCATGGGCGGCATGGTGCTTGTCACCTCGCATGGTTTTTCCGGCAGCTATATGGGCAGCCGCTTCGGTCGTTCGGTCAGCGTCATCGCTGGCGAAGGCACGAAAATGGAGCGCGACTATGATTACGATAGCCGCCTTTATTTTGCCGATCTGGATTCCCCGGAGGAAATCGGTCGCCGTGCGGGTGAAAGAACGGTCGCACGCATCAATCCGCGTCAGGTGGATACCGGCAGCAACATCACGGTCGTCTTCGATCCGCGTATCGCTCGCGGCTTCGTCGGCAGCATGGCGGGCGCCATCAATGGCGCGTCGGTTGCACGCAAGACCAGTTTCCTGCGTGACAAGATGGGCCAGCAGGTGCTGAAGAAAGGCCTCTCGATCACAGACGATCCGCAGATCGTTCGCGGTCCCTCTTCACGTCCGTTCGACGGCGAGGGCGTGCGTGGGGAAAAGCTTGTGATGATCGAAGACGGCGTGTTGAAACACTGGTTTCTCTCCACGTCCACGGCGCGGGAAATCGGGATGCAGACCAATGGTCGTGGCGTGCGCGGTGGAACATCGGTTTCGCCTGCCTCGACCAACCTTGCACTTTCGCCCGGTGATATTTCGCCGCAAGACCTTATCCGGCAGGTTGGTACGGGCTTCTACGTCACCGAACTGATCGGCCACGGCGCGAACATGATCACCGGTGAATACAGCTGCGGTGCAAGCGGTTTCTGGATCGAGAATGGCGAAAAGACATTCGCGGTTTCGGAAGTCACCATCGCGTCGAACCTCAAGGATATGTACATGCGGGTCACGCCCGCAAACGACATAGACTACAAATACGGCATCGCCGCACCGACGCTCGCCATCGAAGGCATGACGATCGCGGGACGCTGAAATCAGCATTCCGCTGTTGCTTTCGCAGACGGCCCATGCGCATGTGCAGGCATAACAACAAGGTGCCTGCCAAAGCGCAGAGCGACGATATATGGCTGATATTCAAGGGGCCGACTGGCGCTCCGATCTCGATCTCATTCTCGATGCCGCCCGCGAGGCGGGGCGTGTTGCGCTGAAGTTTTTCCGAAACGACCCCGAAGTCTGGTGGAAGAACGGCGGCCACTCGCCCGTCAGTGCCGCAGACTATGCGGCGAACGACATTCTGGAAAAGATGCTGCGTTCTGCCCGTCCCGACTATGGCTGGCTTTCGGAAGAAACGACGGACGATCAGGAGCGTTTGTCGCGCGACACCCTGTTCGTGGTAGACCCGATCGATGGCACGCGCGCTTTTATCGGCGGCAGGGATACGTGGTGCGTCAGCGTTGCCGTGGTCCACAAGGGCCGACCGGTCGCAGCCGTTCTTGTTGCCCCGGCCTTCGAGGAGGAATTTACGGCAGTGCCGGATGCGCCTGCCCTTAAGAATGGTGAGCCATTGTCGGTCGCCTCAAGTCAGGGCGGCATCATCCAGCTTGCTGCTCCCGAAGATGTGATCGCAAAGCTGCCGATGGATTTCAGGGGTTCGGTACGGCGTGTCGCGCACGTACCATCGCTCGCCTACCGGCTCGCCATGGTATCTGATGGCCGCATCGATGGGACGCTGGTCAAGCCGAATTCACATGACTGGGATTTGGCCGCAGCAGACCTGATCCTGCAGCAGGCAGGCGGCAGCCTTGTCGATCTGGATGGTAAGCCGTTGATTTATAACCGCAGCAGCGTCAGCCATGCAGCACTTTGCGCAGCGACGAACGAGGTTTTGCCAACGTTGCTGGGCCAGTTGAACAGGTCGTTCAGAGGTTGATTTTTGCGGGGAAATCCAGCAGATGAAGGCTTCTTGGGACAAAAGAGAAAAGAGATAAAACAATGGCTGAAGCTGGCGACAAGAAGCAACTCCTCCACCTCGTTTTCGGCGGTGAACTCGATAATCTTCAGGATGTACAGTTTCGCGATCTCAACGCGCTGGATATCGTCGGCATTTACCCGGATTACGCAACAGCACTCACCGCATGGAAGTCCAAGGCACAGCAGACGGTCGATAATGCTCACATGCGTTATTTTATAGTGCATATGCATCGTTTGCTCGACCCGCAGAGCAAATAACCGCTGGTTTCCTACTCCATTTGTACTATAGCTGAACAACACCATAACTTGTGCGATTCCTTAAAGGGATGCGCACAAGATGTTGAGTTCGGCCAAAATTTTTTAGCCGTTCGAAATACCCTCTGAAACAAAAAAGACGCATTTTTATAAGAAGTAGGCGGCGGCACACATCACAGGGGAAAAGCATTGCGTGAAATGATCGAGGCAGCATGTCATGAATAGCCGGATCGCACGTTTCGCCCTTTCGGGGTACAGGATGGCCGGCATGGCCGCCTACCCATTTGCCCGGCCGTATCTCTCTTATCGCGCTGCCAAGGGGAAAGAAGACAAACGTCGCCGGATGGAGCGCTTCGGCTATGCAAGCGCTGAACGCCCGCGTGGTCCGCTTGTCTGGTTCCATGCTGCCAGTGTTGGAGAAACGCTGGCCCTCGTGCCGCTCATCCGGGAAATTCGCAAGCGCGATATTCATGTTCTGCTGACGACCGGCACGGTCACATCTGCCGAACTCACACGCACACGTCTGGGCGACGATGTCATCCACCAATATGTGCCGCTCGACATCAAGATTTCGATCAATCGTTTTCTGACTTATTGGGCGCCGGATGCTGCAATTACCGCCGAGTCGGAAATCTGGCCGGTGACGATGATGGAGCTGGAGCGCCGTCATATTCCTCAGATACGCGTTAATGCGCGTCTTTCGGACCGCTCGTTCGATCGCTGGAAAAAACATTCGGATTTTTCCGAAGCTTTGTTCAGCAAGCTGGCGCTGGTCGTTGCACAGTCCGATATCGATGCAGAACGTTTTCGTGATTTAGGCTCCTGGCCGGTTGTCATTTCCGGTAATCTCAAGGGAGATACCGACCCGCCGCCTTGCGATCAGGCAATTTTCGATCAGTATCGGCGCCAGATCGGCAATCGCAAAACCTGGGCCGCCATTTCCACGTTCGACGGCGAAGAAAAGGCCGCAGCCACGGTCCACTCCGCCATCAAGTCCCGCGATGGCCAACTGACCATCATCGTGCCTCGTCACCCGGAACGTGGCGATGAAATCGAGGCCATGCTGAAAGGCATGAACCTCAACATCGCGCGCCGCAGCCGCAACGATGCGATTACACCGGAAACAGACATTTTCCTCGGTGACAGCATTGGCGAAATGGGCCTTTATCTGCGCCTCACCGAACTGGCTTTCGTCGGTCGCTCGCTGACGGCGGAAGGCGGGCAGAACCCGTTGGAACCTGCCATGCTCGGCTGCGCCGTTCTATCCGGCGCACATGTGCAGAATTTCCGCGACGCCTATCAGAAGCTTCTGCGTTCCGGTGGCGGTCGCATCATTCGTGATGTGGAAATGCTTGCGAAGGCTGTGCATTATCTGCTGATGAACGACAATGAGCGCTACAAGATGATCGATGCGGGCGGCAAGGTCATTCAGGATATGCGCGGCGCGCTGTCTTCCACCGTCAAGGCGCTGGAACCCTACATAAACCCGTTGACGGTGACGGCCAAGCTTCAGCCACGCAGCGCGGTTGGCTGATCGTGGACGCTTTCGCCAACGCCAAATCTACTGCTTCCATTGCGGCGATCCTGTTCGACAAGGACGGAACGTTGCTCGGCTATGACGCGAGCTGGGGTCCGGTCAATCGTGAGCTGGCGGCGATTGCCGCCAAGGGTGATCCCGAACTGGCCGACCGCCTGCTGCTTGCCTGCGGCATGGACCCCGTTACCGGCCATGTGAAGC
>JAAIGE0101241755.1_pt1 | contig 12419 bp, 13 predicted proteins | sample 6487951 | NCBI WGS metagenome assembly JAAIGE01 (sample SAMN13974128, study PRJNA590717) | phyllosphere metagenome | biome: tomato field; feature: multiple bacterial spot infested tomato fields; material: tomato leaves; isolation source: leaves from tomato fields | host: Solanum lycopersicum ... | reverse complement strand
CGACGCGAGCCGGACGGTGACGAACTTCGACGACCCCGTGGCCGACCAGATCGCCGCCGATGTCGTCTCCCCCGAGGAGGGGCTGCTCGTCGACGAACGCCAGCGCTACGTCCTCGCCGCGGTGGCCGCGCTCCCCGAGCGGATGCGCTTCATCGTCGAGCAGGTGTACTTCGGCGAGCGGACCGTCGGCGAGCTCGCGAGCGAGCTCGGCATGACCCACTCGGCCGTCTCCCAGCAGCGTGCGGAGGCCGTCCGACTCATGCGCGACGGTCTCGAGGCCCACTATCCGGACGCCCCCGTCGTGGGTGAGGTCGAGCCTGTCGTGCATTCGCGCATCGCGCCCGCACGTAGGGGCGCGTACGTCGCCCGTTTCGGCGAGTTCGTCGCCGCTCAGGCGCTGCGCACCGAGACCGTTCCCGGCGACGAGCCCGCCGTCGCGCGTCTCGCGTGAACTGACGTCCCCAGACCATGCCCCCCTTTCGGGGAAGGCCGCTAACGACTGCGCCGTCGGCGACGATAACTCGCTGATGTCGGACCACGGATGGACCGGCGCGAATCCCACTACTCACGGAGGAACACAATGGGTTTCCAGATCAACACCAACGTCAGTGCGCTCAACACGTACCGCAACCTGTCGAGCACGCAGAACTCGATGTCGAAGTCGCTCGAGAAGCTCTCGAGCGGTCTCCGCATCAACCGTGCCGCTGACGACGCGGCCGGCCTCACCATCTCCGAGGGCATCAAGTCGCAGGTGAACGGCCTCGCGGTCGCCTCCCGCAACGCCCAGGACGGCATCTCGGTCGTGCAGACGGCCGACGGTGCTCTGGGTGAGGCGCAGACCGTTCTCCAGCGTCTGCGCGACCTCGCCGTTCAGGCCGGAAACGACTCGAACAGCGACGAGGCACGCACCGCGATCAGCACCGAGGCGACCAGCCTCGTCTCGGAGCTCGACCGTATCGGCAAGTCCGTGAACTTCAACGGGAAGAACCTGCTCGACGGGTCCACCAGCAACATGAGCTTCCAGGTGGGCGCCGACGGCGACACCCAGAGCCAGGTGTCGCTGAACCTGTCGGGTGCCAACCTCGTGTCGGTCGCCTCGTCGCTCAGCGCCTCGGGCAAGACCACCTTCACGACGGATGACACCAAGGTCACCTCGCTGGCGGCCGCCTCGACCTTCACCTCGACGAAGGACGGAGTCGCCACCAGCGTCTCGGTGAACATCAGCTCGACCACCTCGGTGGCCAGCGCCGTCGACGCACTCAACTCGAACGCGGCCTTCAGCTCGAAGTTCTCCGCGGTCCTGGTGAAGGACAACGCCGGCGTGACCACCGGATTCTCGGTGGCGGCGAAGGATGGCGGAGTGGTCTCCGTCGATGCGACGTCGGCTGGTGCCGGTGCCCTCGGCGCCGGTGTGGCGACCAGCGCCGCCATCGGCTTCGGTTCGGCCTCGGCCGCGCAGTCGTCGATCAACGCCATCGACGCGCAGATCAACGCCGTGTCGACTCAGCGTTCGGCCCTCGGTGCGCTGCAGAACCGTTTCGAGAGCGCGATCAACACCATCGCGGTCTCGAGCGAGAACCTGACCGCGGCCCGCAGCCGCATCACCGATGTCGACATGGCCAAGGAGATGGTGAACTACACCCGTTCGCAGATCCTCAGCCAGTCCGGCACGGCGATGCTCGCGCAGGCCAACCAGGGTCCGCAGCTCGCGCTGCAGCTGCTCCGCGGCTGATCCGGCTAGGCACCGGCGGCGCGATCGGATCCCCCGACCGCGCCGTCGGTGCCGCTCCGCCCACTGCTCGACGACGAAGGGTCCGAGGTCTTGGCCACAGGCATCGACGGCATTGCCAGCGGTCTCAACACGACGTCGCTGATCAACAGCTTCATGACCATCGAGGGGCGCCCTCAGGCTCAGCTCAAGACGAAGCTCGCGACGGTCTCGTCGCGCGATGCGGCTCTGCGCAGTCTCAACCTGAGCCTTTCCGCCCTCACCACGAAGGCGGGGGACGCGGCCAAGGCGGCATCGGTCCTCAAGGCGAGCGCGTCGTCCGATGCGGCAACGGTGGGCATCACCTCGAGCGCCGATGCCAGGCCGACGCAACTGACCTTCTCGGTCGGGCGGCTCGCGGCCGCTCAGGTCAGCGTCAGCGACGCGATGACCGTGTGGCCCGAAACTCCCGCGACCCTCACCGTGCTGGGGGCGGGTGGCCGGAAGGTCACCGTCACCGCCGCGTCGACGTCGCTCGACGACGTCGCGAAGGCCGTCAACTCCGCTTCGGCGGGTGTCCAGGCCTCGGTCGTGTCGCTGGGCGACGGAACGTCCCGCCTCCAGTTCCGGGCCGCGGCCACGGGCTCGGGAGCGGCCTTCACGGTCTTCCGAGGCGACTCGGACGCCGTCCAGGCGGGCACGGCTCAGGCGCTCGGCACGATCGTCACCGCGGCCGCCGACGCCCAGGTCACCCTGTGGCCCGGATCGCCCGCTGCCCAGACGGTCACCTCGGCGACCAACACCTTCTCCTCGCTCGCGGCCGGGGTCGAGGTCAAGGTCGCCAAGGTGCAGGCCGATCCGGTCACCGTCACGGTCGCCCGCGACGACGACTCGGGTGCCGCGGCCGCCGCGGCCATGGTCTCGGACATCGCGTCCGTCCTCGCCACGATCAAGGGGCGCTCCGCCTCGACGACCGCCGTGGACTCGACGGGCAAGCAGACGACTTCCGCAGGCGTCTTCGCGGGCAACGGCCTCGTGCGCCGAGTCTCCGAGGCGCTGCGCAACGCCATCGGCTCTCCGGTCGACGGAGTCTCACCGTCGAAGGTGGGGATCTCGATCGACAAGACCGGCGTGGTCCAGTTCGACAAGACCGTCTACCTGGCCGCTCTCGCCGCCGACCGGGAAGGCACCCAGAAGACCTTCTCCGCGATCGCGACCCGGGTGTCCGCAGCAGCAGACGCCGCATCCGACAAGGCCGACGGATACGTCACCGCCACGATCACCGGCTCGCAGATCGAGCAGCGTTCGCTGGGGGACCAGATCTCGGCCTGGGACGCCCGACTCGCCACCCGCCGTTCCGCCCTCGAGAAGCAGTACAAGACGCTCGAGACCCTCATCGGCAGCCTGCAGACCCAGTCGAACTACCTGGCTTCGCAGCTCAGCAAGCTCTCCTGACGAACAACGAAAGCCCTTCCCCATGACTATCGCCGACTTCGCCCGCACCTCCTACGGTCGCGACAACGTGCTCTCCGCATCGCCCGCGCGCATCCTCACGATGCTGTTCGACCGACTCATGCTCGATCTCGCTCGCGCGGAGAGCGCCCAGGAGCAGAAGGACTGGACGGCCGCGTCGAAGCAGCTGGTGCACGCCCAGGCGATCGTCGCCGAGCTGACCTCGTCTCTGCGTCCCGAACTGTGGGAGGGCGGCCCCGGCCTTCTCTCGATCTACCACTACGTGACGCGCGCCCTCATCGCGGCGAACATCGGCCACGACATCGAGCGCACCCGTGAGTGCGCGCAGCTCCTCGAGCCTCTCCGCTCCGCCTGGCACGAGGCGTCGGGCGCCGCAGCTCCCGCGCCCGTCTCGCCGGCCGGGCAGATCCGTCACTATGCCTGACTCGGACTGGGCAGCGATCCTCGACCGTTTCGAAGCCGACCTCGAGCGGGGGGCCACCGGCGCCGGGGGGTCATGGGTCGACTGGACGCCGCCGGCCGAACCGCTTCCCCTGACGCCGGCGACCGCCGATCGCGCCCGCCGAGTTCTGAGCCGACAGCGGGATCTCCTGGCTCGCCTCCGTGCGGCGCAGGAGGGTATCGCCGAAGAGATGCAGGCCCTGCGTTCCTCGCCTCGCCCGGCGGCATCCCCCGGCGGAGCCGCCTATATCGATCAGACGGGGTGACCGTCGGAGCCGGCGGGTCGGCGATTTCGGTGGGGCGAGAAAAGTCTCGGTCCATTGCTAACGCCCCCGCCCGGGCAACCGATAACTGACATCGGACCCATGATGGGCGCCATCAGATGAGGCCACGGATCGGCCGTACGCGACATTCGACGAATGGATGCGACGTGTTCGATTCCGTCACCATCTCCGCCCTCGGCTCGGCCCTCGACGGCCTCGCCGAGCGCCAGCGCGCGACCGCGCAGAACGTCGCGAACGTCAACACCCCGAACTACCGCGCCAAGCAGGTCGACTTCGAGCAGGCGCTCATCCGCGGCGTCGAGCAGGGCAACGGCCATGTCGTCGCGCGCACGACGGAGTCTTCCGAGCCCACGCGCCTCGACGGCAACAACGTCAACATGGACCAAGAGACGCTCATGAACGTCGAGACGGTCCTGCGCTACCAGTTCGCGAGCCGTGCCGTCACGCACGAGTTCTCCATGCTCCGCACCGCCATCAGGACCAACTGATGGACGCCATCGGCATCGCGGCCAGCGCCCTCACGACCCACCGCAAGTGGATGGACGCCATCTCCGACAACCTCGCCAACATCAACACGGCGACCCGGACGAGCGAGGCGGCCTTCCAGGAGCGATTCATCGAGGTCGTCGAGAAGCGCGGCACCGAGGGCGTCGAAGCCCGCTCGGTGCAGTTCGGCGACCCCGAGGGCCGGCTCACCTACGCCCCCGACCATCCGCTGGCCGACGAGAACGGCTACATCCGCCTGCCCGACATCGACATGGGCGCGCAGATGGGCCACCTCATCCTCGCCCAGCGCGGGTACCAGGCGAACGCCGCCATCGTCGACCGTGCCAAGTCGAGCTACGAGGCCGCCATCCAGATCGGCAGGTCGTGAGCTTCGCGGTAGGGCCCATCGGCGGTGCTCCGCCCCTCGGCGCCGGTGCGGTGCAGGGCGTCCAGAAGTCCGGCGGGGCGAGTTTCGGCCAGATCATGAGCACCGCGCTCAACGAGGTGCAGAACACTCAGAAGACCGCCGAGAGCACGGCGCTGAAGGCCGTCACGGGTGACATGACCGACATCCACAACGCCACCATCGCCGCCACCCGCGCGCAGGTCACGCTCGAACTGGTCGCCACCGTCCGCAACAAGGGCGTCGAAGCGTTCAACGACATCATGAGGATGCAGGCCTGATGGCTTCCAAGATCAACGGCGCGGGTCGCCGCGCCCTCGAAGCCGTGCGCGAGTTCACGGTCGCGCAGCGCACGCTCGCTCTCATCGGTGCGGGCGTTCTCGTCCTCGGCTCGGTCGGATTGTCGTTCTGGCTCTCGCAGCCGTCGTACTCGCCTCTCTTCTCGGGGCTCAGCGGCCCCGACGCGAGCGCGGTCGTCAAGAAGCTCGAGGCCGACGGCGTCAAGTACGAGCTCACCGACGGCGGTGGGACGATCATGGTGCCCGCGGCCGACGTGAACCGTGAGCGCATCGCGGCGGCGGCCCTCGGGCTGCCCAGCTCGGAGTCGGGCGGATACTCGCTGCTCGACAAGATGGGTGTCGCCGCCTCGAACTTCCAGCAGGACGTCACCTACAAGCGCGCCATCGAGGGCGAGCTCGCGACGACGATCCAGTCGATCGCGGGAGTCGAACAGGCGTCGGTCAAGATCGCCACACCCGAGAAAACGGTGTTCTCCGACCAGGTTCAGGCGCCCACGGCGTCGGTCTTCGGCGCTGCGGCGCAGCCCTGGCCGTCGAGCTCCGGTGCTGGCGCCGTCCCGGAGGTGTCGCCGAGCAGCGCATCGAGGCTGCTCGTCGTCTGCTGGAGTTGCTGCAGGACGGTCGACTGCGTCGTCTGCACCGTCGCGCCCAGGTCCCCGTTGAGCGAGCCGAGCTCGCCCGCGAGCGACTGCATCGTGCTCGCGAGGGACGCGCTGCTCTCCTGCAGACGTTCCGCGGTGCGCACACCGAGCGTCTGGGAGGTGGACTCGAGGTTCGTCCGCACCTCGGTGATGGTCCCGCCGGCTCGGGCCAGGACCTCGTTCACCTGGGCGATGAGGTCGATGGTCCGGCGCTGCAGCGCGAGTTCCGAGTCCGTCTGGGAGCCGAACGCCCCGTTCAGCACGCCCTCGGTCGACAGGTCGGTGGTCAGCCCGGGCTGGGCCGCGACGTCGAACGCGGGGGCCGAGAAGTCCTTGACGTCAGCGACGAGGTGGAGCGTGCTGCTCGCACCCGAGGTCGGCGGCGCGAGGAGCCGCCCCCACTGCACGACGGCGTCACCGTCGGCGTTCGTGCTGACCACGCCGTCGGTCGCGGTGCCACCGTCGACCCCCTGGGTCACGATGCGGTCCGGCGCGACACCCGGCAGGACGGTCGACGCGGCGACGGAGAACGGGGCGCCGACCAGAGCGGGGGTCGTACGGGAGGACCCCGCGACGTCGTAGGTAAGGTTCTTGGACCGGACCGTGAGGTTCTCGATCGTGAGGTCGACCTCGACCCGGCCGGAGTAGCCGTCGAGGTCCGACAGGTCGGTCCCGGAGCGTTTGGTCGTCGTGTACTGCGTCGTGATGCGGAGGGGCAGGTCGCCCGCCGCCTTGGCGACGTCGTGGTCGGTGGTCGTCGACGAGGACCCGTCCGCTCCGACCGCGATCGTCGTGTCGGAGATGGCGCGGACCGAGCCGTTCGGGGTGAGCGTCGTGTCGACGGTCTGCAGCAGCCGGGACGGATCGTCGACCTGCCGCTGGTCGGCTGTGCACCCGGCCAGCGTCAGCGCGACGACGGCCGACACCGCGACCACCCCGGCCAGCCGACCACCCGGTCGTGCTCCGGTTCCCCCGGCGCGCGTCAGTTCCACGATCGTCCCCCTCAAGAATCGACAGCGCGTCCGATGCTAGTCGCTGAAATACCGTGAGGGTTCGTCCATCCACAGGTCACAGCACCCCCGTTCGGGCCACAGCACCGCGATGTCGGGTTTGACGGATCCCGTGGAATTGATACTCTGCACTTCGTTGGTGGGGGGAACGCCGAGCACTCGAAGCGCTCGGAGTTGCACGATCGGATGACCAGTCCACCCCACGAGCGGTTGACTGGTCATCCGATCACAGGGGGAACGAACATGTGGATCTCAGTCGTGTCGGTCGGCATCGCGTTCGTCGCGGCGATCGGCATCACGTGGGGCGTGACGACCGCGACGCGTCGCAGCGACCGGCGTCGGCGAGCCCGCGGCGAGAAGCTGCCGAACGAGGGTGGCGCGCTCGTCACCGTGCGCCTGCGCCGTTGGCAGTGGCTGGTGATCCGCGTCCTCGCGATCGTGCTGCTCGTCGTCGGCGGGCTGTTGGGCGTCGTGGTGATCGGACTCGCCGCCGAGGGCGCACCGCCCTCGATGGTCGTCGTGGCGGTGGTCTTCGTCCTCGCCGGCACCGGCGGCATCGTGCTCGCGAGCTCGATGCGGCGGACCCGGATCCTGGCGATGGAGGACCACCTGTTGGTCCGGCAGGGACTGCACGAGGAGCGCCGGGTCGACCTACGCGAGATCGCCACCCTGGCGCCGCTCGCGAACCAGTACGGCGGGGTCCAGGGGCGCTCGGCAGACGGACGACGGCTGTTCCACGTGATGGGACTGGCGCGGGGGTACGCGGAACTCGACGCGTACCTGCAGGAGCGGGTCGTGCGCGACAGCGCTCCCGCCCCCGCGGCGTTCGGGCCGGCCACCTTCCCGGTCCCGCCGTGGCGCGGCGTCTCGGCCAGCGCCGACTGGACGAACGTCCCGCTCAGCCAAGGGGGTCGTCCACGTCCGGTCATCCGACTGTTCATCGGTGGGGACGTGGTCGTGCTGCACACCTCGGACGTCCGGGCGCTCGTCGACGGTCGGCAGGCGGTGGCCGAGTCCGACTCGCAGCCGCTTGCGTTCCTCGCAAGCCCCGCGCTCGTCGACCCGACGTCGCTCGGAGGTCAGCAGGTGGCTGGTCTGCCGCCGGAAAGCCTCGTCCTCCTCCGCGGTGCGCAGGAGGCGCCGACGGCAGTGCTCCGCGACGCCGATGCCCGTACGTTCCGGAAGTGGGTCAGCGGTCTGCCGCGCTGACCATCGGAGGCTGTCCAGCGAGTACCGGCCTGGAGGCACGGTGCGGTCCGCGCGGGCGCCGCCTGCGACGCGCGAACGACGCTGCGCGCTTCACGGAAGCGAGGGGCGGACGGACATCACGGCTAGCCCACGCAAGGTTCCTGCCGGCCCGGCGACACTCCTCCCGCCGTGGAACTCCCGAGCGACCCGATGAGGCCCCTGCGAACGAGGCGAGCAGCCACGCCCACCGCGTGCCAGCGAGTTGCGGCGGCGCACCCACGAGCAGCACGAACACGACGACGACCACCAGCAGTCCCACGACGGAGAACGACCGTCGTCGACCGCTCCGCGCCCACCAGCCGATCCCCACGCTGTACAGGGCCGCCGCCCAGGACGCCAAGACCAGTCCGAACGGCATCGGCTGGTGTTCCAGGCTCGAGGTCCGCCACCACGCGATCGCGAGACAGACAAGAGCCGCGAGGACATCGATGAACAAGGGCCGGGGTCGCGGGGTACGCGGGGTCATCCTCTACGTCCGTTCTTCTGCGGGTTCGTGACTGTTTCGCCCCCGCCGGTCATGAGCCGTCGGACGACCACATCGACGAGTCCGTGACGGCCGAGGGCCGATGAGATCTCCTTGCCCGGCAGGATCACCCTCACGGCTCGACCTCGTAGGCATACGCAGTCGGCGACACCCCGAACACTGCGGTCAGCGCGCGCATGTCGTACGACACGCCGCCAACGGTGAACCGAACGCGATCAGCAGCGGAGAGCTCTTCAGCGATCCTGTCAGCGTTGAACCGATTGACTCCGTCCTGGAGCGGGACCTCACGATCAGCGACCGCGCCGTGCACCAGGGCTCTTTCCGAGGCGAGCACCGCTAGCCGTACCGGGTCATCTTCGACCAATGGGACGTCGTGACGTAGGACGTGTCCGGGCTCAGTCATGGGGCTGAACTTCGATGGACTGATTGATCATCCGAAGCTGATCTCTGAAACGATAAGATGCCGCACCAACGATGAACTCGTATTCGCGCCCGGATCGAAATTTTTCTGCAATCTTCGGCGCATTGCCCGAGGTCACGTGTCTTCGGATGAACAGCGTTCCGCAATCAGGGGAGTCGATGCGCACTTGATTGTATGTAGCCCCTACCCCTCGGACCGATCGAGACGAACCATCACCCGATATCGCCGAACGCACCAGGCAATGCACCGTGATCGGGTGTGAAGAATCGTAGGCCTTCAGACTGATCGGAGCCACGAGAATCACCAAGATGACGAGGGCTGCCCCTAGCAACCAGGATCCGAAGATGATCCTTCTTGCGCGCATCGATCCTCTTGACGGTGCTCCTGTGCCCTTGCTCTCGATCACACGCAAGCGCACGCCAGTCCCGAATCCCTGGGCCACGGACTGAACATGGCCATCAATGGCATTCGGCTACCCATCGGAGTTCATGCCGTAGTCGACGGCACCGGTCTTTGCGCCGGAAGCCACCGATGCCGAGGCAGCTCTTCCTGTTGACAAGAAGACCGTCGGACAAATTCGCCGGACAACAGAATTTGCAGCTCTCCCGTCGAGGGAAGCGAGCTCGGACAGGCCCGCCGCCGCGATGACGCCGACTCCGCTGACTCCGCTGACTCCGCTGACTCCGCTGAATATTGATGCGTCCATCCCGACCTGCTTCCAGTTCACTTCAAGGTTCACCTCACGCTCGGAAAAAGGAACCAACGACGGGAGCAATCTTGAAGAACTTCAGGAATCCACGTAGTTCGAACGAGCCGCCACCGACCGAGAAGCGGTAGCGTTCGCCCGCTACGACTTCCCCCGCGATGCGGGTCATGTTCGCGCGCGTGACGCCGTCCTGGTACAGCAGATTCCCACAGGAGGTCTTGAATGCGACCTGCGCCTCCGCTCCACCAGCGGCCTTCGTCGAGCGCGAGGATGAGATCTCACCGACAGCGGAGTCGACACGGCACGTCACGTCGATCGAGTGCCCATCATCGTATGTACCGAGGATGGTCGGACCGAAGCCGAATACCAGCACCGGCACCCCGACCACGCCGAGAAGGATGAGGACTGCGATCAGCCGGTCCCGCGCGATCCAACCGCGCGACTTCTCGGCATCGCTGCTCCTCGTCGCGGCCCTGTTGCTGGGCATGGTTCCTCACCCTCTGTGCGCGCCGCCCGGAGGGACGACGTGCGGACCTTCGGCTCCCCCGCTGACGCCACTCCACGTCGACCGAGAGCTGATGGGATGTCCCTGTCCGGCGGACTCACCCGCGTGGTTCGACCTCGTAGGCGTACGCAGTCGGCGACACCCCGAACACAGCGGTCACCGCGCGCATGTCGTACGACGCGGCGCCGACAGTGAACCGAACGCGATCAGCACCGGAGAGCTCTCCAGCGATCCTGTCAGCGTTGAACCGATTGACTCCGTCCTGCAGCAGGATCTTGCCGCATTGATCGGTCACGACGACCACCTGTGACCCCGACGCTCCGCCGCCCTTGAGGGACCCGCTCGACTCCGAACCGGTGGTTGCGCTTCGGATCCCACAAGAGACCGACATCCGATGACCGTCGTCGTAGACCTTCATACCGAGCGGGATGACGAAGAACAACAGGGCCGGGATGACGATGACGAGCAACAGGATGGCGATCGCGACTACTCGTTTCCTTCGCGTCACGACTGGTTTCCCATCGGCCATGTTCGGAACGTACCTCCTTGCGCTCACCATCTCCGATGAACACCGACTGTGGGACCGTCCCCACCTTGCGCCGCGCCCGTACCGAAGGTCTGGACCAGGTTCTCGATCGACGTGTCGCCACCTGGGCGAATTGCCTCGTTGACGGTGGCGCTGATCCCGCCGACGCCCATCGACACGAGGTTGCCGACAGTCTCCTTGCCGAGCGGCGAGGTGACGCCGAGCCCCTCGGCAAGAGGCCCTGCGGCCCGACCCACCGCGAGGCTCGATGCTGCGCCGGTCCCGAAGCCTGTCGCGCCAGCTGTGGCGAATCCGAGCAGGTTCTTGTCGCGGATCTCGTCGTTCACCGCGTAGTCGCCGATGTTGTTGACCGCGCCCGAAGTGCCAGAGGCGATGGCGCCCCGGCCAGCCGAAGAGAACACCTGCGAAGCAACCCCGCGTGCTCCCGACCCGAATGCGACTGAAGCGGCTGGGGCGGCCTTCGCGAGGCCGATCGCGGCGCCTCCGCCTGCGGCACCTGCTGCTCCGCCGATCAGCGTGTCGAGGCCGACCTTGCCCCAGTCGACGCGTCCGTCGTCGCCGCGGTTCTTCTTGATCGACAGGCCGCCCGCGAGCGCTGCTCCCGAGCCAGCAGCCACGGCCAGTGCGACGACCGGCCCGAGCGGAGTGAACATCGCGCCCACGGCGAGTACCACTCCGACGCCGATGGCGATGTTCGAGATGACCTCGGAGTTCTCGTCAGCCCAGTCCCGCAGGTTCGCGAGCGCACCCTGGTTCGCATCCCGGTACGCCTGCAGGTCCGCATCCGTCGCCGGCCGCAGCCCGAGCGGGTCCACCGCGTGCACGGGGTCGTTCCCGGCGTAGGAGTACGGGTTCGCCGCCCACGCCGCCCCGAGCACGGGCGCGAGCGGGTCGGTCGACAGGAAGCCCCGCGCCACGGGGTCGTACACCCGCGCTCCGAGCCACTCGAGTCCAGCGATGGACACGCCACCGTCCGCGGTGAGCCCGACGCCTGCGGGGAGCCCCGAACCGCCGACCGCTGCGAGCACCGCCCACGGGTCGTCGGCAGCGGTGGCCCGCGCGCTGCGCCACCCCACGGTCGTCCAGGCATCGTCGATCGCGACGACCCCGCCCGGCAGGTCCAGGACGCTCGTGCCGCCGAGCGAGACGATCCCCGGCACGCTCGCCGCGGAGTCCCACCACGCCTCGGCACCGCCGACGTCGGCCAGCTCGCCGAGGCCGTCCGTCCAGACGTCGACCCGACCGGTCTCGGCGTAGGCGGGGTCGCGCTCGACGACCTCGGCGAGCGTCCCGAGGTCGGACCACGCGTACTCCACCGTCGAGCCGTCGGGATCGGTCCGCCGGATGCGTCGACCGAGTCCGTCGTAGCGGTACTCGGTGCGGGCGCCGTCCTGTTCGGAGGCGACGAGCTCGCCGGCGAGGTCGTACGAGAAGCGTGTCTCGACCCCGTCGACCACCTGGCGGACCAGGCGGCCGGCCTCGTACTCCCAGCGCGCGTCGCCGGCGGCGACGAGCTGGCCCGCGGCGTCGTACCGGTGCTCCACCCGCCCGTCCGGGCCGTCGACGGCGGTGATGCGGCCGTCGGCGTCCCGCTCGGTGCGGGTCGTCGTGACGCCCTCGGGCGACGTCGCGGTGTGGGCGACGAGGACGCCGCGGTCGTACGACCACGACTGCACGAGGTCACCGGTGACCGCTTCGACGATCCGACCCGCGGCGTCGTGTCGGAAGGTCGCGGCTCCGAGCCCGTCGCGCTCGAGCGCGGT
>JAAIGE0101105029.1_pt1 | contig 12421 bp, 17 predicted proteins | sample 6487951 | NCBI WGS metagenome assembly JAAIGE01 (sample SAMN13974128, study PRJNA590717) | phyllosphere metagenome | biome: tomato field; feature: multiple bacterial spot infested tomato fields; material: tomato leaves; isolation source: leaves from tomato fields | host: Solanum lycopersicum ... | reverse complement strand
CTTCGGCCTCCGTCACTGATGCGTCAACAGATAAGAAACTGACGGGGAGCGGCGCAGGAAATACGACAGGTCCATCGCCGATATTGAGCAGTGGCTCAGGGAACGCCTGCGCATGGCTGTAATTCGCAGGAAGCGGCAGGATCAGCGTCAGCTCAAGCTCTCCGCCGATGTTGTCGACATTGCCGACGAAGAACGGCGAGCTGATCGCACTTGCGGGCAGGGTGTCGCCGTCGACCATTCGAGTGAAATCAAACGACTCTCCATTCAAGACCAGAACATTACCGTTTTTAACAACTTCAAGACTGTCATCACGACGTTGTGGAGCCAAAAAAATCTTCATTAGAACCACCTCCCGATTGCTAGGTAGCGGACATTAAAGCTCTGTGCAATTGAGCCGTTTCTTATCGCGATCCTTCCGGACGCAGAAGATGCTGGATAACTTGCAGTTGCGCCGTAGGCATCATATGACGCACCGGGCACTGCGATACCGACAAACAAAAAACTAGCGTTAAAAAAGTTTGCCGCGAAATTCACCAAGAACTCATTTGCATTTGTATTTGCTGCATAGTTTGGCGTTGGAATGTTTAACGTTCCGCTTGTGCAGATCAAAGTACCGTCTGCAAACTTTACGTAATCGCCACTTGCTGTGCTACCGCGCTCGATAATAGCCCCGGTCGGAACCCCTGCGGATTGTGAAACGGTTCCGAGGATATTGGACTTTGCATATGCCAGGTCCGTGATATTGGCAACCGCCATCTTGTCGGCAGCAGTAAAGTACGGGATCTTCCCTGCTCCACCGGTGAGCACTGCAAACGCATTAATTGAAGCGGATGCGGCAAGGGCTCCGAATTTGTTAACGAGCGTGCGTAGCGCGTCAGCCGAATCCTTTACGTATCCCTGCATGGGCGCGAGCGCATACCCGCCTGCGCCGATACTCGCCCCTTGATAAGTAGGGGAGATCGATATTGCAGTGTCACTTGCCACGTTTGTGACTTCGTACCACGCCCCATCTGGCCCGCGAAACGCATCCCCCACCCTGCTGTTTGCAATGAAGGAGGTTCCGGAGCCAATCACCGCGTTTGAATTTTGGGTGCACGAAACCGTACCCGTTTTATACCAGGGCATAGATAGCGCCTTTTATCTGTAAGGAAATGGAAGTCCGGCAGTTCTGATGTACAGAGCCTGAGGGTAGCGGTCGGTCGGGAGATTGACGTAGGAAGCCGGACTGTAAGCGCCCGTCCCAACGTACTGACTGAAAATGCCTTCTGTTGTTGCTGCGAAGATGAAGCTTATTCCTCCGACTCTTCCGTAAGCCCCCTCCACAACGCCATATGACCAGGGCTGAGTAAAGGACCATGCGTCTGCATCAATGACAGTTGCAGTGCGGCTCCATGGCAAGAACACTGCGCACTCCTCGCCGCCCACATCGATGTTGACGATGCACGCGATATTCGCGCCAGAGGCCTGCGACATCGAGTAGTAGGAAAGCCTTGTCATCACCCCGCCTGCATACGTTTCTCGGTACCTGCCATTAGGCCAGACCGAGCCAGGTCCGGGGGCCTGGACTGCTCCAGCAATATTAAGCGGCGGCTGCAATGAGTTGAACGTGCATACGCCATTATTCAAAAATGTCTTGAGGTAAGGGCTGCCCGGAATGTCGTCAGCCATTAGATCGAAACAGTAGTACTTCGTGTCAGTACTTGCGCTTGCGTAATAGAACGTAACGCTGTCGCCACTTCTTGCAGTGCTTACAAGGCATCCGCGACCGACTATGAAAACAACCGGTGACCTGGCATTGCTCACTGTGAAACCGTGTATCGGATACTTTCCTGCGTTGTAGTTGTAGCTGCTTTTCTGATCTGGATCGACGTTTGACCCCCTTATGATATATACGCCATCGGACCGCAGATAAGCCATGTTGCCGCTCTTTACAAGTCCGTATGTAATCTTGGATGTATCGAACAGAAGCTCGCCCGTTTCTTTTCTAACTATCAGTTCAGGCATCAGTAGTACCCATACCAAATTCGGCAGTTCGCGGCGAAGTAACCCCATCCCCCTCCAGCATTGAATGAGTAGGCCCAGCTCAAGGATGTGCCTGATAGAGTTACGCCGGGCCTCTTTCCCTTTTCGTTCTGCATGTCAACGAGCGGCACAACAATAAAGTAAGCAACCTTCCCGGCGGGTGGCGATGGAATCGTGGCAGCGCCATTCACGCCGCCAGTATCCAAACTCCCCATCGTTTGGCTGAGCTTCATTGTCATGTCGACAAGCACTGTCTCGTCGGCAGCCTTTACTGTTAGTCCTGTCATATCACAAGCTCAGATCAATGCCGAGGACGCCATTTGCGTGGTACATCTTGACTCCCGCATTAGCGATTGTTGAGCGTCGGCCATCCGCCATCGAACCATTCAATTGCCATGGCCCTGTTTTCGGAAGAAGCCATCCAGATGTATTCGCGACGTAATCATTCGACTGCAAGTTTCCTACTTTCAGGCTCGTGATAGATCCATCTTCAATAAATGCGGACTTGATAAATGTCTGCCCACCACTTATCCCGAATAGCGACTCAGGAGTCTGTGAGTTTGTATTCATCACAAGAAAGGTGTCAGCCCGCACAACAAAAGTTGATGTCGCTCCCCCTGGGCCAGACGCCAGCCCCAGGCCAAACCCCGCAGCGTATGGCTGGCCGTTCGACGTCGTTTCCATTCTCAGCGTCCAGAGCGTCGATACCTTTCCATCGGCGGTCGCCTGTGCTTGTGTCACTTGCTGAACTGCCGCTGTATTACCCGCAACACTGGCACGCAGCGTTTCAGTTGCCGTTGCAAGGGCTTGATCCTGCGTTGCCCGGACAACAACCTCGTTTGCATATGCAGCTTGGGTGTCCCACAGCTTCAGCGCGCCCTGCAGGTCGCCTTCGGCGTTGTCGTCGCGCCACGCGGCTCGCAGCACTTGAACGCTGGATGCTTCAGCACCCAGCTCATCAATATCTGCAGTGTTCTGCTGCACCTGCTGGGCCAGTCCGTTTGCAGTCTCAACTGCCTGGCCCACGTCGAGCCAATAGTTGATGTTCGGCGGCGGGGTGTTGACCGGCACCGCCTGGGTGGCCTGATAGATCCGCCCATTTGCAAGCGTCATCTCGCCAGCGAAATATGATTGATCAGGTATGTAAGCCGACAATCCATCCAGAGCTTCTATCTGCGCCTGCAGGTCGTCGATCTTTTCAGAGAGCTGCTGACCCACTTCGCTTTCAACGTACTTGCCCGTCAGAAGCTCAAGGATCGGCGCTGGGTCTGAGCTGGAGCGACCGACAACGCCGGCACCATCCGGATAGAACGGTCCAATGTTGCCGGTACGATCTACAAGTCGTGCCCAGAAGAAAAACTCAACACCGGCCAGCAGGCCCTGCATTTTGTAATCGGACTGAGGGTAAGCCAGGTCGCTGAGCTTTGTTGCAGTTGCACGATCAGGCGTCGGGCCATACCAGATTTCGGTCCGCTGAGTGTCTTCCGCGCCTGGCGGAAAGCCCCACTGAAAACCGATACCGAACAACTCAGAACTTGTTGCCAGGTAAGCAACTGCAAGCGGCAGGCCCACTTTTCCTTCCAGACTTGTCACAGCAGATGCTGTCGGCAACGAGGAGACATTTAGAGCACTGACTGCGCGCACACGGGCGATGTACTGGCCCGCATATATCCCGCGAACCTCGGCGGCGAGTTCAGCAGTACGCGGAACCTTGACCCATTCCCGTGCCCCCCACTTCCATTCAACGTCATAGCTCACAGCGCCGGGCGCGGAATCCCAACTGACAGTCATGAACGTGATTGCGATACCTTGCTCGATTACAACGTGCTGACTCAGGTAAACGCCAGCGGGGGCCTCTTGTACGCCGACTGGTATGCCGCTGATCGGCCGAGCATCGACAACTGCTCCAGAGTCAATTGCGTCGAACTTGCTGGGCTCATGCTGGATGCAATCAAGCTGGTACTGGTGCCATTCCGGGCGCGTAATGTTGCGCACCAGAAACTGCATAGTCTTCAGATCGTCGTACTCGAGGATCCAGCCGCATTCCGCCTCAGGCACTTCGCTGAACTCTGCTGCAAGAGTCACGCGGCGCCCAGCGAGCGATGTGATCACCCTGGCTTCGCTCTTGCCGCTCGGCAGGTTCACTCGAAGCTTGGCACCGGTGGATAGATCGATATCGCGGTCGACAGTGACCACGCGGCCAGTCACGCCGCTGATGCGACCGCCATTCGCTCGGCCGGCCAGCATCGGGTCAGCAACTGCGATGATCTGCCCAGGCTTCGGGATTTGACCGTCCAGGCCGACACGAAATGATGCACCCCGCGTCTGTGTCTGCTCGGTGATCAGTGCATACTGTCCGGCCCGCTGCGCTTGAGCCAGGCTTGTGCAGCCGTAGGCATCCACCGACAGTTCATTGACCGTACCTGTCTGCGCCAGCACCTCGTCATCGAATACCGGCTCTTTGTCGGTCTCAAAGCCCTGCGCCGGGTCATCCCATGTGACCATGGCCAGATTGTGTCGATCACGTGCGCGGGTACCGGAATACAGGATTTCGCCCGCGTTCAGGATCTGCGAGGGGTTGTAGGTGTAGACAGGATCGCCGGGCATGTCAGCGTTGAACGTGATCTGGCTGCCATCCCATGTGCTCATGCCATGGAAGATGGAAGACAGGTCCTGAAGCACCGCATAGGCGTCCGCCTGCTTTTGCAGGTAGATGTTGCAGGTCAGCCGTGGTTGCAGGCCACCCTGCCCGTCAGAAACCATCTCATCGCAATACTGAGCGATGCGGTACAGGTTCCAGCGGTCGACCATGCTCGCATCAATACGGTGGCCAAGGCCGTAGTAAGGGTTCAATGCCAAGTCGTAGCACACCCACGCCGGGTTGTTCGTGTAGGCCTCTTTGAATGTGCCATCCCAGATGCCTCCGCTTGTGCCTGCGCCCGACGTTGCGTATATCCGGGACTCCGGATCGTAATTGGTCGGCACGCGCACGATGCGGCCGCGCATCAGCACGGCAATCTTGGCGATATCGCCGCCGAACTGCTGAGCGTCGTACTCGATGCAGCCCACGGCGGTGAGCGGGTATTCCTGATCGCTATCAACGACCTCGGCCACGGCCTCCACGAACATGGCGTCTTGCACCAAGGAACTGTTGGCCTCCGGCGTGATACGACGGACACGCAACGTCCAGCGATTACCCGCAGGCAGCTCCAGGCGGTGGCTGCGCTCGTACTTCGTGACGTTCTTGCGGTCGACGAATGACGCCAGCACCTGGACGAATGGACCGCCATCAGTTGCGATATCGATTGCGTAATCGATTCGCACGCCATTGATGTTGCCGCTTTGATCCTGAGATTGAAGCTGCGGCCAGCTCAGGCGCACGCGCAGGGCGTCCAGCATTGCGTTGTTCACTGTGCGCAGGTACGGCGCAGTGCTGAGTAGCTGCTGATTGACGTTGATTTCGTTGCTCGACTCGGCGATGCCCTCCAGGCGGGCTTGGTTCAGCTCGCCATTGCGAAACTGCCACTTCACACCTGGATAGTTCACGGTGCCGTCTTCAGCTACCAAAGGCGTGCCGTCGAGCTTCACAGATCGCAGACCGTCAACAGGCCCAACGATTGGCCCCCAGCTCCACAGGTACACGATGCGGGCGGTAGCCAGCGAGGGCGTGCTGTTTTCCGCGATGCTCGGCTGCTTCTGTTTCGCTTTGCCGCCCTTTGAGCCTTGAACGTCGAGATTGAGCGCTGCACCCATGCGAGTTTCTCCAGGCAATAAAAAACCCGCCGGAGCGGGTATTTGTCTGTTTTGATAATCAGATCTGATCTTGTGTGTAGATGCCGCCAGACTCGACGGCCCCGCCAATCTCACGCTCACCGTACAACACGGGATACGGATTTCCCTGAGCAATGGTTGTGACAGCGCCGCCGAAACCGTAGCTGGGGTTGTTCCCGTCTTCATTGTTGCTCGACATGCTGGCAGTGGTTGTGGGTGAAAGCATTTGAACAACCCCGCCAATCGCAAGGCCGGCACCGCCAGCAATCATTCCCATACCGACGGCAGAAGTGGTACCGAACGTAAAATAACCTACAGCAACAAGTGCAACTCCGAGGATCGTCTGAAACAAACCTGCCTGCTTGCTGCCGTGGATCAGCGGCACAATACGAATGTCGCTGCTGTCGCTGCCGCGCATGTCTAACTCCTGCGCGCCGAGATTGCGTTTACCGCAGAACACGCTAAACACAAGGCCGCGCTCTTCGCCGGTGCGCAAAAACTTCTCGAAGCCAGGCTTCATGGCACAGAGCGCGTTCACTGCATCGCGGACGCTGTGCACGTCAATGGTGTACTCACGACCGAAGTGCTTACGCAGTACGCCATACAGCTTGATTGTGCGCATGGTCATTGGGGGTAGTCCTTGTGCCGAAGGATCAGCTTCGCGCGGTTGGCCATCGACCAGCCGTAAATCTCGCGGGCCGCCAAGCGACCAGGCATGTGGTGATAAATAAAGGGGCCTGAGCCGCCCAGCGCCGGGGCAGCTTCGCTTGTGATGCTCGGATCGCTGCCCAGGTAAATCGCGGCATGGTTCGGAAAATGGCAGGGCCTGCCCACGGTCGGGATCTGGAAAACGATCATGTCGCCACGCTGTGGCTGGTTGACTCTCTCGAAGCCGCAGGCCTCGTAGTTTTCCTCGTAATGGCTCGGGCTCGCCGGATCTTCCCACCACAGCTCCTTGCGCTCGAAGTTCGGCAACTGAATACCTGGTTCGCGGGCATACCAATCGCGGCAGGCCGACCAGCAGTCCAGAAGGCCGTGCGAGAAGTCCCGGCCCAGCAACGGTGCCTGGTAACCGCTGGGCTTGAACCACTGAATATCACCGCCTGGCCAGCCGACAATTGCCCAGGGCAGCTCGTGCAGCTCGCAACTGACAAGATCGGTCATGCTTGGCGTGGCGGCGCGGTCAGGGTGGCTATGCACGATTGCCAGCAATTCGCCCCGATCCTCGGCCGCTGCCGCGTCGTGCTTGTCGATCAGAAAGTGCTGCTGCGGGTTGTTGGCCACGTTGCCACACGGCACGTACTCACGTCCTGCATCGGTCTTGATCAGCACGCCACAGGCTTCAGCAGGATACGTCCGCTCGGCGTGAGCACGGATGTCGTCCTGTAGTTTCTGGTTGATTCGCATTGTTACCCCTTAGCGATGAGGCTTGCGCCCATAGATCCGCCGAACCGACGTGTGTTGCCGCGCAACTTGCAGCTGCTCCACCAACCACCGCACCTGTCCAGCGCAGGGTTGTCTGTCGGCTCGTTCTTCTTGGTGAACATCGCCGTGCCGGTGTAGGCGCAGGCTTCCTGCCGGTATTGACCACGGCACGCCCAGCGGCAGAGCTTGGTGATCTGCTGCGCCGGCAGTTGCTGGCCTTCCATGTCGATGGGGCTGGAAAGCTCGAACGTGACCGAAGCGCGGGTTTCTTCTGTCTTCTGCTCAATGGTCCAAAGGCTTCTTCGGGACTGATCGGCAGCATCCGGATTGCCCTCGGCGAAATTCGCTGCATCCAGGAAGTGCTTGAAGGTCTCAATCACGGTGAAGCGAGCGCCTGCCAGGTCACGGTACTGGAGGCAGATAGCTGATATCGCACCGCGGATACCAGATAGCTCATTTGCAAGCTTGAGTGTCGGTGTTGCCGGTCGGCCATCGCCCCGGATATCGAAGCCACTGGCTTCAATCTGGATAGGCGAATACAGCTGGCCTTGCCAGATGATGTCGCCCTCATGCTCGTGCCCATGGAAGCGCCAGAGCGTAGCACCGAGGCGTGTGGCATCCAGTTCGTACAGGCGAATCTGGTTGCCGGGCTCCAGTTTCTGGATGTCCGCGCTGTAAATCATGATGATCACCAAAAGAAAACCCCGCACTTGGCGGGGTTAGAGATTTGAATTGAAACTGTTCGTTATCAGGGGCCGTGAGATGCTGAAAATGTCTCCCTTCTCCGTCCACGCGAACCCTTGCAGGGCTCTGCGCCAGAACCGGCTTGGCACTTCATCAGCACGCTCACGCAGCACCTCTTTGCCAGGCATAACCACCCTCACAACCGGTCGCCGTGTAGGCTCCGTAAATCTCATCGCGGCGCTTGTCCAGAGTTGCGAAAGACCCGTACCCATCATGCAGCTGGTCAAAGAAGCTCATGAGCACTTCCGAACCAAGGGCGCGAGCCGCAGACAGCATTTCGTTTTTGCTTTTGTGCATGGAGAAGTACCGCGACATAAGCAAATACAAATGGTGAGTCTCATGCTGATTCAGCGTCACTCCATCCTTGAGTTGAGCTTGAATGTATTCACCTTCAAGCACGACATAAGCAGCGATGAAGTTGCGCGCGGAATCCAGTTGATCAGCAGGAATGTCTTCTGCCGAGCGAACACCAAAGGCGGCATGGGTCTGCGACCAGATTTTTGATGTCGCCCGGCGCTGTAGTGCCTTAGGCAAGCTGGCAACCTTTCCCTTAACAACGGCACCCAGCATATGGAATCCGTCGGTGCCTATGGTCTGCCCGATCAGCGTAGCAAGTCGACTCTTACCATCCTCATAACGGCCATGCTTGCGGATGGCAGGGAGGACTTCTGCAGTGACCCACTTTTTGAAACGCTTGGCTTCGGCTTTGCGGCTTTTGAAGATCAGCGCGTAAAGGCCCGACTCGTTTACGATCAGCATTTCCTGAGCGCCGGAGGGGGTATTGACAGTGGCAATACCCTTCTCGTCTTCGTCCAAGCCATCCTTTTCACGATCGGCACGGCCGTTCACCGCAAGGGATACGTTCCCGATCGCCAAAGAGGCGCAAACGTCTGCCGCTACGAACCATGGCTGGTCGTCGATCAGCAGCGTGCGAACTTCCTGCTTGTCGAACTTGAACGGGATGACATTGCTGTACTCTGTGCTAATATTGTTCATGACGATACCCCTGCAAAGTGTTTTCGTTGCCCGAAGCCTCAGCGTTGCCGCGCTGGGGCTTCTTTGTTTTAGGCTGACGCCCGTTCGGTCTGGACATCTCGCTCCATCGCCTCCCTCAGAGCTTTACTTACTAACCAGTTTTGGCTGCGATCATCTTCCTTTGCCTTCCTTTTCAGCCATGCCTTGATTTCAGGCTCTACTCTACTCACCACTTGGGCCATATCACGCACTTTCACAATCGCCTCCAAATGCATCACCGTGGTTTACAATAACAAATGTATAACGGTGATGCATTGCCGTCAATACCACGGTGATGCATTCTCGTGTCTACATTTTGTGTAGCCGTTACACCAGAAGAAGACATGAGCCGAACAGACCCCCAATTCAACCTGAGAATCCCGGAATCGCTGCGCGACAAAGTCATGTCTGCCGCAAAAGACAATGGTCGATCTGCTACTGCGGAGATCCTGGCCCGACTGGATCTGAGTTTTATTGGCGATGCCTCAGATGACGAACTGATCCCAGCATCAAGGGCGTGGGAGATGGCGGCAATTGCTAGGCAGAGCATTCCGGCTACGGTCAAGAAGCGAATTCTTGAGGGGATAAATCGTGCAATTTCTATGGGGCACGAAACTGCCGAAATCAGCCTTAAAGACCTTGAGCTGGAATCGCTGCCAAGCAATGACCTAGATTCCCTAATTTCAGAGTTTTCCTCATGGCTATCAACGGCTGGATACATTCCTGAATGGGACGGCCCGGAATCCATTTGGATTCGTTTTGAGGAAATGTGACTTACTGGCCTGTGGCGCGCCCAAGCCCCGCAAGCGCTATCTGAAGGAATAGGTTTTCAATGGATGATTGGATCAGCAGCACCCAGTTCTGGGCGAGCAGTATCGTCTCCGGACTAGTAGGCATGGCCCTCACCTTTCTACTGGCCCGGGTCAGAGGCCCAATTTACAGACTTTTATATGGTGCGAAAGGACGATTCAAAGAGTTCGCTAGAGGACGTCGTTACAAAGCGTTGAAAGCCGCAAAGGGCATCAGATTTGACAGCGCTCAGATTGGGCGGAAGGTTGCGCTGAGCTACTGCATGCTCGGCCTGTTCCTGATCAGCATTGCAGCCATACCAGCCAGCCTAGTGTTTGCTCCCTCAGTAGTCCATCAAGACAGGCTTGCAGCAGTGCTATACATGTCGTTCACGGGCGTCCCGATGCTGATTCTAGAGTTTGCTTGGCTAAACGCATCGTCGAATGTAGACATGCTTCTCAAGCTTAGAGGAAAGATCAAGCGAAAAAGTCGTCGGATCGTGTGACTGCAAAGTCAATCCACAGCTTTATGTGCGCCTGCAATGAGCAATTCCTGCGTATCAGAAAAAGGCCCGCATCAGCGGGCTTTCGTTTGCCTGGCTCGGCCCGATCCACATACTCATCGCCCCATTCTATACGGTATAGAATGCGGAAAAATGCATACACCATATACCCTCCACCGAGATCTACTTATGAACGATCCAAAACAGGCACTCAGTAAAATAGAGGATATTCTCCGCGCTGCACGCGGGACAGATGATCTGTTTAAGCATGCTGCGGCTTTCAGTGCTATCTCCATCCTCGTAAAAGACTTGGATCAGTATCTTGAAGGGCGCGCCCCATACACTGGCGAAAACATTGAGCGCTTGCGCTTTCACTCATCGTCAATGCTCGGCTACGACATAACGAATGGACACAGCATAGAGCAGCATCACGTATGGGCTTTATCTGCCATTTCGGCGCTGAACGAAGCACTCGACAAGCTCAACAGATAAAGGATTTCCCAGTCCTTCGCCTGCAAGCCCAAGGACTGGGATTGCGCCAATATCGGCGCGTTTATGACCTAGGAGGTCGACGTGAGCAACCAGAAAACAGCAGATCAACGCCTGGATGAGTTAGAGCCGGCACTCAGGACCGCGATTGTTTTCAACATGAACGCAGCAGCGGTTCTAGGACAGCGGCTTGCATACGGCAACGATGCAATAGCCAACGCAATTTCTCAGGACCTAAAGAGCCTCAAGGCCCAAAAGTATGAGGGTATTGATAAAGCGCTGCACGATAGCTACTTAGATAACTTGTCGCAGGCTATCACTGGCCGAGCTTAAATCCGGCTGAGTAATAAAGACCGGTTTGAGGGTGCCTGACCATCAGCACCGTCCAACCTGCAAGCGCACGGCTCTGCTCAAATGCTTCAATAGACTTGCTCATAACATCTCCTGCGGTCCTGCCGCATCATGTGGTTTCATGGGTTGAAAACCTGCTTGAAGCTCACTGACAGCGAGTGCAACCCGCCACCGAGCGTCGATATCTTGTAGCCGGTTGCCCGGTACCGGCCCTGGCCACTGCCTGGCGGTGTCCACAGGAAGGATTTGTACCCTTCCTGTCTATCCAGGAAATCCCGCACCAACTGAAGCTTCTGTCCCTCGCCAAACACCCCTATGACCGATACATCCCAGGCCTGCGACTTGGTATTGATCCCCACGCCGCCGGACTGGCTGTAGCCGTCCCCAAAATCGTTTGACCAGGTGCGCTGCGAGACATCGCCCGACGCGCCCACTTGCACATCAAAATCGAATGTCTCAGCCATTACGCCTCCAAAGACGCCCACCCTGACGCATTTCCCTGTCAAGGAACTGCCCGAGCTGGGCCTCGAGCGCGGATGATATCGCCGAACCCTGCCTGGCAGCATCGGCATCGCTCATGCCTGGCTGAGCCTGAACAGTCACGGGCGCATGGACAGTGATCGGCGTGCTGCTACCGCCACCTGTCCCAGCCTTGTCAGCCAGGTACTTGGTAAGGTCCCGGTTCTGGTTAGGGTTGAGCACTCGCTCACCACCATCGAGAAGCCAGGTGCCTTCCTTCGGGATATTGTCCATACCGTTGTGAGCCATACCAGCAAGCGCCGATGTGGTGACCGCTGCGACCATCGGCATGGTTGCCGCTGATGCTGCGAGCGCAGCCCCGGGAGCAAGTGCGGGTCCAACAAGCGGAATGCCTGCGGTCGATGCATAAGCGTTCAGTGCAGCCTGCGCAGATGCCGCCTGCGCGTTGGCAATAAGCCCGGTAGCGGCGGCAGACTGCCCGCTTTTGCCTACAAGCAACTGAATGCCCTGATAGATCACCCATTGAGCAGCCATGTCGGTCAAGGCATTGATCATGGATTTGGCGAACCCACTTACCATGTCCATCAAGGCATCGCCCGCACTCTTCGAGCTTGTGGCAACATCAGACATGAACGAGCTTAACTCGCTTCTGGCGCTGCCAAGCACGGACGTTGTCGCATCCGCGGCCATAGCCGAGTAGTTCGCTGCTGCGTCGGCAAAGTTCTCCCAGGCGCTGGTAACACCATCCATCCAGTTATTCTGCGCATCGTCGAGCTGACTGTAGTAGTCGTTCTGTAGCTCCAAGCGCTGGGCCAGAGCATCACTTAGCACCTG
>JAAIGE0100634481.1_pt1 | contig 12424 bp, 10 predicted proteins | sample 6487951 | NCBI WGS metagenome assembly JAAIGE01 (sample SAMN13974128, study PRJNA590717) | phyllosphere metagenome | biome: tomato field; feature: multiple bacterial spot infested tomato fields; material: tomato leaves; isolation source: leaves from tomato fields | host: Solanum lycopersicum ... | reverse complement strand
CCCAGGTGACGCCGAAGCGGTCGGTCAGCATCCCGAAACCCGGGCTCCAGGCCGAGGCGGCGAAGGGCTCGATGATCTCAGCACCAGCGGCGAGCGCCTCCCACATCGCGCTGACCTCTTCGCAGGTGTCGCCCTGGAGCAATTGGAAGAAGCTGCGGTCGGTGAACGTCATGCCGTTCTCGCGGCGGGTGCCGTCGACCTCGGGCTGAGCGTCGGCCGTTCGGCCGGGGACGTCATAGGCCATCAGAGCGACGCCCGACGGGCTGCCGAGGCGTCCGAAGACGACCTTCTCCGATCCCGGCGCGTCGGCCGGCATCCCGACATCGCCATAGGTCGCGATCTGCAGCTCGCCGCCGAAGACGGACTGGTAGAAGCCGAGCGCCTCTCGGGCGGTTCCGGGGAGGTTGAGGTGGGTGGTGGTCGTGAGGGTCATGAGTGCGCTTTCTCTTGGCTGGATGCCGATGAAGCCACCGACGCAGATGATGCTCTCGGGAGATCAGGACAGATCGAGTCCGCTTCTTCCGCGATGATCGACGGGTGCCGGACACGTCATCGCGGATGCTCGCCCTCCTCTCCCTGCTGCAGACTCGGCGGGATTGGGCAGGCGCATCCCTCGCGGAACGCCTGGGGGTGACGCCGCGCACCGTCCGCCGCGATGTGGACCGACTACGCCTGCTGGGTTACACGATCACCGCGGTCCGCGGACCGGACGGGGGTTACCGTCTCGCGGCGGGGACCGAGCTGCCCCCGCTCCTCTTCGACGACGACCAGGCGGTGGCCATCGCGGTCGCGCTTCAGACCGTGGCCTCGACGGGGGTTGATCTCGGTGACGCCGCGGAGCGGGCTCTCGCGACGGTTCGCCAGCTCATGCCGTCACGGCTGCGGCACCGCATGGACGGAATGGAACTCGACTCGCCCGTTGCACCCGAGCGGGTCGACCCGGCCGCGCTCGAATCCGTGAGCTCCTCGATCCGCCGCGAGCGGGTGCTGCGGTTCGATTACAGCGTCGAGTCGGAAGGGCACGGCCTTCCTCGCAAGGTGGAGCCTCACGGCCTCGTGTCGCGCGCCGGTCGCTGGTACCTGGTCGCCTGGGACCTCGAGAAGACGGACTGGCGCCTGTTCCGAGTCGACCGTCTGACGCCGAAGTCCCCGGAAGGGGCCCCGTTCGCTCCGCGCGAGATCCCGGGCGGGAACGCACTGGTCTTCGTCGACTCGATGATGAACGGGTCCGTCGGGGTTGACCGGTGGCCCGTCTACGGCGATTTCCTCGTCGAGGCGCCGACGTCCCGAGTCGCTCCCTGGCTGGGTGACGGCGAGATGGAGGCGGTGTCCCCATCGGTGACGCGGGTCCGCGTGGGGTCATGGTCGAGCGCTGGTCTCCTCGCATGGGTGATGCGCTTCGACGCGCCCTTCACCGCTCTCGGTCCGAAGGAACTGGTCCGGTCCTTGCCGGCCTTTGCGAACCGTCTTCGCGAGGCGGTTCCGAACGGGAACTAGTCGGCGATCTCGTCGAGGGTCTCGCCCGTGGGGTCCTCGCCGTAACGGGAGTCGAGGTGTGCGCCTCCCAGCGGGCCGTCGACCCAGGCGATGAACCGCCAGCCCGACTCGGGATCGCCCTCCACTTCGATGAGCCCCGTGTTGGCCAGAGGGGTCTCGGCGATCAACTCACGGTCGGCATCGGCGGCCCGGCCGGCGACCCAGACGCGGATCGCGGCACCGTGCGACACGATCGCGGCGGTCTCCCAGCCCTTGGCCGCGACCTCGGCCACGGCGCCGTCGAAGCGCGCGAAGAATTCGTGGCCGTCTTCCGAGCCGGGCATGCGCTTGTCGAGGTCGCCGGCACCCCACGCCAGCGCGGTCGTCATGTAGGCGAGGTGCGAGTCGCGGTCGGACGCCATCTCCAGGTCACCCGAGCGCACCTCGCGGAGTCCGTCGAGCTCCACCGGCGTCATGCCCAGTTCGCGCGCGAGGGGCGCCGCCGTGAGATGCGTTCGGACCAGGGTCGATACGGCGATGCCGTCGATCGGCTGCCCCATCAGCGCCTCGGGGATCGCCGCCGCCTGCCGAAGGCCGAGCTCGGTGAGCCCGGGGCCGGGCGCATCCGAGTCGAGGAGGCCCTTCACATTGGAGGGGGTCTGGCCGTGACGGATGAGGAGGAGGCGCACGAGTGCCCTTTCCGGGATATCGGGGGCGCGTGGCGGCGGGAGCCGCGCGCCGGACGGGTGCCACCATCGTCCCGTACGCGACTGAACACTCAATTAAGTTGCACAGTGGTGTGCAACTTCGAGTACTATGGCCCCTATGACCACCGCCCCACCTCGCGCCCCGCGCCGCGACGCCGCCGCCAACCGCGAGGCGATCCTCACGGCGGCGCAGCGTCTGCTGGCTCGCGATCCGGAGACGCCGCTCGACGACATCGTCCGCGAAGCCGGCCTGACCCGGCGGGCGTTCTACGGGCACTTCCCCTCCCGTGACGCGATGCGTGCCGAGCTCGCCCGCTCCGGGGCATCCCGCGTCGGAACGGCACTCGTCGGGTGCGTACGCGACGATGCCCGCCTGACTCTCGCCCTCATCGCCGCGCGCCTGTGGAGCGAGGTGGCCGATGTGCTCGCGCTCATCCCGACCACCGTCCGTGGTCCACTGAGCGCCGAGATCGCCGAACCCCTCGCCCCGCTTCGCGCGCTCCTCGTCGAGACGACCTCACGAGGCGCCCGGGCAGGTGAACTCCGCTCCGACATCGAGGCCGGCGTGCTGGCCCGACTGCTGGAGCAGTCCGCGGTGTCGGCGCTCGACGAGGCTGGATCCCGTGCGCTCGACAGCGTGCAGGGCCGCCTGCTCGTCATCCGCTCCGTCCTCTCCACCGCCGGACTCTCCTGGCGCGAGACGGCCGAGTTCATCGCGGCTCACCCCGAGCTGCTCGAGGAGAACTGATGCGCATCGCCGCAGCCGACATCCGGATCGGCACCGGCCCTGCCGCCGCTCTGCCCGCACTCACCGTCGGCTTCGCCGCGGGCGACCCTGCGGTCGTCCCCGTAGAGGGCTCACAGCGAGCCACCGTCACCGCACTCGCACTGGCCGGTCGCATGCGACTCGACCACGGAACCGTCTTCGTCGACGGCCGCGACGACCCCGGACTCCTCCGCCGCACGGTCGCGGTCGTCGACGCGCCGACCGTGTCCGATCCATCGGACGATGTCGCCACCCGACAGGTCGTGCGCGAGGAGCTCGTGCTCGCCGGCCATCGGGCGGACCGTTCGACCATCGCTCGGACCATCGCGGCCGCGAGTGCGCAGGACTGGGCGGACGCCCCCTTCGGCACCGTTCCTCCCGCGAGTCGCACACGACTGCTCGCCGATATCGCCGTGTCGCGCTCCGGCGTGCGCGGGGTCGTCCTCACCCTCCCCGACCGGCACGGCGGCGACCCGCGCGACCTCCTCCGACTCATCCACGACCTGAGCGACCGCGGCTTCGCGGTGCTCGCCCTCACCTCGGCCGCCACGCTCGCGGCGCTCGAAGGACTGGAATCCAAGTGACCGTCCCCACGCTCGTCTTCGGCGAGATCCGCCGCCTCGTCGCGACCCCGCTCGCCCGCCTGGCGTTCGCCGCGCTCATGCTCGTGCCCCTGATCTATGGCGGGCTCTACCTGTGGGCGAACCGCGATCCCTACGGGGCGCTCGACCGCGTGCCCGCCGCGCTCGTCGTCGCCGACACGGGCGCCGTGAGCGACGGCAGCACTGTGAACTACGGCGATCAGATCGCCGACAAGGTCCTCGACGGCGCCGACTTCAAGTGGACGCGGACGAGCGCCGAGGACGCCGCGACCGGAGTCCGCAACGGCGACTACGACTTCAGCATCACCCTGCCGGCCGACTTCTCGGCAGACCTGGTCTCGGCCTCCACCGATTCGCCGAAGCAGGCGCGGATCACGCTCACGACCAACGACACCAACAGCTACCTGGCGAGCACCATCGCGGGGCAGGCAGCCGAACGCATCCGCACGAGCATCGCCGAACAGGTCGGCCAGGAGGCGGCGGACAGGTTCCTGGTCGGGATCGCCACGATCCGCACCGACCTCGCGAACGCGGCCGACGGGGCGACCCAGGTCGCCTCCGGTGTCGACCAGGCCAAGAGCGGCTCGTCGCAGCTGAGGACCGGGGCATCACAGCTCGCCGACGGCGCGTCGTCTCTGTCATCCGGACTCGATCAGCTGCAGTCGGCGACGTCCACACTGCCGGACGACACCGCGCGACTCGCCGCCGGTGCACGCCAGGTCGCCGACGGCAACGCCAAGCTCGCGCAGGGCGGAGCGGAAGCCGTCAAGGTCTCGGGTCAGGCCGCCGCGGCGGTACCCACGGTGCGCGCCGACATCATCGCCGCACTGCAGCAGGCCCAGGTGCCGCAGGCCGACATCGACGCCGTGCTCGCGAAGCTCGATCCTCTCGGTCAGGCCGTCACCGACGCCGATGCGAAGGTCCAGGCGGTCGACGGACAGCTGAACCAGCTCGCGGCCGGCAGTGCACAGGTCGCCGACGGCGCGGGCGCCCTCTCCTCGGCGAGCGGATCGCTGACCGCGGGGATCGCGTCGGCCGCGTCCGGCGCAAGCCAGCTGTCGGACGGCGCCGCGACCGCCTCGAACGGGGCCGCGCAGCTCGACGACGGGCTCGCCACCCTGTCCACCGGTGCGGCCCAGCTCCGCGACGGACTCGACTCGGGCGTCGCCGCGATCCCGAATCCGTCCGATCAGCTGCAGAGCGAGCAGGCGGCGACCATCGGGTCGCCCGTGGACCTCGCGACGACCGACGACGCCCAGGCGACGAACTACGGCGCCGGGCTCGCGCCGTTCTTCCTCAGCCTCGCGGCCTGGATCGGTCTCTACGCTCTGTTCCTCATCGTCAAGCCACTGTCCCGCCGCGCGATCACGGCACTCGCCTCACCGGCGAAGGTGACGCTGGCGGCCTGGCTGACGCCGGGGCTGCTGGGGGTCGTGCAGTCGATCATGCTCGTGACGCTGGCGGGGACCGTGCTGGGCTTCGGGATCGCGAACCCGGCGGGGATGTTCGTCTTCGGGGCACTGATCTCACTCACGTTCGCCGCGATCCTGCTCGCGCTGAACGCCCTGCTGGGCTCGGTGGGACAGTTCCTCGGGCTCGTGCTCATGGTGATCCAGCTCGTCACCGCGGGTGGGACGTTCCCGTGGCAGACCTTGCCGGAGCCCCTCGCGGCGCTCCACCGCTTCCTGCCCATGAGCTACGCCGTCGACGGATACCGACATCTCATGTACGGCGGCAACCCGTCCGCGGTGCTGCTCGACGCGGCGGTCCTGGCCGGGTGGCTGCTGGCAGGAGTGCTCGCGACGTACCTGACCACCGCGCGGATGACGCGCTTCCGCACCCTCCGCGACCTGCGCCCCTCCCTCATCGGGTGAGGTCGCGGAGGGATGCCGCTCTCCATTCGCTCAGCTCGCCCCGTGAGTCGCCTGCCGCGATGCCTGCGACACCTCTTCCCTACCGCTCATGCATATGTGAAACTCACTTGCATGGAAGAAACAGGGACGGGTGCCGCGCGAGTCGTCTGGACGCGTTCGCGTATGCGCATGCTCGCGTCGATCCGGGAGCGGTTCACCGCTGAGCGACCGTTCGAGGGCTCGGCCATCGGCATGAGCCTCCACCTGGAACCCAAGACCGTCGTGCTCCTCGAGACACTCGTGGCCGGCGGCGCCCGCATCGTGGCCACGGGCAACCACGGCTCGACGCAGGACGACATCGTCGCCTTCCTCCGGGGTTCCGGCATGACCGTCTTCGGCACCCGAGACGACACCGAGGATCAACACGCCGGCCACATCGAGCGCGTCCTCGACGCCGAGCCCGACATCCTGCTCGACAACGGCGGCGACCTCGCCGCCCGCGCGGCCGATCGCGGCCAGGCGGGCAGCATCCGCGGCGGCACGGAGGAGACCACCTCGGGCGGCTTCCGACTGCGCGAGTCCTACGCGGGCCGGATCTCCTTCCCGGTCATCGTCATCAACGACAGCCCCCTCAAGGCGATCGCCGAGAACCGTCACGCGGTGGGGCAGAGCGCGGTGGAGAGCTTCCAGCGCATCACGAACCTGCAGGTCGTCGGGCGCCGTTTCGTCGTCGTCGGGTACGGCTGGTGCGGAAGAGGTGTCGCGCAGTACCTGCGGGCACTCGGTGCCCGTGTCGGAGTCGTCGAAGTCGACGAGATGAAAGCGTTCGAGGCTGCTTTCGACGGTTTCCGCGTCGGCGGCCTCGACACCCTCCTCCCTTGGGCCGACGCCGTCATCACGGCGACAGGGCGCCCCGGGATCCTCTCCGGCGACTCCTTCGATCTGCTCCGCGACGGCGCCGTGCTGGCCAACATCGGCCACTTCCCCTTCGAGATCGATGTCCCGGCGCTGGCCGCCGCGGCCGCCGCGACGACGCATGTCGCTCCCGGCATCGACGAGTACGAGCTCAGCGGCTCGCGCCGCGTCGCCCTCCTCGCCGAGGGGCGCATGTACAACCTCGGCGGTACCGCGCCGAAGGGCAACTCGATCGAGTCGATGGACCTCGGCTTCGCTCTGCAGGCGCTGTCTCTGGAACGCGTGGCGACGGGGTCGGCATCCCTGTCGGCCGGACCGCAGCGCGTCCCCGACGACATCGAGCGCCGCTTGGCACGGCGCACGGTCGAGCTCCTCGGCAGCGCCGACTGACTCCCGCCCTGCTGAGGATGGCGAGGCGGGGATCCCGTAGCCTCGCTGACGAGATGAGCGACATCGAGACCGACGCCGACGCCCCCGCCGGATCCCCCGTCTACGCGGCACCGGCCGTCGACAAAGCCCTCGACGTCCTCGAACTGTTGGCCGTCGCTCCCGGGCCGTTGTCGCAGAACCAGATCGCGGCAGCGACGGGACGCAGCGTCGCGCAGATCTTCCGGGTGCTCAGCGTGCTGGAACGTCGCGGCTACCTGGCCCGCGAGAGCGGATCCGGACACTACGTGCTCACTCTGCGTCTCTTCGACCTCGCACACCGGTCCGATCCGATCGCCGCTCTGCTCGCCCTCGCGGACGCGCCCCTGCGCGAGCTTGCCGCCGACATCGGGCAGAGCTGCAATCTCGGGGTGCGCGACGGCGACGAGATCCTCGTCATCGCAGAAGCCGACAGCCGGTCCGACTTCGGGTTCCGCGTTCGAGTCGGCGCCCGATTCCCTCTCGTCGGGCCGCCCTCGGGCGAGCTGCTGCTGGCCCTCGACGGCGATCGCGCTGTTCCCGAAGGCGACGCGGGCCTCACCGAGCGACTCGACGAGTTCCGGCGGCTCGGCTACGCCGAGAAACGAGACCATCTGCACCTGGGTGTCGTGGATCTCGCGTTCCCGATCCGCGGCGGAGAGGAGGGAGTCGTCGCCGCGTTGACCGTGCCCTACGTCGCGACCTCGTGGAGCGAGCATCCTCTCGAAACGGTCCGCGATCGTGCAGCCGAGACAGCCCGCGCGATCAGCGCGCTCCTCGGCGGTGCGCCATCGCCGCTCGGCAGGGCGACTGCGGGGCCGACCGCCGAGTGACCCGCCTCCTGGAGTTCCGGGCCGACCCCTCATCGATCGAGGCGCTGCGGCAGTTCCTCGTCGGCCATCTGGTGGCCGGTCTCGATTCGGTCTCGACGGACGGACGCCGCATCTCTCGCAGCGTCGATGCGGGCGGACGGACCCACGAGGCGCTGGTCGAGTTCCATCCCGGCGGACAGGTCACGGTCGACTCCGATGCGCCCTCGGACGTCATGGCCGAGGTGCGCTCGGCCCTCGCACGCTGGCTCGACTCGGACGGGCCGTCCGACGAGGAGCTCCGCGTTCTGAGAAGCGAGCCCCGGCTCTCCGCGCTAGTCGATGCCCGCCCGGGTATGCGCATCCCCGGTGCTGTCGCCGGTCTCGAGACGGCACTGTTCGCCGTGCTCGGGCAGCAGGTGTCGCTGATCGCGGCGCGGACGTTCGCGGGCCGGCTCGTCCGCTTCGCCGGCGAGGATCGCGGCGACGGCCGGTGTTCGACACCGTCCGCGACCCGCATCGCCGACGCCGAGCCGGAGGAGTTCCGCGCCGCACTCGGCGTGACCGGGGCGAGAGCGCGGACTCTCCAGAACGTCGCCGCCGCGGTCGCGGGCGGACTCGAGCTGCGCCCGGGAGTCGACCTCGCCGAGACCCGTCGAGCGCTCCTCGCACTTCCCGGGATCGGCACCTGGACGACGGAGTACATCGCGCTGCGCTGCCTCGGCGATCGCGACGCCTTCCTCGGGGGCGATCTGGTGCTGCGTCGTCAGCTGGGTGTGAAGACCGAGCGGGAAGCCCTGGCTCTCGGCGAACGGTGGCGCCCCGCCCGCAGTCTGGCCCTGCTGCATCTCTGGACCGACGCCGTCTTCGCCTGACCCTCCAAGCCATCACGGCTGAACGAATGCAGGAGTCCGATTCTCGAATGCAGGAGTCGGCTGAACGAATGCAGGACTCGATGGGCGACGGGCCCGGAATCAAGCGGATCGGGACCTTCTGCGCTTCGGGAACTCCTGCATTCGGTCACGGGATCCTGCATTCGATCAGCGTCGGGCGCCCGCCTCTTCATTCCGCTGCGCTCCATGAGCGAGGGGTCCGCCCCGGCCCCGCCCATAGAGCGAAGCGAAATGCAGGGCCCTACGACCCGCTCGACGGCGGGGCATCGCCCAGGATGCTGCGGACCAGGCGGCTGGGGAGGTCGGCGTCGGTCGGCTCGCGGGTCAGCACCCGCAACACCACGGTTCCGATGAGCAGCTCGCCGACGTCCTGGCCGAGGAGCCCGGAGCGGATCTCCCCCGTCGCCGCGGCGTCATCGATGCGTCGAGTCAGCGCCGACCCCGCACCGAGCTGCTCGTGCAGGCGGGCCCCGATCTCGCGGCTCACCGTGGCGGCCGACACCAGCGACCGCAGCATCAGCTCGTTGTCCGGAGACTCGACGAAGACGAAGATCTCGCGCAGCCATGCGGCGAGATCCGCCCGCAGGTCGCCGGTGTTCGGCGGCTCCTCGCCGCCCGGCATGAGGAACCCGGCGAGCATGCTCTCGGCGACGAGCTCGCTCTTCGACCCCCACCAGCGGTAGATCGTCTGCTTGCCCACGTGCGCGGCCGCGGCGATGCCCTCCATCGAGAGCTGCTCGTAGCCGCGCTCCCGGACCAACCGCGCGGTCGCCTCGAGGATCGCGATGCGCGCCGCCACACTGCGGGGCGCGCCTCGGCGCTGCTCACTCATCGAGCTCACCTCTCGTCTCCAGCGACAATTCATCTAGACGCAACGTCTCGTATTGTAGATTGCTCGCGGTCGTTCCCGCGATCGTCCCATCCCCTGCTTCGAAGGACCCCCTCAGACACATGGCTGAACTCCTCTATCGTCTCGGCAAGTTCGCCGCCCGTCGCGGGTGGGTCGTCATCGTCGCGTGGGTCCTGATCCTCGGCGTCGCGGGAGGCGGATTCGCGCTCGGCTTCAAGGGCCTCGCCTCCAGCTTCGACATCCCCGGCACCGCGTCCGGCAAGGTCGTCGAGGAGCTCGGTGAGAAGCTGCCCGACTTCGGCGGCGCCTCCGGCACGGTCGTCTTCTCGACGGATGACGGCTCGGCCTTCACCGACACCCAGAAGTCCGAGATCAGCGCCCTCGTGTCCAGCGCGACAGATGTCGACGGGGTCTCATCCGCCAACGACCCGTTCGCGTCGCAGCAGCAGCTCGCCGACCAGGAGAAGCAGATCGAGGACGGCCGCACCCAGATCGAACAGGGCCGCCAGCAGATCGAGCAGAGCCAGGCGCAGATCGACTCGGGCAAGCCGCAGCTCGAAGCAGGGATCCAGCAGGCACGGCAGGGTCGCGACCAGGCTGCCGCTGCCGGGGCGCCCGCCGCTCAGCTCGCGACGATCGACGCGCAGATCGCCGGACTCCAGCAGCAGCTCGACCAGTTGAACGCCGGTCAGGCCCAGCTGGACGCCTCGCGAACCGAGCTCGACACCAGATCCGCCGAGCTCGAACAGGGCGCGGAGTTGCTCTCGTTCGCCCAGAACATCCGCCTGGTCGCCGAGGACGGCTCGGCGGCCGTGGCCAACGTGTCGTTCACCGAGCCGCGCCTCGATCTGCCGCAGGAGACCAAGACGGCGACCATCGATCACTTCGAGGGCACGCCCATCGACGGCGTGAAGGTCTCGATCTCGACGGAGATCGCGCAGGCGGTTCCGCAGATCCTCGGCCCGGGCGAGGCCGTCGGCGTCGTCATCGCGGCCGTCGTGCTGCTCGTCATGCTGGGGTCGATCATCGCCGCGGCACTTCCCATCGTCACCGCACTCGTCGGCGTCGCGGTCGGAGTCGTCGGATCCCTGTCGTTCTCCGGCCTCGTGCAGATGGCGTCCGTCACGCCCGTGCTCGGCGTCATGCTGGGCCTCGCGGTCGGTATCGACTACTCGCTCTTCATCGTCAACCGGCACCGTCGCCAGCTCCTCGAGGGCGCCGAGGTGAGGGAGTCGATCGGCCTCGCGAACGGCACGGCCGGCAATGCGGTCGTCTTCGCGGGCACGACGGTCGTCGTGGCCCTGCTCGCGCTGAACGTCACGGGGATCCCGTTCCTCGGCCTCATGGGAACCGTCGGTGCCGTCTGCGTCGCCATCGCCGTCCTGGTCGCGACCACGCTCACGCCCGCCATCCTGGGCCTCGTCGGGTCTCGAGTCCTCTCCAAGCGTGCACGCGCGCGGGCGGCCGATGCCGCGTCCCCTGAGGCGCACTCGCATCGCGCCACGAAGAAGCCGGTCAGGCCCATGTCGACCATCCGCGCCGTCGTCACCGTCATCGGCGGCGCCGCGGTCCTGCTCGCGATCGCGGCTCCGGCCCTCTCGATGCGTCTCGGGCTGCCCGACGGATCGCAAGAACCGGCGGACTCCTCGCAGTACGCCGCCTACACGATCGCGGCGGACAAGTTCGGCGAGGGTGTCAACGGGCCGTTGCTCGTCACCGCCGACCTGCCCACCGGGATCACCGAGGACGAGCAGCGCGCCGACCAGCTCACAGTCGCCCGCGCCATCTCCGATCAGGACGGCGTGGTCGCCGTCGCCCCCATCGCGATCTCGGACGACGGCAGCCTCGCCGCCTTCCAGGTCATCCCGACCGGCGGCCCGAACAGCGTCACGACCGAGACCCTCGTGCGCGACCTGCGCGGACTCGCCCCTCTCGACGGGCAACCCGCCCTCGGTGTCGCGGGCCAGGCGGCGAGCAACATCGACATCTCCGAGAACCTCGCCGCGGTGCTGCCCCTCTACCTCGCGATCGTCGTCGGGCTATCCCTGCTCATCCTCATCGCGGTCTTCCGCTCGCTCGTGGTGCCGCTCATCGCGACCGGCGGGTTCATGCTGTCGCTGTTCGCGACGTTCGGCGCGCTGACGGCGGTGTTCCAGTTCGGCTGGGGCGCGTCGCTCATCGGACTCGACGGGTCGGGCCCGATCCTCAGCTTCCTGCCCGTGATCCTGGTCGGCATCCTGTTCGGTCTGGCGATGGACTACCAGCTGTTCCTGACCTCGGGGATGCGTGAGGCCTTCGTCCACGGGGCGCCGGCGCGACAGGCGGTCGCGGAGGGCTTCCGAGCGGGACGGGCGGTCGTGACGGCGGCGGCGCTCATCATGATCGCGGTCTTCGGCGGGTTCATCTTCGCCGACGACACCATCATCCGCGGGTTCGGCTTCGGCCTCGCCGTCGGTGTGCTGCTCGACGCGTTCGTCGTGCGCATGCTGATCATGCCGGCGCTCATGCACCTCGTCGGTCGCGGAGCCTGGTGGCTGCCGAAGTGGCTGGACAAGATCATCCCGAACGTCGACGTCGAGGGAGCCGCGCTGGAGCGCCGCCACCACGCGTGACACGGAGGAAGGGCGGCCCGGCTGAATACCGGGCCGCCCTTCCGCGTGTGCGGGCTCTGGTCGCCGAGGTGCGCTCTTCGCGACGCCTACTCGACCTCCGGCAGCTCCGCGTGCTGCACCACCCACGCGTGCATCACGATGGCGGCCGCGGCCGACGCGTTGATGGAGCGGGTCGACCCGAACTGCGCGATCTCGACGACCACATCCGACGCCGCGATCGCCTCCTCGCTGAGGCCCGGCCCCTCCTGCCCGAAGAGCAGCACGCACCGCTCGGGCAATCGGGTGCGCTCGATGCCCACCGACCCGGGGACGTTGTCGACCCCGACGATCGGGATGCCCTCGCCGCGTGCCCACTCGACCAGCGCACTCACGTCCTCGTGATGCACGACGTGCTGGTACCTGTCGGTGACCATCGCTCCGCGCTTGTTCCAGCGGCGGCGCCCGACGATGTGCACCGTGTCGGCGAGGAACGCGTTGGCGCTCCGCACGATCGAACCGATGTTCATGTCGTGCTGCCAGTTCTCGATGGCGACATG
>JAAIGE0100595734.1_pt1 | contig 12433 bp, 9 predicted proteins | sample 6487951 | NCBI WGS metagenome assembly JAAIGE01 (sample SAMN13974128, study PRJNA590717) | phyllosphere metagenome | biome: tomato field; feature: multiple bacterial spot infested tomato fields; material: tomato leaves; isolation source: leaves from tomato fields | host: Solanum lycopersicum ... | reverse complement strand
GGTCGGGGAGTTCAGAGAAATACCGTGCGACTCAGAGAGCGCGGATGTTCTCGGCCTGCAGGCCCTTGGGGCCCTGCGCGACGTCGAACTCGACCCGCTGGTTCTCTTCGAGGCTGCGGTAGCCGGAGGAGTCGATCGCGGAGTAGTGCGCGAAAACGTCAGCGCCGCCGTCGTCGGGGGAGATGAAGCCGAAGCCCTTCTCCGAGTTGAACCACTTGACCGTGCCCTGGGTGCTCATGTACTGCCTGTTCTGCTGGAAAAGAAGCCGACGCAGGATGCACCGACGAGACCCACGCTAGTGGAGCATGCCCCGCGTGGAAATCCCGGATTCACCCCGTAACCCAAATGTTGCACGGCATGTCGCACCGCTTCGTGGCGGCCGGTGCGAGCGGGGAGCAGGATCCCGGCCCGGAAAATGGTGTGGCCCTCACCGCGGGGGGAGCGATGAGGGCCGAAGACGACCGGAGGGTGCGTCAGATTCCACCCTAACCCCTCCCGAACCTGTTTGTCCCCCATTTGGGGGACAAATCCGAAAAAAGTTGGAAAGTGAGAGCGACCCCCTCGAGCAACCCATTGGGGACTGAGCGACTCGAGGGGGCCCTGTCGCATGCACGGATCGCCTGTGCCTCTGGGGAAGGCGCCCGTCCTCTGGGGTGGACGGAGACGATCGATCCCCTGTGCATGCCGCTCCCAGCCTAAGGGAGCGTGGCGGCCGCGGCCAGAGGGGGTGCCCGCCTGACGACCTCTTGTCCGGTCATACCCCTGGTTCTATGCTGTGCTCGTGTTGAGAGACTCCTCACCGCACCTCCGCGAAGCGCCCGGCAACGCCGATCGGCGGCGGCTCGCTCTTCTGCTCCGGGCGGCCATCGTGCGCGGCGACTACCCCGACGGCAAACTCCCGCGGGAGTTCGAGCTCATGCAGCAGTACGGCGCGAGCCGTGCGGTCGTCCGCGACGCGCTCCAGCAGCTCAAGGAGACCGGCGTGGTCACCCGCACGCACGGCATCGGCACTCAGGCCGACATCGGGTCGGTGTTCGGCCTGTACGAGTTCCACGGCGTCGACGTGATCCCGGAGCAGTCCACGTATCCGCGGGTGACCGATCGCTCGGTGATCGACACGCCGCCGGTCGCCGCAGAGCGGATGCCGCAGTGCGGTCCGAAGGTGCTGAGGGTCGAGTACCTCGCAGCGCCGGCCGATTTCGCGAGTGCCGTGTCGACCAACTACTTCGCCCTCCCGAAGGCTGCCTCGCTCGAGACCGCTCCGTTCGGGCACAACATCTACCAGTTCCTGCACAACGGCGGCCTGCGCCTGTCGTCCTCGGAGTTCCTGATCGGCGCGATGCTCGCCGACGAGTACGTCGGGCAGCGGCTCAGTGTCGCTCCCGGCAGCCCGCTCCTCAGTCTGGAGCAGGTCATGTACGACGAGACGGGCACGGAGCTGTGCTTCTCGACCGTCGCGCTGCGCGCCGACCGCGTCGCGTTCTTCTCCAGGGTCGGCCGTTCCGACGGCCACGACGCGCTGCGTCCCCTCAACGAGAGCCCCGTCAGCGACCTCGGATTCAGCTGACGGCGCCCGCCGGCCGTGAACGGTCGGGCTTCCGGCGGGGTCGGGCGATGACAGCGGCGAGCGCGAGGCCGCCCGCCGCGATCCCGACGGCGTCCCACGGGATGCCGGGATCGGGCCGCGCGGGGGCGAGCGCGATCGCATCCCGCGCCTCCGCGTCGTCGTCGATCCGGACTCCCCGGACCAGCAGCCGATGGGTGTTGACGCCCGTGGGCGTGCAGGTCAGCAGTGTCACGAGATCTTCCCCGGGCACCCGTCGGAGCAGCTCGCCGTCATCGGGCAGGACGGTGTCGATGCGGTCGACCCGGTAGGCCAGGGTCTTCCCCGCCACATCGATGAGGAATGTGTCCCCGATCTCGAGCCGGTTGAGATCGGAGAAGAGCGTGGCCCCCGGGATCCCCGAATGACCGGTGAGCACGGCGTGCGTCCCCGCACCCCCCACGGGAAGACTGGATCCGTAGAGGTGCCCGATCCCGGTCGCCAGGGTGGCCTCGTCCGTCCCGTGGAGCACGGGGAGATCGACATCGGTGGAAGGGATCCGGATGCGTGCCATCGGGAGTCCGGGGGCAGGCGACAGCTGCGAGAGATAGTCCTGCCGTCCGTCCTCGAGGTCTACCGCGGCGCCGTCGGCGTTGAGCGTGTAGGGATCCCGCAGCGGTCCGTTCGGCAGCAGGTCGTTGTATCGATGCGCCCGTTCGCGCAGCCGACCCAGCTCGTCATCGCCGGCGGAGTCGACGGCCTGGGCGTATCCCGACACGGCCGAGGCGTGGGCGAGGTCGCTCCACCAGGTTCCCGCCGAGGGGTAGGCCAGCAGCCCGGCGCCGGCGACGACCACGAGGGCTGCGGCGATGTTCGCCGGCACCCACCGCCGCTCTCGGCGTGAGGTCTCGCGAAGAGCGTCGGCCGTGGTCGGGCGGTCGATCGTGCGCATCGGTCCTCCAGATGAAGATGAGGGGGTGGCCGGGGAGAAGGCCACCCCCTCGAAGGCGGCGTCGTGGGGTGTTCGCCGCCCGGGTGGTCAGGCGCTCCGGCGTCGTCGCACGACGAGGAACACGATGCCACCGGCAATGAGGCCGAGACCGACCAGGTAGAGCAGACCGGATCCGGTGCCACCCGTGAAGGGCAGCTGGAACCCGCCGTTGTGCGGCACGTTCGTGACGGTGAGGTCGATGCCCGCGGCCGTGGTCGCAGCCGTGATGGTGAACTCGATGGGCTCGGCGAGGAGCTCGTAGCCGTCGGGAGCCTGCACCTCGACGAGGTAGTACTGCAGGTAGCCCGCGTCGCCGGGCGCCACCGCGACGCCGTTCGCGAAGTCGCTGTAGCGCAGGCCCGCGATCGTGAGCGTGCCGTCGGTGTTGACGACCTCGAACTCCGTGGAGCCGCCGAGCGTCACCGGGTTGGTCTGCGCCGCCGCGTCGGCGGCCGACGTGAACACCTGGAAGACGGCGCCGGTGAGGGCGCCGGCGCCTTCGCCGACCTTCTCGATCGTGATGCTGCCCCAGCGGGTCTCGACCTCAGGGGTGATGGTGGGTCCGCCCGGCTGTCCGGGGTCGATGTCGAAGCTCGCGGCGTTCGGGTAGACGAGAGCACGGTTGGCGATCTCGCCGACCGTGTTCACGGTGGTGACGATGTCCACGACGACCTGCGTGGCGGGGTTCGCCGCCAGGATCGCCCGGCCAGCGGCCGTGAAGTCGACCGTCACGGTGTTCGTCGCGGCGTCGTGCACGATCGTGTAGTCGGTGCCCTCGGTGATCGTGGTGCCGTCGGCGAGCGTGACCGCCGCGGCGACATAGTCGAGCTTCGGGTCGAGGACGTCGACGATGCGGAAGCCGTCGATCGGGTCGACGTTCGGGATGTCCGCCGTGATCGTGAAGCTCACCTCGTCGCCCAGCTCGACCGCGTCTGCGTCCTCGACGGTCTTCGTCGCGGTGGTGATCGCGTTCTTCGGGTACACGTGGACGTCGTAGAGCCACGCGTCGAGGTTGTCGGGATCGGTCAGCGGAACCGAGATGAGGAACGGCGCCGAGGGAGTGACACCGGCCGGAGCCGACGTCTCCTCGACGAGGTAGAGGCCCACGGGGAGGCCGGAGAAGACGGCCTCGCCGGAAGCATCCGTCACCAGCGTCGTCCCGGCGCCGAGCGCGTGGCCGGCTGCGGTGATGGACCCGTCCGGGTCGCTCGCGTCGAAGGCGTCGGCGAGCGCGGACGCTGCCGACCATCCGCTGTTGGTGGCCAGATCGATGCCGGTGACCGGCCGCACCTGGAACTCGACGCCGGGAAGCGGCGTGAGCCCCGTCGTGTCGACCTGGGTGCCGTTGTTCGGCAGCCCGGTGGGCGTCTCCGGCGCCTCCAGCTTGTGGATCGTGATCGAGCCGATGGCGTCGGGGTCGACGAGCGGCGCGGCGGAAGCCGGGGCGGCGAAACCCAGGCCCAGGATCATCGCCGCCGCCGTGGCGGCGATGCCGGCGCGCAGTCCGCGCCGTCTCGGTGTGGTGGTGTTCATCTCTCTTCCTTCTCCCGGAGTCGGGGTGCTGTGGTTCGTGAGGTCGTGATGGTCGGGTGTCTGAGCGGTCATGTGAGGGGTTCCTCCGTCTCGGTCTCCCCCGGCGTATCGGCCGGGGCACCGCGGCGGCGACGGAGCAGAACGCCCGCTCCGAGGCCCGCCACGACGAGCAGCGAGCCGAGGAGGAGAATCCAGGCCGTGCCGGTTCCTCCCGCCTCGGGGAGGTCGAGCGCCGGCACATCCTCGACGCGGATCGTCGGAGCCCCGTCGATCGAGACGATCTCGATCTGCGCGGGGACGCCGGCCCCGAGGGTGACGGTTCCGTCGACGGCGAGGGTGAACGGAACCCGCTCGGCGAGGAGGGCGAAGCCGTCGAGGGAGCGGGTCTCCTCGAGCCAGTAGGTGCCGGGGGCCAGCGTCGTATCGCGGAAGAGGCCCGTGATCGGCTGTCCTGCGGCGGTGGCCGCGGCGACGGACGTCACGACGGCGGTGCCGCCGGCGGCCGCATCCCAGATCGCCCACTGCGAACCGTCCATCGGGACGACCGTTCCGGCGGAGGACTCGCCGACCTTCTGGATCTGGAGCGGGCTCGGTGTGATCTGCGTCGTGGAGCACTCGTCGTCGCAGGGCTCGGGGTCGATCGGGGCCTGCGGAGTGCCGCCCGTCCCGGCGACGACGTTGACGAGCGTCGACGACCACGCGTCGTCGGCCACGACGACGCGGTACGTCAGCGTCGCGGTAGCCCCGACGGGGAGGGTGAACGGTCCCGCCGTGAGAGTGACGCCCGCCGGGTCGGCGACGGCCGTGGGGGCGCCCCCGGCGATCACGAGCTGGGCGGATCCTGCGACGAACTGCGCGTCGTCGAGCACGTCGGTCAGATCGTCGCGCAGCGTGACCCCGGGGATGTCGATCGTCGCCGCGCTGCGGACGGTCACCGTGTAGGTCACGGTGTCGCCCGGGTCGATGACGGCGCCGTCGTCGACAGCGGTCCCGTCGACGCTCGCCTGCTTGGCGAGCGACCACTCGACCGTCGGCTCGACCGTCACCGTCGCCGTCGCCTGGTTCGAGATGACGTCGCGACCGTCGATCGTCGTGCCGGTCGCCGAGGCCGTGTCGTCGATCCGTCCGTGGGCGACGTCCGCCGCGGTCGACAGGTAGGTGGCCGTGCACGTCATGCTCTGCCGCGGATCCAGCGCCGTGAGGGGGCAGGTCGGACCGGAGGTGAGGGGACTCGCCGGCGCGTGCTGCACATCCGCCACCGCGATCGCCTGCACCCGGATGTCGGAGATGTTCGTCACGACGAAGCTGTACGACACCTGCTGCCCGACACCCGTGATCACCGTGGGCGTGGGCGTCTTGGTGATCGTGAGACCCACGCACTGCCCGGCGTCCTGCACCGCGCTCGCGCCCCAGAACTGCGGGCCTCCCGACATCACCGTGGTGTACGACAGGAGCGCGGTGCTCGATGCCGTGGGAAGGGTGGCGAGCGAGATGCGATTGAGCTGTCCCGCCGGAGCCGCCATGTAGAAGTACCCGCCCGACTGGGCCCCGCCCCACATCGCGGGGACCGTGCCGATCTGGGTCAACGTGCCGTTCGGGTGGATGCGGTACACCCGCGAGTTCGACATGTTGCCGTCGAGCGGCCGGACGCCGAAGGCGAGGATGTCGCCGTCGGGCAGCACGGTGAAGTCGCCCGCGGAGCTGATCTGGCTGGGGAACTGGGTCCACAGCGTCGTCACCCCGGTGCGCACGTCGAGGCGGTAGACGGCGCGCGACGAGTAGGAGCCCACGAGGAGTGTGTTCGCATCGAGAGCCGTCAGGGCGTTCACGCTGTAGAGCGTCGCGCTGGGTCCCGGAACGGTGGCCTGGGTGAGGATCGGTCCGGTGATCGGCAGCGACGAGATCTCGTCGCCGGTGACCGGATCGATCGTGCGCAGGATCGGCTGTGTCCCCGTGCCGCCGTCGTAGTCGACCGTGTACAGCGCGCTGCCGTTGCTGCTCCAGGCGATGTCGCCATACTCGCGGTCGAGCGCGACGGACGACCTCTGCTGGAACGTCACGGGGTCGTACTGGATGAGCCGATCGGCCGTGTTCGTCCAGATGGGGACGGCGACGCACGATCCCGGACGGAACTGGGCCGTCGTGGTGCTCTGGTCGTTCGCCGGATTGGGGTCGCGCTCGTTGCCGATGACACGCGCAGCGTTCGTCAGAGCTCCCGTCGCTCCTGCGGCGACCGTGCCGCTCACCGAGATGGTGGTCGTCGCGCCGACGGCGAGGCCGGCGAGGGCGCACCGCAGGACGCCGGTCGTGATCGTGCAGCCCGCCGTGCTCGTGGTGGCACCGGTGATGCCGGCCGGGAGCGTGTCGGTCACCTGCGATCCCGACGAGACGCCCGGGCCGTTGTTGGTCACCGTCAGCGTGTAGGAGATGGCGGTGCCCGGGGTGTAGAAGGCCGGCCCGGTCTTGACGATCCCGAGGTCGACGTCGAGCCCCGGGGTCGATGCGCCGTCGTTGTTGTTCGTGGACGGGCCTGCGGTGGCGGAGATGCGGGTGAACGTGGGCGTCGCGCCCGTGGGGTTGCCGATCGCCACCTGGTAGACGACGCCGGACGTGTTCTCCGACATGCCGAGGTTGCCGTTGCCGTAGACCCACTGGGCGCCGAACGTGCCGCCGAACCCGAGCCCGGTCGCCCACGACGAGACCTGGCCGGTGGTGGGGTTGATCCGGTACATCACGTCGTTGCTGCCGAGACCCCACAGGAACCCGTCCTTCCAGACGAGATCGGACAGGTTCGGCACGGCGGTCGAGAGGGTGACCTGCACGGCGACACGGGTGGTGACGTTGACGGCCCACACCTGGCTCGACGGATTCTGGGATCCGCGGACGTAGAGGATGTTCGCGGTCGCACCCGAGCCGAACGTTCCCTGGTTGTAGATGTCCGCGCCCGGCGGGTTCGGGAGACCGGTGATCGTTCCGAGGTTGGTCACCACTCCCCCCTGCCCGATGCGGACGAGCTGGGTGCGGGCTCCGCTGTCGCGCCGGACGCCGTACAGATAGCGGTCGGCCGAGTTGAACCCGACCGCGTTGTAGCCCACCGCCGCGGTGCTGCCATCGGGCTGCAGGGTGATCGAGCCGTTCCCCTGCACGGAGGTGTAGAGCCGCGTGGGCGCGTCCTGTGCCACGAAGACGCGGGGCACGGTGGGGTCGAAGGGATCGCCGGGGGCGGCGGATGCGGCCATCGGGCTCAGGACGGGGCCGAGCAGCGCGCCCGCCAACACCGCCACGAGCAGGGCGGCGCCCCTCGACAGCGTCGAGCGCCGCCGGACGGCACCGCGCCTCTCCACCGATGACGTGATCACGTCGTCCTCCCCAGGTCATGCAGGACGGGCGCGGTTCCCCGATGTACACCGCTGCTCCACGTCGACTGCCTTGAGGAACCTAGAGAACGCAGCCGGAACGCCGGAACATCGCCGTGATTGCGCTTTCGTAACGCCGCCGAGACCCGCGGAATATCAACGATCCCGGGGCCTTTCCGCCGATTCGTGCCGTTCGCTCGTCCGTCGTTTCTGGGGGTTGACGGGGCATTCGCCGCACCCCCGCCACCGGTACCCTGGACGCGTGACGATGCTGAACAAGGACATGACGCTGTGCATCTCGCTGTCTGCTCGACCGAGCAACAACGGCACGCGCTTCCACAACTTCCTCTACGAGGCGCTGGGGCTCAACTGGATCTACAAGGCCTTCGCCCCGACCGACCTCGCGCAGGCGATCGCCGGCGTCCGCGGTCTCGGCATCCGCGGATGCGCGATCTCGATGCCGTTCAAGGAGGAGGTCATCGCCCTCGTCGATCGCATGGACCCCTCGGCCACGGCGATCGACTCGGTCAACACCATCGTCAACGACGACGGCGTGCTCACGGCCTACAACACCGACTACAGCGCCATCGCGCAGCTCATCGAGTCGAATGCGCTGTCCCCTGCGGCGACGGTGCTGCTGCGCGGCTCGGGCGGCATGGCGAAGGCGACGGCCGCCGCCTTCCGCGACGCCGGGTTCCGCCGCGTCACGATCGCCGCGCGGAACGAGCAGCGAGGCCGCGCGCTCGCCGACCTCTACGGCTTCGCGTGGACGGCGGATGCCGCATCCTCCACCGCGGACGTCATCGTCAACATCACCCCGATCGGCATGGCCGGCGGAGACGACGAGCACACGCTGTCCTTCACCGAGGCGCAGATCTCCGCCGCCTCGGTGGTGTTCGACGTGGTCGCCCTCCCCGCGGAAACCCCCCTCATCGCCGCGGGTCGCGCGGCAGGCAAGACCGTGATCACGGGTGCCGAGGTCGCCACGCTCCAGGCCCTCGAGCAGTTCGTGCTCTACACGGGTGTGCGCCCGTCACCCGACCAGGTGCGCGCCGCCGAGGAGTTCATGCGGGCTGTGTAGGCGCCCGACCGATGCCGGCGGTCGCTCCCCGTCAGACCGAGGGCGCGGCCGTCGACGCCCGCACGATCAGCTGGGATCCGAGCGTGGCCACCTCGTCGATCGTCGCTCCGGAGATGGCCTGCAGGAGCAGGTCGACGGCGAGCGCCCCGCTGCGCTCGATCGGCATCCGGACGGTCGTGAGGGCCGGCGTCACGGCGCCGGCGAGGTCGATGTCGTCGATCCCGACGATGCTGATGTCCGCGGGACAGCTCTTGCCGAGCTCCATCATCCCGGCCTCGAGACCGAGCGCCACGAGGTCGTTGTACGCGACCACGGCGGTGGCTCCGCTGGCTGCGGCGAGCGCCGCCGCGGCCCGACCGCCCTGGATCGATGCGGCGTGGTGACTGAGCCGGGTCAGGCGGATGCCGTGGCGCTCGCAGGCGCGGGCGACGGTGTCGGCGCGGCGCACGTCGGCCCACGAGCCGCGCGGCCCCGAGGCGTAGGCGATATGGGTGTGGCCGAGGGCCACGAGGTGCTCGATCGCCTGGCCCGGTCCGTGCTCGGTGTCCATGATGACGCAGGGCGCTCCGTCGATCTGGCGGTTGACGATCACGAACGGAGTGCTGCCCGCGAGCTCGAGCACCTCGTCGTCAGGCAGTCGCGGGGAGCACAGGAGCATGCCGTCGAGCTTGCGCGCCTGCTCGATCTGCTCGCGCTCGCGGCGCAGATCCTCGTCGGCGTCGAAGAGCACGATTCGATGCCTACCGTGCCAGGCCTGCCCCTGGATCGCCTTGATGAGGGTGGCGTACACCGGGTTCGAGACGTCAGGCACGACGACGCCGAAGGTCCGTGTGGCGGTGGCCGTCTGAGGCGCCGCGTAACCGAGTTCGCCGGCCGCTTCGAGCACGCGGCCGAGGGTGCCCGGCGCGAGACGATCGGGCTCGCCGAAAGCGCGCGACGCCGTGGCGATCGAGACGCCCGCGCGCCGTGCCACGTCCGTGAGTGTCGCTGCCATTCTCCGCTCCCGCCCTCTCCGTCATCCTAGGGTCCCGTCACTCCATGAAAGACGGGTTGACAAGTTTGTACAACTCATTCACACTGTTTGCATGACGATCATCGCCGATCACCCGTTCGGGTGCCCGGCCCCGAGCGAAGGAGCCGACGCATGAGCATCGACGCACCGGTCCTGCGCCGCACGACCCCCGCGAGCGCCACCCCCGGGGTCACCCCCTCCGCCCCCGGCATCCTTCACCTGGGCCTGGGCAGCTTCCACCGCGCCCACCAGGCCGTCTACACCGCCTCCGCGCTCGTCGCCGAGGGCGGCGACTGGGGCATCGTCGGCGTCGCGTCCCGCTCGCGCTCGATCGTCGACGCGATGCACGCGCAGGACATGCTGTACTCGGTCGCCACGATCTCCCCCGACACGACGTCGCTGTCCATCCCCGGCGTGCACACCGACGCCTTCGTCGGCGCCGAGCAGCCGGAGCGGGTGGTCTCCCACATCGCCGACGACCGCATCCGCATCGTCACCCTCACGGTGACGGAGAACGGATACAGCTACTCCCCGATCACCGAGCGCCTCGACCTCGACGACGAGACCGTTCAGGCCGACCTCCGCGGCGGCGCTCCCCGGTCGACCATCGGCCAGCTCGCTCGCGGTCTGCAGGTCCGCGCGGCCGCAGGCGGAGCGCCGATCTCGATCCTGAGCTGCGACAACCTCGCGTCCAACGGCACGCACACCGAGAAGCTCGTCCGCGAGTTCCTGCAGGAGCTGCCCTCGACGGAGGGGGCGGAGGCGCTGGCCTTCCTCGATCGTGCGGTCAGCTTCCCGTCGAGCATGGTCGATCGCATCGTCCCCGCGACCACCGCCGAGCTGCGCGCCCGCGTGAGCACCCTCCTCGGAGCGCGGGACGACATCCCCGTGCCCGCCGAGCCGTTCACGATGTGGGCGGTCGAAGACGCGTTCGTCGGCGGCCGCCCCGCCTGGGAGGCCGGGGGCGCCGTGTTCACCGACGAGGTCGGGCGATACGAGCAGATGAAGGTGCGACTGCTCAACGGCACGCACTCCCTCATCGCCTACCTCGGCGCGCTCAGCGCGGCGGCGACCATCCCCGAGGCCGTCCGCCGCGTCGGGATCGCCGACGCGGCGCGCGCGATCCTCCGCGACGAGTACGAGCCGTCGATCGTCGTGCCCTCCGGTGTGGACATCCGCGCCTACGAGAGCGAGCTCTTCGAACGGTGGGAGAACACCGCGCTCGGCCACCGCACGAGCCAGGTCGGCACGGACGGCTCCGTCAAACTCCGTCAGCGCATCCCCGAGCCCGCCCTCCGCGCGCTGCGCGGCGGCGAGATGCCCCACCTCATCGCGCTCACCGTGGCCGGATACCTGTCGTGCATCGCTCCTCTGCCGGGCTTCGACCCGGGCCTCCATGCCGCCGCGATGACGGACTCGGCCCGCGACCGGCTCGCCGCCCTCGCGGAGCGCGCCCGCAGCGGCGCCGATCTCGCTCGCCGCGTGATCGCGGAGATGCGGCTGTTCGGTGAAGAGCTCGGGGCGGAGGATGCCTTCATCGACCGCGTCGGCGAGCTCGTCGACACCATCGGCCGACAGGGCGTCGACGCCGCGATCGCCGACGCCGTCTCGGCGTCGCACACGACAACGAAGGAGATGCAGCCATGAAGGCTCTCGCCATCCACGGCAAGGAAGACATCCGCTGGGAGGACCGCGAGGTCCCGACCCCCGGCGACGGAGAGGTCCGCCTGCGCGTGCGCTACGTCGGCATCTGCGGCTCCGACCTGCACTACTACTTCCACGGCGCCAACGGGGAGTACACGATCCGGGAGCCGCTGATCCCCGGCCACGAGCTCTCCGCCGTCGTCGATCTCGACCCGTCCGGTCGCCTCGCTCCCGGCACCCCGGTGACGGTGCATCCGGCACGCTTCGGACCGAGCATCCCCGGCCTCGAGGACCGACCGCACCTGCGCCCCGGAGGCGACTACTTCGGCAGCGCCGCGACCACGCCCCACCGCCAGGGAGGCGCCGCCGAGATGCTCGTCGTCGAGGAGGGCATGATCCGCGTTCTCCCCGACTCGCTGCCCCTGGAACGCGCCGCGCTCGCCGAGCCCCTGGCCGTCGCGATCCACGCCGTCCGTCTCGCCGGCGGCATCGAGGGCGCGCGCGTCCTCGTGATCGGGGCGGGCCCCATCGGACTCCTCGTCGCCGCCGCAGCCCTCCATGCCGGAGCGGCGGCGGTGGGAGCGAGCGACGTCCGCCAGGAGCCGCTCGACCGCGCGGCAGCCCTCGGCGCCACCGAGCGCTTCCTCGTCGGTCAGGACGAGATCGCGAACGAGTCGTTCGACGTCGTGTTGGAGTGCTCGGGCGTCGGCGTCGCACTCACGCAGGCGGTGCGCGCCGTGCGCCGTGCCGGAACCGTCGTGCAGGTCGGGATGCTCCCGAACGCCGAGATCGGCGTGAACCTGGCTCCGATGCTGGCCAAGGAGGTCACCCTCCGCGGCGCCTTCCGGTTCTCCACCGAGATCGACGACGCGGTCGCCCTCCTCGCAGAGTCCGACGCGCTCGACTCCGTCATCTCCCACGTCCTCCCCGCCTCCGATGCCGTCCGGGCCCTCGACGTCGCACGCGACTCGTCGGCCTCGGCCAAGGTCCTGCTGTCCCTCTGACCGCGCACTCGCGCGGTCCTCCCCCCTCCCGTTCCCGGTCCGAAGGAGTACCTCCCATGTCACAACCGCAGACGACGGCCACGGCCGCCGATCCCACCGCGAAGAGGTCGGTGAAGGACCTCGTCCGCGCCGCCATCTCCGGCTGGCTCGGCACCGCGCTGGAGTTCATGGACTTCCAGCTCTACTCGCTTGCCGCCGCCCTCGTCTTCAGCCAGATCTTCTTCGCCGGGGGCGACGCCGCGATGGCGGTCGTGCTCGCGATGGCGACC
>JAAIGE0101520578.1_pt1 | contig 12435 bp, 9 predicted proteins | sample 6487951 | NCBI WGS metagenome assembly JAAIGE01 (sample SAMN13974128, study PRJNA590717) | phyllosphere metagenome | biome: tomato field; feature: multiple bacterial spot infested tomato fields; material: tomato leaves; isolation source: leaves from tomato fields | host: Solanum lycopersicum ... | reverse complement strand
TTGCCAGATACTTTATAATCCCCGCACTACTGGCCCCTTAGCTCAGTGGTTAGAGCAGGCGACTCATAATCGCTTGGTCGCTGGTTCAAACCCAGCAGGGGCCACCAAATTTAATGATGAAAATCATAGATTTAAGCCACCTTTCAGGGTGGCTTTTTTGTTTCCTGATTTTAGAGTGGCGGCAAAATGGCGATGGCAGGAGTCAATGCCATATCAGAACTTCCCCACTTAATGCGAGAAAAGACGATCCAGCGATTGAATTACTGTTGTGAAAATCTTTATGGCATGCTGTAAAGATTGTTCTCACCCAGGCTCTCTGTACCAGTCAGATTTATCACATCACCCGGAGAAGCACCGGACGAAATCGATAAAAATAACGATGAGCGCAGCGCTCACTGCCAGTGCAGCATGTCGGGGTAGATCAGTCGGGATCATTGTCATTCACTCGCTGATAATAAGCAGATCGTCGGTTTTATTTAAGAGCCGCTCTCCTGTGCCGCTGAGCCTCTCAATGCGGCTGCCCTGCGAAGGCGAATCATGTCGTATCGCGCCTGCAGTTCACTGATTGCCCGTTTAAACTGCGCCTCCCCGGCCGGAGAGGCAGAATCTTCATAGCGGCGCAGCCACTCTTCAGCGGGGATATGCAGGCTGAATGCCTGTTGTGTGGAAAATATTGCTGACTTCAGCTCGCTGACGGTCAGGTAACGCCCCCGTTTCTCATCAAGCGCATTCAGCTTTTCACTGAGCAGGCTGAGTTTTTCCATCCCCTGCTGCCAGGCACCTGCCGCTTCCGGCGAGGCTGTCATCGCCTCTCTCCTGGCGAGCGCGTCTGTCAGCAGCCGGCGCGTTAACTCTTCAGCCGGCCAGATCGAGCCGGCCAGCAGCGCAACGTCGGCGCCGTAGCTTCCTGTCCTGCCAATCCCGGCGGCATCAAGCCGTTCAGACTGTGTTTTGATCGTGTTGATCCACTCTGCTGCGTTGATACGCCGATCCTGCCGGATGCCTGCCCGCTGCTCTTCCGTCAGCGAATGAGGAAGCGCGGGTACGGCAGCAGAGAGCATACGCGTATTTTCACCGGGCTGGCGGGCATAAAGCCAGCCGCCTGTGCCTGTTGCGACAACCACCAGCATAGCGGCCATGCCGGCGATAAAAGGCCTGATATAACGCCCTGATGATGTCTGTTCAGGCTCTGATTCGGGATGAATGATAAAGGTCGGAGGCGTTGCCGTTGCCGGATCCGGGCCGGAAAGCGGCTCGCGCGGGCGGCTTCTGCGTGCGGTCGCCATGTCGCTTTGGCCCGGTGACGTATCCGCGTTTTCGGCTGCTGTTCTGACGTTATCGCACAACTGGCGGATACCGCTCGCGGCGTTGAGGCCCGCCTGCGCCAGATGCTGCTCAATCAGATCCAGATATGTTGCACACGCCTTCAGCGCGATCTGCGTATCAGGCTTCTCCGCCGGCCAGGTGCGTGACAGAAACTGCAGACGCTGAAAGTGCATTCTCAGGATCGCTATCCGGTCTGCAGGCTGGTGGGGCCAGAGCGTCTGCCAGCGTGAGCACATCAGTGCCTCCGTGACCCTGAGCCCCTCCTGCATCCCCTTAGCGCCGTCAAGATGAGAAAGCGCCAGCGTAAACCAGCAAACAGACTGCAGATCTGCTCCAGCCTGTCCGAAAAGCCGGGTGCAGCTCTCCATCACCTGCAGCCAGTTAATATCGGGCCGGGCGGGATGGCTGAGCTTCCTGATTTCGTTTTGCAGACAAATAAATTCGGGATGCAGGCGAGGGTCTCCGCCGGTCATCAGCACGTGCGGTTTCTGAGATGAAAATGTCATAGTTATCCGCAGGCCTGCCGGAAGCAGGTCCGTTATCAGAGCGTTAGCGGGAAAGTAAAGGCGAAGCGCCAGGCCGGCGATCGCATCTGGCTGGCTGACGGCTATGGCTTAACGCATCATGTTCTGCTGGCGCAGATGCCGCAGCAGCACCTTTCCTCCAGGCATAAAGTCAGTGCCATAGCGCACCCTACCCACGACGTCCAGCCCGGCATCAATGGCATAACGCAGCTCACCGGGCTGCGTCTGTTCCAGCATCACCACATCAACCTGTTTCAGCCGGGGCTCATACTTCAGTAATACGTCAGAAAGAATATGTACCAGCTGATGTGCGGTGCCGGACAGCCCCTGCAGGATGAGCGTCATATCCGGCAGGCCATAATCGGGCAGATGAGCCAGGGCGCCGGCGCGGGTGTTCAGAATGCGCTGCAGGTTATCCAGCACCGACAAAATCACCTGTTCCCGTTCGCTTACCGCATCCAGATCCAGGCCGCCGCTGAAATTGCCGTAAAGCATGTCGTAAAGTGAAGGCTGCATCAGGGTCTTTCCCCTTTTTCCGCTACCAGCGTCAGCGTGCCGTCACCCAGCTCAATTACCCTGGCTTTGTCCGGGTGGAGGTCTGCGCGGGTCAGCAGTATTCGCCACGTCTCATCCTGAGTATCTGGCGACAGAAACAGCCCGGCCACCGCCACAAACGCTGTTCGCTCCTCCATGGGTACATCAATACTGACCGATTCGCCGGGACGCACCCGGATAGTTTTTTGCGCCAGCAGATCCGCTTTCAGAACCTGACTGTCAGCTGCTAACAGTGAAGGGTAGTCGGAGGCGTCAAAGGCCTGACGGTCGCTGAGTTGCCAGATGCGCACCACGGTTGAGAGCGCAGCGCCCTGCGCGTTGCGGTTGGCGCCTTCGCGGGCGCGGAAGTCGAGGTGCAGGGTGCGTATTTGTTTGTAAAAAAGAGATTTTGTGACGGACGCGGTGCCTTCGGATACTTTCTGCGTCAGGCCGCAGCCGCTGGCACTCAGCGCCAGCATCAGAGGAATAACTATTTTACCAGCGGTAGTCGCCCTGTTCATCTGTTTTAGTCCCTGAAGGTTGTTCCCGGACGCGCTGATAACGCCCGAGCGGTATAGTGAGTAAATCGGGTTTATGCGAGGCGTTAAGGTTCCGCTGAGGCAGCACCGCGGTGCGGCCCAGCTGCTGTGCCGCTTCCCTCCGGCAGCTCAGCTGCGCATCCGGCAGCAGGGCGCGGTCAACGCACAGCTCCAGCCGTGCATCCAGCTTTGCTCCCAGATAGACGTGGAGCAGCGCCATCAGATCGCCGTGTAACTGTCCGCCGGGCAGCCAGCCGCGCATCTCCTCCGGGTTATCGGTGAGCAGTCGCAGTAGTACCTGTCCGTTAACGTCGGTGGCATGCGTTCCCATGACCGGACGACGCATCAGGCTGACCGGCTGTTGCGTGCTCAGACGTAAACGGCAGGACTGGGGAATACGATGCGGATCCCACGGCACTATCTGCGCGCGTGTATCCGGTGCCAGCAGCGCCACCAGCGAGGAGAGCCCCTCTGCGGTCCGGCCAGGCAGCATCATGACCGGCAGCAGCGCCAGAAAGCGCGAAACCGGCGTGGCGATGTTTTGCGCGCAGCCGTCTATTCCCAGGCCAGCCAGCCCCAGCAGGTACTGAGAGGTTTCATCGGTGCCGCCGGCGGCGAACGTGGCCGGATAGGTGTATTTGCGCCAGATACGGTAAAACTGCGTAGTCAGCCGGTGGCTGAAGATATCCAGGAAATCCTGCAGCGCCTCATGCCCTTCACGCTGCCGGACGATATCGTCGATATAGTGCGTCGGCAGCGGAGATGCCGTGCCATACAGCCCCATAAAATTGATGCGTACCGTGGGCGGAAGGTGCGGATCCCCGGCGGTTTCAGCCGCGCGAATTTCGCCAGCCGGAAATCCCATGCCCGGGTGCGGCCTGAACCGTACCGGCTCGTGTCGCACCTGCCAGACGCTGCCCGGAACCGGCGCTTCAGGATCGCACCTCTCCAGCAGCTGACAAAAACGGTAAAAATTCATACGGGGCAGCTGGTCGCCCAGCCGTGCTATCAGCCGGGCAGACGCTAACTGTGATTCTCTTTCCATCGGATACATTTTCCTTCAGGCCGGACTATCAGCGAAAGCTGAATGAACTGATTCATGTCCGCATACAGCGACAGGAAACGGTTAAGCATTTCACCAAACAGATGGATATCGCCATCACCGGTAAAACCGCTGCTGTCGAGCGTCACTTCAACATCGAGACCGCGCAGCAGATAACCCGACTCAAACCGCTGCAGACGATGCTGCTGCACGTCAAGGATCGCCTCCAGCCTGCGGTTACAGCGTTCATCATCCTGCCAGTTATAGAGCGCCAGCGTGCCGCGCAGCACCTCTGCGCTGTTCATCATGTTGATAAAGCCAGAGCCGAGATGGCTGAGCACCCGCCAGTGAAAGCGGTCCTCAGCGGGTGGATAAGCAGGCAGCGTCGGGCGGGTGAGATTGCGCACCGTCACCGGCGTCTGCAGCACCTGTTCGCAGCGATCCAGCAGCGTGCTCTGCAGTGCGCGACGCGGAAGCTGGCCGTTGGTACCGGTAATGCGCAGCGAGAGCGTGTCGCGGGAAAGCAGATCGTCTTTCTCCCACTGCTGACCGCCGAGGATCAGCCAGGTGTCATGCAGGCCGGTGACGCCCCGGCGCACGCGGGTATGAAAGTAACGTTCCGGAGCAAGACGACGCATCATGCCGCCCCGGTGCCGGAAGCTGGTGAACGGAACATACTCAGCCGCACCGGTCAGTCCTGAACCGCTGACCGTATCCACCGAGTAAATTTCCGTGTGCCCATCCTGCAGGCGCTTTGCGCGCAGCAGATACTCGCTCTCCAGTCCGTTCACAATCAGCGGATCGGCTTCCAGTGCAAACAGGTTAATCACCGGCACGCAGTGCAGGCGCAGAGAGCTCTCTTTGACCGGTAGATCACTCTGCCACGGCTCGCTGAAGACCACCTCGATATCGACGTATGCCAGCCCGGGCGGAAGCGCGAGCGTCTCCAGCCCATTCAGATTCACAAAACGGAATTTCTCAGGAAAGGTGAAGTATTCCAGTAGCAGCTGATAGCCGCTGAAAGCGCTCTCCCCCTTTGGCCAGAGCCGGTCATCCTCGTCAAATCCGCCGGGGCTGAACCAGCCGTCAAAGGCCCTGCGCTCCGGCTGCCCTGCCTCGCGAATGTACAGCGCCGCTTGGCAGCGGGTCAGCCTCTGATGCAGTGCCGTCGCCACGGGCAGATCTTCTCCCAGCCACAGGCTCAGCTGGCGCAGGTCACACTGGCTCCAGTCCGCCTGCCCGCTGCTGGTCAGGCGCAGGCGCAGCACAGAGCGCCCATCCGGCTCAGTGCCCATAGCAACCCCGGTGACCGCCAGCGGGTTAAGCGTGACCGGCTTCGTGGTGCGATAGCGGCACACGGTATTTTTAGGCCCCACGGGACGGGAAAAGATCTCCAGTCCTGCAGGCGCCGTCTCTGCCATCTTCATTTTCGGCAGGTCCGGCGTCAGTGCCACCACTGCGAGCGATGGAATGGTGCGCAGATAGTGCGGCCAGAGCGTGCTGACCAGGCCTTCGGTCAGCTCCGGCAGGTCATCATCGATCTTCTGACGCAGCCGTCCTACCGAGAAGGCAAACCCCTCCAGCAGGCGCTCCACAAAGGGATCCGGCGTGCCGGCACGATCCAGGTTGAGCATGGCGGCGCGGTCAGGGTGAGTTTCGGCAAACTCTTTTGCGGCGTCGCGCAGATAGCGCATTTCAATATCGTAATAGCGCAGCGTTAAGTCTTTCATATCCTGACGAGCCTCTATTATTTGAACGCACCCAGACCAGTCATAAACCGGAGAAACGTCAGCGATATCGGGAAGAAAATAATGTCCGCTGCAGCCGCAACCGGGGTAAGAACCACATTAGTCAGAATATTACCGGCATGAATATCGGTGACCTGTTTATCGGTCCACAATTCAATTTCGTACTGACTGGCAGTTTTACTCAGCTGAGCGCTTTTTAAATTGACGAGCTCTGCGCGATTGATGACGCCTTTTATTTTTTCCGCGCTGACATACGTATTATCAAAATAATGAAAGCCTATCGGCTGCATATTCTGTGTTTCAGTTAATGTCATCATTCCTTTGAACCATTTATAGTTAAATTAAAGAAAGAGGTCAGACCCTATTAAGAAAAGAGTACTGACGCTCGCGCCGCATCGATAGTCACCAGCCCGGCCAGCAGCTGTTCCATGTCAGACTGCAGGCGGGCTTTATCTGTTTCACTCCGGCCTGCGCGGGCACGCAGTAACTTCAGCCGGCGGGACTTGACTTCAAATAACAGCGCTGGCTCCCACTCCGCCAGCGTCATACTCTCTGCGCCAGCATCGAGCGCGCCCAGCAGCTGCAGTGCCAGTTCCTGCCGACCAGACTGCTCAGCAATCCGTGCCATCAGCAGGCGAAGGAGCCACTGCTGGCGGGGAGAGTGGATACCGGGCCGCTGCTGCAGCCAGGTCAGCGCAGCAGCAATACCCTCTCTGTCTGCCAGCTCAGTCGCCTCGCTCTCCAGCAACAGCACGTCATCTTCCGGCACGCTCGCCACAGCGGCGGGATCGGGTCCGGACGCACTCTCCGTTATCATGACCTGCTGCTGGATCCAGCCCAGCGTCACCTCATCCGCAAACGGCATGCCGTCGCTGAAGGCCAGCGTTTCCAGGCCGCGCAGGCGGGAGAGCAGCCCTTTCAGATCGTCCTGCACAATAGCCGCGAACTCCGCATGCCCCGATCGCAGCTGCGCCTGGTGCTGATACCACTGCAGATCAAGCCAGAAGTGGTTTGTTCCCCGGCTGAACAGATTGTCCGCCTGCTCAGCCAGCTCGGCCCAGCTCTGCTGGAGCCAGAGGCGTTTAAGCAGCGCGCGCTGGTCAGATTTTGGAGGCGTCACACGACTGTTGCCGTTACCTGACAGCAGCGGCAGCTGACTGAGCGTGTCATAGCGGAGGGTTTTCATCAGCCGGTGTGCGGCCAGCGCGCCATTTGGCTGCTCGCGCAGATAAGCTGCCAGCGTTCGCGCCTGTTCCATCAGCTCCCGCCCGGAGCTGATGGCAGCCAGCGCTGGCGCAGCTGAGGCTGAAGACGCGTCTGGTTGCAGGCTGTCTGCTGCCGTCAGCGGCACTATCGCATCAGGACCGCCGGCGTTAAGCAGCCGGGACTCCAGCGCGCTGTAAAGCGCTGCGCAATGAATGCCGCTCTGTGCCCGGCAGATGTCATCAATAGCCAGCAGTGCCGCCACGGTGCGCTGCGCCGTCGCGGTCGTCACCTCCGGATAGAGCGTCAGCGTATCCAGCACGCGCGCGCCGGATATAAAATTCAGCGCCGCCTCGCGACTGCGCGTCCGCTGCGGATGCAGGTTGTCACCAAAGCGCTGCAGCAGGCCCGCCAGTAAGGCAAGCCCCTCAGCAAACCCCGCTTCGCCATCCTGCTGCAGGCGGGCCACGCAGTACCAGACCGCTACGCGGATATCTTTCGCTTCCGAAGTCAGTATCTGCTCTGCCAGCGAACAGATCAGTGCCATATCCGTGCCGGACAGGCGGTTCATCTCCTCCTGCATCCGCTGAAACGTATCGGTATAGGTCGGGTCTTCACCGGCAGGATGGCTGGTGCTTACAGGCTGCAGCCAGTGCTCCCATAAGAGAATATGCTCAGCAGCCTGCGCGCGGAGCGGTTCCGCATCCATGCCGCAGGCGCTAATCAGAGATTGCAGAGGCATCACTCCTCCTCAATGAATTCAGCGTTACCAGGCGGGTTCTGGGTGCTGCTGGTGAGAAAAATATCGGACGGGAGCGTAAAGTTGCGCAGCTTCAGCAGCGCCAGCGGCCCCTCGCCGGCTTCGGTACGCAGGATGTAGTTTAACGGCCGCCCGTCGGGGGCATGCCAGGTGAGCTGCCAGCTGCTGCCCGATCCTGGTCTGGCGCTGACGTGCGCCTTTTCCAGCAGGCGGATCAACCCCCAGCTGCCCGGCATCTCACCGTACAGACGAGTGCCTGCTTTGGTGCTGATCCAGCTCAGCGACGCGCCTGGCGCGTCGGTGTCAGCAGGCCAGGTAAAGCGCCGCCAGACCGGCTGCTGATTCATGTAGGTCAGCTTCTGGCTATCGATTATCAGGTCAGTCTGCATCACGTCTGCTGCCGTTCCCGGACGCAGCTCAAAATGCAGGCCGGCATGACCGCTGGCAAATACCACGTCAGCAATCTGACTGAGCTGATTTAGCGCCTGCAGAAAAGCGGGATTAAATGTCAGTCCGCGGGCGTTAATGCGGTCCGGTACCCAGCGGGTCCCTTCGCGATGGAGTACGCCACTCAGGCGAGCGTGCAGAAAGCGGGTAAGGCGCCCGGTGTCCGCATTGAGATATTTCGCCAGCAGCGGCAGTGATACCTCGCTGCTGACATTTCTGAACGGGTAGCGGCCACCGAATGCGCGGTTCCATTCATTCACTACGGCCTGCTGCCACTGTGCGTTGAAGCTGCCTGCAGCCGGCATCAGCACCTGCTGCCACGCCTGTTCTATCGGGCGCACAAACACCGTCTGCCCGAAACCGCTCCACTCCTGCCCCAGTCCGGCGGCGACCAGGCTGCCGTAGTCGCGTGTCTCCGTCAGATCAACGCTCTTTCCCTGAAATACCGTCCGGGCCAGCGCCTGCGTCATCGCCTGTGGATCTGCCGCGCTGGTGACCTGCTGCAGGCGCAGGCGCACCTGCGTTACGCGCGTCAGGAAGGTGCGCAGGTTCATCGTGCTGCTGCTCTGATTATCGGTCAGCGCCAGCAGCGGGCCGAACGTGGCATCAAGCGGCCCCTGCGGGCCGCTGCGCTGATCAATCACCGGGCGCTTCTCCCGGTTAAAGAGGTTTTGTGCAGATTTCACCAGCGAGTCGCTCATCGCGCCGCCGCTCTGTGCGGTACGCCCCTGCACATTGAGCGTGTTCATTAACGCCACCAGCGGCGACTGCCTGACGTCCGCTATCAGCGTGAGCTGGTCAATCGCATCGGAGAGCGTCGGCGCGGGCTGCAGGCGCAGACTATTAAGGAAGTGCAGCCAGGCTGCACTGTAATCGGCAAAGTAGCGGCTGGCGAGCCTCGCTTCCAGCGCCTCAGGCGAAGCCGCCTCACCTGCAGGCGGCGGTGCATCACTCAGTACCCAGTCCATCTCTTCACGCCGCTCACGCGCCACTTTTTCAATGGCAGGTTTAACGCCCTCTTCCCACGCCTGACGGGTGAACATACCGGGCACAATTTCATCAGTGATAAAGAGACGACCGGCATCCGTATCGCCGGTCATATCGGCCAGCCGCATATCGGCGTACTGGTGTTTTACTTTGGAGATCACCCGCTGATACTGCCGCGATTCACTGTTGGTTACCCCCATCTGACGCACCAGCAGGGTGCGTACCTGCCCGACCAGATCCGGGTCTGCTTTCAGCGCCCATTCGGGGTGAGTGATCAGATGCTCTGCATAGAAGGCCAGCAGCGTCTCCCCGGCTCCCTGCCAGTAAGCCTCATCCAGCCCCTGCCGCTGTGTCCGGTTCTGCATCAGCGTCTGACTGAACCAGCTGGCGTCCATACGTTCAGGACGCGTCAGCATCAGATAGAGTCTGAGATGCACATAGGCCTGCTTTGACTGCGTTTCACGCAGCGGGCTGTCAGGCGGGAGTGTGGCATAAGTCTGCAATGCACCGGTAAGCCAGGCTGCGGCGTCGTCGCGCAGGAGGGGCTGTGCTGCCGTGCGATAGTGGGGCCATAAGGCGTAAAGCAATACCCTGTTCTGATTCAGCCCGAGACGGCTATACCAGGGTGCACCATGTTCGTCCCGATACTGCAGCTGTCCAATCATATTCTGCAGTGTGCCCAAAGCTGCCAGGCGCTGATCCAGAGATTGATTGCTGTCAGCAGCATGTTCTGTTACCCGAACCGCCCCCACGATGCTGCTGCGGTTACTGGCAAATGACACCAGCATTCCTGCTCCCCATAGCAGTACCAGCGCACAGGTAGCGGAGGTAAGAAAGCCGCGCCATGGCGCGCCATAACGCAAAGGGCGCAGATGCGCGGGAAGCGAGGAAAAAGAAGGCGGCAGCGCATCCCAGCGGTTGTCGCGTATCCAGTAGTTCGGTATATCGCTCTCAGCTTTTGCAGAAGGAGCACTAAATACCAGACCTGCCAGCGGAAGCGAGCGGCGCGGACTGAGGAGAGCAGACACTTGCGCAATGACAAATGCATGGTTTCGGCTAAGTCGATCGGCCAAGCTCAGAAGAAAGTGATGCTTCGGGCGACTTGCCACCTGCTGAATACCCTGCAGGATAAGCTGCCCGGTAAGTTCCGCCAGTGCCAGATGAATGGTGCTGGCTGCCGGCAACTGACAGCCAACAGCCTGTGTAATACGCCCTGGCTGATTGTCTGCCCCGGAATGCAGGGCCCAGATGAAAAGCGGCAGTCGCCAGCCCAGCGTTTTATACACTGACACCAGCGATTGCGCGGTAGCGTCCGGGTGTTTATCGGATAATTGAATCTCTGATAACAGAGCGTTGTTATCACGCATATCGTCAGCCGTGGAGGTCACCAGAATCAATGCATCTGCAGGTTTACCTCTTAGCTGGCAGATAGCCTCAAGCCACTCCTGCTGCAGAGCTGAAAACGGATCGCCTCCCCACAATAACAGTGTTCCGCTGTTTTCCTGCCACAATTGCGACGAGAGGCCAGGCGCAAGGTTTTCCACGTTTCTGATGTTTCCGGCGATAATCAGAATAGTGAGTCTTTTTTTCCAGAAGCGGCCATAGCGATGGCGAAGAACATGCCGAATATGCTGAAGGGTATCACTATGCTCTGGAACGGTTTTTTTTTTGCTTCTGCAACAAATTTTCGTTATTCACTATCTGCTGAGGTGAATACTTCTGCTGTACTTTTTTAGCATTTTTCCTTTGTAGAAAATCAGATAAATATACTATAAGCGCCAGGAAAGAAACGCATATTACCCAGATAGCCCAGATATACTTGCTATTTGCCTCCGAAGTTTCAATGTTGTTTTTATAATAGTAGATAAACAATGCACTCAAACATGCAAAGGCTATAACGACTATTGCATATCCAGGCATGATAAAACGGCGATTAACTGGCTGCTCTTCTGCCATCATAGAATAACCTCCCTGTAACCAGACACAGTGAATACGTTCCCTCTTTACTCCCTGAGATCAATAACTGCATCTCTCCCGTCTGGATGGCAGCATCAGTAAGTAATGAAATCGCAACCGGAAAAGCCAGCGGGCCTGAGGGGCCAAATGAATGATTGATACTTAAAAATGGGTGGTAAGGAGGTATTTTCCACTGGTGCTTATCAGCGTACTTCACGAGTTCAATCATATCTTTCTCTTCAACCGCTGATAACCACACATACCTGATGTCGCAGGATTTAAGCTTGTTATACTCTGTCAGTACATCAAGTGATTTCATCAGGTTATCTGAATGCAGAATCCTTCCTACGCCTGCTTTTGGATACGGCGAATAGTTATCAACGTTTTCTGCGTCACAAATAAGCTTTGCGTTAATAAATTCACTGTATTGACCTTCAGCCGCGCCAGGCCAATCCTGCAAAGTGACCAGTAACGTCATTCCTTTAATAGCGCAGGATTCCGACCCGGAAAAGTATTTGTCGGCACTACTCTGAATAACTGGCATCATATCCCATTGGCTGAATATGGCCTGCGTAACAATAGATGCATCATGACTATCGGTCTGAAGCACGATGATCTCATAAAGGTTATTCCTGTATCCCGGTAGCTGCTGCTCCAGATTTATATCCAGGAAGCTGAGTTTTGAGCACAAATCTGGCAAATTATGGTGCAGACGCCGGCATTTAAGAGGGTATGCGGGAATATCAATAACATGACCTGTTAGCATCTTTACCCCATTCTCCTCCGGGCACAGGGTTATGCTTGCAATAATCGGCCTTTGCCACATAGCCCAGTGCTGCCAGCGAAGTTTATTTTTTTGCGTCTCAATATCCCATAAAATTACAGCATGCGATGAGTGCTCATATTGCAACCATACTATTCCCAAAAAAAACAGCCATACAACCACTGCAGGTAGCAATCCATTGAAAAATATATCTTTGTAATTAACAGCATTCAGTAGAAAAATAGCAATTAGCGCCCCAGATGAAGAAAGGATCAAAAGAATGCAGCCCCATAATTTACCTGAGGGTAACTTTGGCATCCCTTTTGTTGGAAAATCCGGAATAGGCCAGTTCATCTTATCTATGCTACCCCCTCATTGCGGAAACTAATAACGTTGCAACCGCATTCACAGACGCAGCCGTGAACAACTACCTGAATGCCGTTATCGAATATCTTCGGGCTACCTTGCTGAATACGGTTAGTCCCATGCAGTGGGCATGATACCGTATCGCCTACTAACGCATGGTGGTAGCGTCATATCAGCTTCCTCGATGATGTATATAAATGGCGTGCGCGTTGCGTTAGTAGGCGATACGGTATCATGCCC
>JAAIGE0100236266.1_pt1 | contig 12435 bp, 12 predicted proteins | sample 6487951 | NCBI WGS metagenome assembly JAAIGE01 (sample SAMN13974128, study PRJNA590717) | phyllosphere metagenome | biome: tomato field; feature: multiple bacterial spot infested tomato fields; material: tomato leaves; isolation source: leaves from tomato fields | host: Solanum lycopersicum ... | reverse complement strand
GAGCGGTCCGTCGACGCACATCGGGTTGTGGGTCGACTCGGTCAGCTGGTCCGGCACGACGACGATCGGGGCGAGGCCGTGGTGCGCGCGGGCGACCTCGTCGAGCCGCGAGGCCATGCGTCCGGCCTCGACGATGTTCGCGGGGGCGGCGCCCGGTCCCTGCCCGGAGAGCATCACGACGACCGGGAGCGCCGGGGCGTGCTCGACGAGCGCCGCGGGCGGCAGCCAGACGATCGCCGGCCGGGCACGGAAGTGCGAGGCCTCGCCGGGGATCCGCACGGAGCCGTACCGGCCGTGCGCCGGCATGTCCGCCGGCGGCCGCCAGTGCGCGGCGTCGGCCGTTCGCGGGTCGGGGTGCGGGTCGTCCGGCAGCCGGAGCGGCGCGACGTGCGACTGGCCGAGGGCGTCGGCGACCGTGGGGAACAGGCCGGCGTCCCGGTTGATCGCCAGCGCGCCCGAGACGACCGCGAGCGGCACCAGCACGACGGCGACGGTCCGCGCCGTCCGACGGCCGCGCACGAGCCCGACGACCGCGACGCCGAGCAGTGCGAAGACGACACCCGTCCAGATCCGGTCCACCCACGTCGGCGAGATGCCGAGCACGTCGAGGACGTCGCCGGCGAGCCACGAGACGAGCGTCCCCAGGGCCGCTCCGACCACGAGTGCGACGGCGAGCGGGCGCCACGAGCGGCGCACGGTCGTGACCACCGCCAGCGCGGCCAGCGCGGTGACGGCGTACACGGGCAGCAGCAGGTGGGACGAGAGGAGCGGCAGGGTGGTCACGAGGGGGTCCGGCGGGTCGGGACGTCCCCGGCCCGGACGGACGGGCGGGGGCGGCTGGGGAGCGTGGTCGTCGCGACCGTAGCGAGCCGAGGTGTCCGGGACGGGGATGCCCGGCGGTCCCCGAGCGACTTCGGGGTGCCTTCGGGGCGGCTTCCCGGCGCAGCCTGAACGGACACCCACACCCGTCCGGCCACCCGGTGACGCCCGGGTCGCCGGGTGGCCAGGCGGTGCGGCGCGTCATGGCGGTGCTGTCGGACGCCTCTGGCAAGGTCGGCGGATGGAGTACACGGACTACGACACCCGGCTCGCCGCCTACGGCGTGGTGACCGAGGGCGACCGTGTGCTGCTCGCCCGGCTCCGGGTGCCCGACGCGGGCACGTGGACGCTGCCCGGCGGTGGGGTCGAGTTCGAGGAGACCGTCGAGCAGGCCGTCGTCCGCGAGGTCGAGGAGGAGACCGGCTACCGCTCCGTGTGCGGCCCGCTCCTGGGGATCCGCCACCACATCGTGCCCGTCGAACGGCGCATGCACGCCACCGGCCGTCCGATGAAGGCCGTGCAGGTGGTGTTCCGCGTCACGGTGACCGGCGGGGAGCTCCGCGACGAGGCCGACGGCACCACGGACGAGGCGGCGTGGGTGCCGATCGCCGAGCTCCCGCACCGCCGCCACGGGCTGCTCGTGCCGATCGCCCTCGGCTGGGCGGGCGCGCTGCACCCCTGACCGGTGAGCGACTGCCCGCGGTGCGTCCCGAGGCACGGTGGGTAGCGTCGCTCCCGAGAGCGATCGTCCGCGACCGAGGGGAGCAGGGATGCGTGGTGCCGCGACCGACCTGTCCGCCCGGCTCTGGGATGAGCGGGCGCTCCTGGCACGCCTGCTCGAGGTCGGCGACCGCCCGGACGACGCCCTGCCCGTGCTCGACCGGCTGCGTTCCGTGCGGCTCGAGCGGGACGTCCTCGTGCACGCCCTCGCCGACCCCTGGTACCTGCCCGCGGACTCCGTCGGCGTGCGGGCGCTCGCCGCGGCGACCCCGCCCCCGCCGTGGGACCTCATCGTGCCCGAGCACCTCGCCGCGCTGGACGCCCTGGACGCCGACCTCGACCGGACCCTGCCGCCCGGTGCCGTCCGCGACCGCTGGGAGCGGCTGCGCGTCACTCCTCGAGGACGCTGAGGACGTTCCCCGACGGGTCGGTGGACCAGGCGATCACCGGACCGCCGTGCCGGTCCACGCCGCGGTCGTCCGGGCCTCGGGGACGTCCCGCACCGAGAACCCGCTGAACGCCGCCGTCGCATCCACCATGCGGCCAGTGGACCACCGCGCCTGCGAGGATGGGCGGGTGACCCTGCCAGCGCTGTCCGTCGACGAGGCCGTCGCCCGCGCGGTGACGCTGGCCGAGGGAGCCGGCCGGCCCGGGTCCGCCCGCCGGGTCGTCCTCGGCATCGCCGGCGCGCCGGGTGCGGGCAAGTCGACGCTCGCCCGCCGGGTCGTCGTCGCCGTGGACGCCGCCCTCGGCGCGGGCACCGCCGTGCAGGTGCCGATGGACGGCTTCCACCTGGCGAACGCCGCGCTCGACACCCTCGGCCGGCACGACCGCAAGGGCGCAGCGGACACCTTCGACGCGCACGGCTACGTCGCCCTCGTCCGCCGACTCGTCGTCGCCGACGAACCCGTCGTGTGGGCGCCCGACTTCGACCGCCGCGTCGACGAGCCCGTCGCCGGCAGCATCGCCGTGCCCCGGAGCGCCCGGCTCGTCGTCACCGAGGGCAACTACCTGCTCGACACCGACGAGCCTTGGGCCGCGCTGTCCGACCTGTGCACCGAGACCTGGGCGTGCGTGGTCGACGACGACGTCCGGGTCGAGCGCCTGGTCGACCGGCACGTCCGGCACGGACGCGACCACGAGGCGGCCCGCGCGTGGGCGGTCGGGGTCGACGGCGTGAACGCCGCGAGGGTCGCCGCCACGGTGACCCGCGCCTCCAGGACGGTGCTCACCGGACCCACCACGAGACAGGAGCGACCATGACCATCGCGATCACCGGGGCCACCGGCCACGTCGGCGGCGCCGTCGCCCGCGCGCTCGCCGCGGCGGGCACGCCGTTCCGCATGCTCGTCCGCGACCCGTCGCGGGCGCCCGAGCTGCCCGGGGCCGAGGTCCGCGTCGCGTCGTTCGCCGACGTCGAGGCGAGCCGCACGGCGCTGGACGGTGTCGACCTGCTGCTCATGGTGTCCGGCGCCGAGGCGCAGGACCGGCTCGACCAGCACCGCGCCTTCGTCGGAGCGGCGGCGACGGCGGGCGTGCGGCACGTCGTCTACACGTCGTTCGCGGGGGCCGCGCCGGACGCGACGTTCACGCTCGGGCGCGACCACTGGGCGACGGAGCAGGCGATCCGGGCGACGTCGATGGCGCACACGTTCCTGCGGGACTCGTTCTACCTGGACTTCGTCGAGGAACTCGTCGGCGAGGACGGTGTCATCCGTGGCCCGGCCGGCGACGGGGCGATGGCGGCCGTCGCGCGCGCGGACGTGGCGCGGGTCGCGACCGAGGTGCTCCTGCACCCGAGCGCGCACCTCGACCGGACGTACGACCTGACCGGTCCGGCGGCGATCACGCTCGCACAGGCCGCGGCGGTCGTCTCCGAGGTGCGGGGCCGTGCCGTGACGTACCAGCCGGAGACGGTGGAGGAGGCCTACGCCTCCCGGGCGCGCTGGCAGCCGGAGCCGTGGCAGGCCGATGCGTGGGTGAGCACCTACACGGCGATCGCCGAGGGGGCGCTGGCGCACGTGTCGAGCGACGTCGAGCGTGTGACGGGCCGGCGGCCCCTGTCCCTGCGCGAGGTGCTGCAGGCGGGGTAGCGGGGCGCGTCACGGCCGGGAGGCGCGTCCCACCCCCGTCACGCCGCCCGCGTCCGACGGCCGGTCGCCGCCGGCCCCGCCCCGTGGTGCGTCGATGGAGCAGGAACCGTCGAGTCCGCTCGCGTCACCCGACGATTGCTGCTCCATGAACGGCCGCGCGACGACGCCCGGCCGCGCGACGACGTCCGACTGTGCGACGAGTACCCCGCACGTGGCGACGCACCCGAACGTCCGGCCCCGCGCCCGCGCTCACCCCACGCGGCGCGCGGCGAGCGTCCCGGCCACGCCGAGCGTCAGGACCGCCACGAGCACGACGAGCAGCGGTGCCGTCCAGTCACCCGTGGCCCCGTGCAGCGACCCCGCCACGAGGGGCCCCGCGGAGCCGATCAGGTACCCGCCGCCCTGCACGAACGCCGACATCCGCCTGGCGTCGTCGTCGCTCGTGACGATCCGCACGATGATGATGAAGACGACCGTGATCCCGCCGCCCTGCGCCGCGCCGCCGAGCACGGACCACAGCAGCCAGAGTTGCGGCGCGAACAGCAGGCCGAGGGGCATCGCGAGCCACAGGAACGCCACGAGCGCGATGATCGCCCGGGGCCGCCAGCGCGTCGCGAGCACCGGCACGCCGAGCGCGCCGACGACCGCCAGGATCTGGAACACGGACGAGCTCGCGCCGGAGGACTCGGCCGAGAAGCCGATCTCGTCGTGCAGCAGCGTCGGGATCCACGCGGTGAGCGCGTAGTACGAGAACGCCTGCCCGCCGAACGCGAGCGTCAGCCCCCACGTGATGAGCCGGCGTGCGGGACGCACCGGGACGGCGGCACCGGCCGCGACCGTCCGGATCGAACCGGTCTCGGTGAGCAGCTCGACCGGCCCGGTCTGCACCACGGGCTCGTCGTGCGTCGGGCGCAGCCAGGCCGCGCGGGCCCCGACCGCGTAGGTCCACGCAGCGCCGGCGACCACCGCGAACCCGGCCCAGACCGCGATCGCGACGGGCCAGCCCCAGGCGGCGGCGATCGGTGCGGTGCCGAGCGAGGTGATCATCGACCCGACGTTGAGCGCCGACGTGTACACGCCGGTCACGAGTCCGACGCGCGCCGGGGAGGTGTCACGCCGGATGACGACGGGGATCACCACGTTGCCGATCGTGATGCCGATGCCGATCACCGCGGTGCCGGCGAGCAGCGACCACGCCTCGGGCACCGACCGCAGCACGGTGCCCGCGAGCACGATCACGAGCGCCAGGGACACCGCGCGCTCCGGGTCGGCCTTCGCGATCACCCAGCTGGCGAAGGGCGTCGCGAGCGAGAAGCAGAGCACCGGGATCGTCGTGAGGAGCCCGGCGATCGTCGCGGTCAGGCCGAGGTCGAGCCGGACGTCCCCGATGACGGGCGCCGGGGCCACGATCGGACCCCGCAGGTTGAGGGCGATCAGGACGACCGCCGCCGGCAGCAGCCAGGCCGCCCCGCGGAGCCCCCGCTGCGCGACGCCGGTCACGAGTCGGGCAGCAGGATCGGCAGCAGGTCGAGCGGGGTGGCGGCCTGCGCGACGGCCTGACCATCAAGGTCAAGGACGGCGAAATGAGCAAGATGAGCCTGGCCCAGTGGCAATCGGTGATCGACGTCAACCTGACCGGCGTGTTCCTGTGCACCCGTGAGGTGGCGGCAAAGATGATCGAACTGCAGAATGAAGGGGCGATCATCAATATTTCCTCGGTATCACGTGCCGGCAACATCGGCCAGGCCAACTACTCGGCGGCCAAGGCCGCAGTGGCCGCCGACACCGTGGTATGGGCCCGCGAGCTGGCGCGCTACGGCATTCGCGTGGCCGGCGTGGCGCCCGGTTTCATCGAGACCGAGATGGTCGCCAGCATGAAACCCGAAGCGCTACAGCGCATGACCGACGTGATTCCGCTCAAGCGCCTGGGCAAGCCGAAGGAAATCGCCCACGCCATCGCCTTCCTGCTGGAGAACGAGTACTTCACGGGGCGCATCCTCGAACTCGATGGCGGCGTACGTCTCTAGCGGCGGCCGTTGATCGAGGCGCATGAAAAAGCCCCGCACGCGGGCGGGGCTTGATTTCGATACGACAGCTCGCGTTACCAGCCCACACCGAAACCGATGGTGTAGCGGGTTTCGTCCTTGTCGCCATCCGAGCCACTGACCTGATCCTTGGAGGCCTTCATGTTCAACGAGGCCCAGTCGGTGACCTTGTAGCGCAGGCCCACTTCGGCATCCAGTGCGTAATCGGCGGCACTGGCCAGCGGCTTGCCCACCTCACCGGTGCTGAACAGCTCGAAGGTCTTGCCGATCAGGTAGCGGTTGTAGTCCCAACGCATACTGATGGCGTAGAAGTCGTCCTGCTCGCCGTTGGCATATTCGTAGTCGGAGCGGTTGAGCAGACCGGCAACGGAGAATGCGCCCAGCTCGTTATCCCAGAACTGGTAACCCGGACCGGTACCGATGGTGCGCTGACGCTCCAGGTCTTCGACCTTGTCGCGCTTGTATTCAAGGCGCCCTTGCCAGAACCACTGTTCGTCGAGGAAGCGGTCGAGGGCATATTCGGTGCCCCAGTTGTCGGTGCTGACCACGTCGTTGCGCAATTCACGGTTGTAATCGACCGTCGCGTTGTGACGCCATTTGCCATGACGAGCCTGGGTCTTGAGGTCGACGTCGTAATCGTCGGTGTCACTCTCGGCCCGTTTGTAATCCATGGCCACGTCGACGTTACCCTTCCACATGAAGTCTTCGACGAAGGGCTTGGGTTTCATGATCTGCTTGATGCTGGCCAGCTCGACGGTCTTCGGCGCATCGCCATTGGCGAGGATCACCTTGCCCGAATCGGCGGCCTGCAGCGACTTGGCCCGCTCGCCGGTGACGTCGTTTTCCTTGACCAGCAGCTCGCGATCGCTTTCCAGGGTGGCGACCTGTTTCCAGTCCAGCGGGATGGAACCCCCGTAGGCGGTCTCCAGCATCAGTTTGCCGCCGTCGAAAACCTTGATGGTTCCGGTCAGGCGGTCGCCATTCTTCATCCATACGGTATCGGCCAGCAGCGGAGTGGCGGCTACGCTAAGGCCAAGGCACAACAAGGTACGAGTAAACATAAGCGGATGCTGTTGCTCCGGTTCGCGGTAAATCGGGCATTATCCGCATACCCGATATTTGAGCAAGAAATGACCGACGGAAATGCCTCGAGTTCATCGACGGCCGACAGCCAAGCGGAACCAGGAGCCTGCCATGCCGACACGACAGCCCGATTACAGCGCGCCACTGGCCGACGGTGACCAGCAGGCCCGCCGTGATGCGCTGTACCTGGCGCTGGCCCAGGTGCCGGCCGGCAAGGTGGTCACCTATGGCGAGCTGGCCGCGCTGGCAGGCCTGGGACGCGCCGCACGCTGGGTCGGCCGGACCCTCGGCCAACTGCCCGATGGCACCGCCCTGCCCTGGCATCGCGTGGTCGCTGCCGGGGGCCGGCTGAGCCTGACGGCGGACTCGCCAAGCGGGGTTGAACAACGTGCCCGATTGCGCGTCGAAGGGGTGCTATCCCACAATGGTCGGGTGGATATCCGACGTCACGGCTGGCGGCCCCTGGAGCACGAGGCATGAGACTCGGCGCACCACGCGCAACCGGCTTGCACTGACCCGACCCTAGCCCCTAGAGTGCGCCACTTGTTCATGCTTTCTCCCCCCAGGCCGACCCCTTTCAATGCATCGTAAAAGCTGGCGCGACGCGATCGCCGCCTACTCCAGCCCCTCGACACTGGTTCTTCTGGTGCTTGGGTTCGCCGCCGGCCTGCCTTACATGTTGGTGTTCTCGACCCTGTCGGTGTGGCTGCGAGAAGCCGGCGTGGCCCGCGAAACCATCGGCTTCGCCAGCCTGATCGGGCTGGCCTACGCCTTCAAATGGGTGTGGTCGCCGCTGCTCGACCAATGGCGCCTGCCGCTGCTCGGCAAGCTCGGCAGGCGGCGCTCCTGGCTGGTGCTGTCGCAGATTCTGATCGCCGTCGGCCTGGCCGGCATGGCGCTGTGCGATCCGCACACCCACCTGACCTGGCTGATCGCCCTCGCCGTGCTGGTGGCCTTCGCCTCGGCAACCCAGGACATCGCCGTCGATGCCTACCGCCTGGAGATCGTCGACGACACCCGCCAGGCCGCCCTCGCCGCCAGCTACATGGCCGGCTACCGGGTCGCCGCGCTGCTCGCCACCGCAGGCGCACTTTACGTCGCCGAGGGCCTCGGCTCGACCACCCTGCTCTACCAGCACGCCGCCTGGGCCGGCACCTACCTGCTGTTCGCCCTGCTGATGCTGCCGGGCCTGCTGACCAGCCTGTGGATGAAAGAGCCGGCGGTGTCGATGAAGACCCAGCTGGCCGCCGCCAAGTATGGGTTCAGCCACCAGATCGCTTCGGTGCTGGTGCTGATCGTGCTGCTGGTGTCGGTACCGGCGATGTTCACCCAGCTCTACAACACCGACTTCCCCAGCCTGGTGACCGGCGAAGCCACGCTGCTGGACCTGCTGCTCGAGGACCGCGCCTTCCTGCGCGCCATCCTCTATACGATCCTGACCGCCCTGTGCCTGTCGTCGATGGGCCGCCGCGGCCTGGCGCCGGTGCTCACGCCGGTCAACGACTTCATCCTGCGTTACCGCTGGCAGGCCTTCCTGCTGCTGGGGCTGATCGCCACCTATCGCATGTCCGACACGGTCATGGGCGTGATGGCCAACGTCTTCTACATCGACCAGGGCTTCACCAAGGACCAGATCGCCAGCGTCAGCAAACTGTTCGGGCTGATCATGACCCTGGTCGGCGCCGGTGCCGGCGGGTTGCTGATCGTGCGTTTCGGCATCATGCCGATCCTGTTCATCGGCGGCGCGGCGTCGGCGGCCACCAACCTGCTGTTCATGGCCCTGGCCGGTATGGGCGCCAACCTGCAGATGCTGATCTTCACCATCTCGGCGGACAACTTCAGCTCCGGCTTGGCCACGGCGGCGTTCGTCGCCTACCTGTCGAGCCTGACCAACCTGAAGTTCTCGGCCACCCAGTACGCGCTGCTGAGCTCCATCATGCTGCTGCTGCCGCGACTGATCGGCGGCTATTCCGGCGTGCTGGTGGAGAAGTTCGGCTACGCGGACTTCTTCCTGATCACCGCGTTGATGGGCGTGCCGACCCTGCTACTGATCCTGCTGCAGTGGCATCGCCAGGGCAACCGGGCCAGCGCGCTACCGGCCGACGAGCCACCGAAGCAGGAATGACGCCCATGAAAAAGCCGACTCTCGTCGGCTTTTTCGTTTCTGCGGGCCGCGCTTCAGCCGACCTTGCCCTGCTGCACCATCTGCACCATGCGCGGCGGCTGCGCCAGCTCGACGCCTTCGGCGCGCAGGCGATCGCGTACGCTCTCGTTGAGCATGAAGATCACCGGCCAGTAGTCGCCGGCAGCAGTCCACATGCGCAGCGACAGGTTGATCGAGGTTTCGCCCAGGTTGGATACCACCACCACCGGCGCCGGCTCCTGATGCACGCGCGCGTCCTTGGAGAGCTCCAGCAGCACTTCGCGAGCCTTGGCCAGGTCGGCGTCGTAGTCGAGCTTCACGTCGTACAGCACCTGGCGGGTGTTCTGCCGCGAGTGGTTGGTGATGATGCCGTTGGACAAGGTGCCGTTGGGCACGATCACCACCTTGTTGTCGCCGGTGCGCAGCACGGTGTGGAAGATCTGGATGTAGTCCACCGAACCTGAAACACCCTGGGCTTCGATGAAGTCGCCGGCCTTGAAGGGGCGGAACAGCATGATCAGCACGCCGCCAGCGAAATTCGCCAGGCTGCCCTGCAACGCCAGGCCGATGGCCAGGCCGGCCGCACCGATCACCGCGATGAACGATGTGGTCTCCACGCCGATCATCGACGCCACGCTGATGATCAGCAGCACCTTGAGCACGATGCTCGCCAGGCTGCCGATGAAGCTGCTCAGCGCGCGGTCGACCTTGCGGCCGTCCATCAGGGCGCTGACCTTGCTGGTCAGCTTGCTGATCAGCCACCAGCCGATCAGCAGGGTAACGATGGCCAGGGCCAGCTTGCCGCTGTACTGCAGCAATACCGGAATCCAGGCCTGCGACATCACGACCAGCTGGTCGATGCTCATATCCATCGGGCATTCCTTCTAGCAATTCAAACGAAAACGCCATGGCAAGCCATGGCGTTGGCACGGGCGCTCACGAAATTGCGACGCCCGTCGTTCGCCGGGGTTCAATAAACCCCGCCGTATCAGTCGCGGAAATTGTTGTACTGCAGGGGCATGCCGAAGTCCTTGCCACGCAGCGAGGCGATGCATTCCTGCAGGTCGTCGCGCTTCTTGCCGGTGACGCGCACCTGCTCGCCCTGGATGGCGGCCTGCACCTTGAGCTTGGCTTCCTTGATGTGGGCGACGATCTTCTTGGCCAGCTCCTTGTCGATGCCTTCGCGGAACTCGACTTCCTGCTTGACCACCTTGCCGGACGCGTAGGGGTCCTTGGTTTCCATGCATTGGCTGTCGATCTTGCGCTTGATCAGGCAGCCACGAATGATGTCGAGTATCTGCTCGAGCATGAAATCGGCTTCGGCGGTCAGCGTGACGGCCTTGTCCTTGACCTCGAAGCTGCACTTGCCGCGCAGATCGAAGCGCCGCTCCAGCTCCTTGGTGGCATTGTCCAGGGCGTTGGTGAGTTCGTGTTTGTCCAGTTCCGAGACCACGTCGAACGAGGGCATGGAATTCCTCCAGATATAAAGCGCGACCGGGCAGCGCTGCTTCCGATTCGCCTTCCGGCTGCCACCTGTGCAGCGACGCGAGCTGCATCGTGCTGGGCGCCAGTTCGCGAGATCGTGAATAAGTTCTGCGCAAATCGCGCGGATGGCTTGACGATAAAATTGGCGCGATCATTATATCCGCTCTGATACAGACCGCTCGGCGTTGTATTGGTTACTCCCCTTCCCTCGACCCGTTTTCCTGCCAGCGAGTGCCATAAAAAACATGCCCAACCCCCATCTCAGTATTCTGGTGGTGGACGACGCCAAGTTCTCGAGCGCCATGATCGGGCGCGCATTGAGCCAGGCTGGATATCAGGATATTCGCTTCGCCAGCAGCGCTGCCGAAGCCATCAGCAACCTCGAACAACGCCCCGCCAGCGTGCTGTTGGCCGACTGGCTGATGCCCGAAATGGACGGCCTGGAGCTGACCGGACGGGTGCGCCAGCTCGACGAGGCGGCCGAGCACTACACCTACATCATCCTGCTGACCGGCAAGGAAGGCGAGAACGTGCTCAACGAAGCCTTCGACCGCGGCGTCGATGACTTCATCAGCAAGTCGGCCATGAACGAACAGTTGCTGCCGCGGGTATTCGCCGCCGAACGCCTGTGCAGCACCCTGCAGCGCCTGCTCCAGGAAAACGCCCTGCTGGTGCAGAACATCGCCAGCCTGGAAGAGCGCAACCTGGTCGACCCGTTGACCGGCCTGGGCAACACCCGCTACCTGAAGCAGAAGATGGCGGACAGCCTGCGCCAGGTGGAATCGCGTGGTGGCGCACTGTGCTACCTGCTGATCGGCTTGCAGGGCGCCGATGAGCTGAGCGCACGCCACGGCAAGGCCTTCTACAACGAATTGCTGCGCAGCGTGGCCCGTCGCCTGCAACAGCTGGTGCGCCCGCTGGACGTGCTGGTGAGCCTGGACGACCGCCACTTCGCGCTGATCACCCTGCTCGAAGACCTGCAGGAATGCTCGCCGAGCAGCTTCAAGCGCCTGCACGAAGGGCTCAACCTCAAGGCCTTCAAGACCAGCGAAGGCTTCATCAGCCTCAAGGCCGGCATTGCCGTGGTCGGGCTGGACAGCAAGGCAATGCCGATGGAGCAGCAGCAACTGCTCGACCTGGCCACCCGACTGCTACCCGAAGCCCATGCCAGCGGCCGCGTGACCGCCGTACGCCTGCCGCGCACATGAGCTGGCATGTACTCGGCGCCGGCAGCCTGGGCAGCCTGTGGGCCACCCGGCTGTTTCGCGCCGGCGTAGCGGTGCAGCTGATTCTGCGTGACCCGCAGCGCCTGGCCGCCTACCGCCAGGCAGGCGGGCTGACGCTCGTCGAACAGGGCCAGGCCAGCCTGTACGCCATACCCGCCGCTGACCTGAGCGAGCAGGCGTCCATCGACCGTCTTCTGCTGGCCTGCAAGGCCTACGACGCCGCCGAAGCCATCGCGGCAGTCGCCCACCGGCTGACGCCGGAGGCCGAGGTGATCCTGCTGCAGAACGGCCTGGGCAGCCAGGACGAAGTGGCCACGCAGATACCCGGCCGCCGTTGCCTGCCCGCCTCCAGCACCGAGGGCGCCTTTCGCGATGGTGACTGGCGGGTGGTGTTCGCCGGCCAGGGCCACACCTGGATCGGCGATCCGCTCGATGCCACACCGCCAGGCTGGTTGAATGATTTGCAGCGCAGCCAGATTCCGCATACCTGGAGCCCTGACATCCTGTCGCGGCTGTGGCGCAAGCTGGCGCTCAACTGCGCCATCAACCCGCTGACCGTGCTGCACGGCTGTCGCAATGGCGAGCTGGCCCGCCACCACGAACAGGTCGATGCACTGTGCACCGAACTCGACGAGCTGTTGCGCGGCTGTGGCCAGGCTGACGCCGCCCAGGATCTGCATCGGGACGTATGGCGGGTGATCGACGCCACGGCTGCCAACTACTCATCCATGTACCAGGACGTGGCCGCCGGTCGCCGCACCGAAATCAGCTACCTGCTCGGCTACGCCTGCGCCGCCGCCGAGCGCGCAGCGCTGCAGGTG